>Ga0068713_1000119_pt1 | contig 145960 bp, 144 predicted proteins | sample MTBAKSrepl2MetaG_FD_62223 | JGI IMG/M metagenome (GOLD analysis project Ga0068713, IMG submission 62223) | Enrichment culture microbial communities om Arthur Kill intertidal strait, New Jersey, USA, that are MTBE-degrading - MTBE-AKS2 (Arthur... | ecosystem: Environmental > Aquatic > Marine >... | reverse complement strand
GGCCCTGAAGCGGCGGCGGCCTTTTCGGCCGTTTCCATCAATTCCCGCTTTCCGCGACCCGTCCGCGCCACAGTGGGCACCACGGGAACCCCCAAAAGCGTGCGAAGCCTTTCCACATTGATTTCAATGCCCCTGCTCTTGGCCACATCCATCATGTTCAACGCGATGCACAGGGGGACCCCCAATTCGAGAAATTGCACGGCGAGATAAAGGTTTCGTTCCAGGTTGGAGGCATCCACGATATCGATGACCAAATCGGGTTTTTCGTTGACGAGAAAATCCCGCGTCACCACCTCTTCCAGGGAATAGGCCGTCAAGGAATAGGTGCCGGGAAGGTCCACGATCCGAATCCGGGCGTTGCCGGCGGTATATACCCCCACCTTTTTTTCTACGGTGACCCCCGGATAATTCCCCACATGTTGCCGTGCCCCGGTCAGGGCATTGAAGAGGGTGGTTTTTCCGGAATTGGGGTTTCCGGACAGGGCGATGACGGCTTCCGTTTTCATTCCACATCGACTTCGATGAAGTCGGCCTCCTTGTTTCTCAGGGTCAAGGTGAAATTCATGACCCGTAAGGCCACCGGATCGTAAAGCGGCGCCCGTCCCTGAATTTTAATGGGGGTTCCCGGAACCAGGCCCATGTCGCGAATCCGCCGGCCCAATTCTCCGTTGGCCTTGATCGCTGCGATGGTGCCGCTCTGGTTGTCTTTCATCTGCCGCATCAGGATGCGCTGCATGGCGTTTCCTCCGATACTTGCGTTATTTGGGATCGACCGTTAAATGCGTCCGCCGTAACAATACTTTTTCAGTATGCTTAACTTTTTTAAGATGTCAAGAAATTTTTAAGTCAAAATAAAAAAATTATTTGACTTTAAAAATGAATATATTATTCTAATCATGGAAATGAAAGGGGCAATGGCATGAAATCCAGGAAAATACCACTTTCGGAAAGTCTCGAGGATTATCTGGAAACCATCTTCGACTTGGAGAAAACCCACAAAGTGGCCCGGGCCAAGGACATCGCCGAACGGATGGGGGTCCACTCGGCGGCCGTCACCGGCGCCTTAAAGAGCCTTATGGAAAAAGGGCTTGTCCATTATGCCCCCTACCGATTCATCACCCTGACCGAAAAAGGGACCCGAATCGCCCGGGAAATCACCCGTCGCCACGACATTTTGAAGGATTTTCTTTTTCGGGTCCTCCAGGTGGACGCGGAGACATCGGAGGCGGCGGCGTGTCGCATGGAACACGCCATGGATGCCAAAACAATCGATAAGTTACTGAAATTCATTGAATTTATCGACAATTGTCCCCGAACGGGAAATGATTGGATCCAGGCGTTTTTGAATTATTGCGCCACCGACACCAACGATCGAAACGATTGCCTGTCCTGTCTCGACGCCTGCCGCCATCAATACGATGCCGGCAATCCATCCGGCTGAAGGATTTTCCCTCCCCCTTCAGCGGCGCCCGCTCCGCCGCCGGGTAAGATAAGCGCGTTCCTTTCGAGGGGATCGTATGTCTTCCATTTTCCGTCAATGAAAATCAGGGGGGAAAGGCGGATTTCATCCCGGCCGCACCGCATGAGCCGATCCGAGGCCATCATCCATCCCGTAAACAATCCGTATTCCTGAACGGCGGCCTTGGCATAGGCCGAACAGGAAGGAAACATGGGGCATTCCCCCGCCCGCACGGCGGACAAATGATCCAAAGGACCTTCGTAAAAACGGATCATCATCGACAGGGGATCCTCAGCCGTGCGTCTTGAAATCCCCGTTGCGGAACACGCCGTAAAAACCAGACAAAAACCCGCGATGCAACGCATGAGATAATCTGCCGGAATCGGTCTTTTGCTCATGGCGTATTTTTTTTCCATCGAAGGGAAAGGCGCTTCAAGGCGAGGGACAGAAAGAATCCGGCCGCCGCCGCCAGGATAATGGCCGCCCCGGACGTCAAGTTGAAGGCAAAAGAAAGGAAAAGCCCCGCTCCCGTAAAAAGGGCGCTCAAGGCCACCGCCAGAACCATCATGGACCGCAGGGAAGCGGCATAGCCTTCCGCAATGAAAGGGGGAATCGTCATCAAGGCCATGACCAGAATCAATCCCACCACCCGGATAATCAGGACCACGGCCACGGCGATCATGCAAACCAGAAAAACGTAGAGCCCTCTCACCGGCACCCCGCGAAGCCGGGCGAACTCTTCGTCAAAGGCCATGGAGGACAGGTCATGGTAGAAATACCCCACGGAAAGGATCACGAAAAGGCTCGTTCCGGCCAGGACAAAAAGATCGATACGGGTGACGGTGAGAATACTCCCGAAAAGATAACTCATCAGATCCACGTGATACCCGGGGGTCAGGTCCACAAACAGGATCCCCAGGGCCATCCCCACCGCCCAGATCACGCCGATCACCGTATCGGAGCGGTGTTTCGCATGGAACGTGATGGCCGCCATGACCAGGGCCGTGGCCAGGGTAAACCCCAGGGTACCTGCAAGAAAGGGGATTCCGAAAAAGATGGAAAGCCCGATGCCGCCGTAAGCGGTATGGGCGATGCCGCCGGAAAGAAAAACCAGACGGTTGATCACCACCAGGGTGCCGATGACGCCGCAGAGGATGCTGGCCAGAAACCCCACGATCAAAGCGTGTCTGAAAAAATCGAACTGGAGGATCTCGAGCATCCGTCAGTCCTCGTGGGATCTCAAGACCCGATGGGGGTGTCCGTGGGCGATCAAATCCACCGGGCACTGGAAGGCGCCCATCATCTCATCGGTAATTTCGGCTTCATCGTGATAGTGCAGCCGTTCGTTGACGCAGGCCACCGCATGGCAGTAACTCGATACCACCATCAGGTCATGGCTCACCAGGAGAATGGTCATCCGGGTATTGAGGGCGCTCAGCAATTCATAAAGTTCCCCCTGCCCCTTGGCATCCACGTTGGCGGTGGGCTCGTCCAAAAAGAGCATCTCGGGTTCGGCCGCCAGGGCCCGGGCAATGAGAAGACGCTGTCGCTGCCCCCCGGAAAGGACCCCCACCGGACGGTCTCGCAAATCCCAGATCCCCAACTGCTCCATGACGTGTCGGGCCACAATCTTGTCGCGGCTTCCGTGACCCCCCCCCTTGGCACCCGGCATCCGGCGTCCCATGAGCACCACGTCCAGGGCCGTCACGGGAAGCCCTTTTTCGATGTGGACCCCTTGGGGAACGTATCCGACCCGGTGGGCCGCCGCCGCAGGCGGGGCATCAAAGATACGGATCCTTCCCCGATCCGGCTTCAAGAGCCCCAGCATCAGTTTCAGCAAGGTGGTTTTCCCGCCGCCGTTCGGGCCGATGAGCGCCAAAAACGCCTTTTCCCGGACCACCAGGTCCACTTCCCGCAGGACCGGATGCCCGTTGTAGGAAAACCAGAGGTCTTCAACGCGAATGATTTCCCGAGACATATTGCGGTTCAACCAAAACGCTCCACGGGGCTTGCTTTGAGTGCATGAAGGACGCCGTGGCACCGGCAGGCGGTTCCCAAAAGAAAGGGGCCGTCCATCTTTTCGATGCGCGTTTTCATCTCCCACAAGGCCTTCGGCCGGTATCCTCCGACCCCGGGATAAAGGAGGCGGCTGTGAACGACAAGGGAAGGGAAATCGGTTCGGTGGAGTTTTTCAAAAAGGGTGACCATATCTTCCTTTCGGGGATGACCGGTCACCGTGCAGCGATCCTTTGGCTCAGGGCAATCCTCGGGACATTGAAAATCGGCGAAGCTGACATAAACCGCCTGGTCTTCTCCGCGAAAAGGGTTCGGGAGCGCGGCAACGTATTCTTCCGGCACCGGAACGGTTTCCAAAAAAACAGCGTCGGCCTTTTCCATGATCCAATGACAGGCCACATGTACCGGCGCCGCAGGGATGATCCAATCCGGAGCCGGCGCCGTCTTTAGATGCCGCGCCATGAACGCAATCCCGTTCGCCTCAACGACTTCGACCCGGTCCCGCCAGGGCGCGATTCGCTCGGGATCCGGATCCACAATGGTGATACGGGCATCCGGTTTTGATCGCAAAAGAAGCGCGGCGGCCCGGGATCCGAATTTTCCGCAACCGATAATCCATGTATTCATCGTCGGGCGTGTCTCCGATTCGAACCCGGGGCATCAGTCATCATGCGTATTCGAAGCCAGGCAATGATCCAGCCACTCCCGGAGCGCTTCGCCGGAAGGCGTGGTCTCGAAAACCAGTTCATCGTTTACGAAAATGGACGGTACCGGTACCGGACGCCCCAGCCGTTTCGACAGTTCTCCGTAGCGCAGGGCCCCCGTCATCTTTTTGGTCTCCACCTTTTCATAATGCACCGCGTCCCCGTAATCCGGGAGCACCGATTCGACCACCCGGGCCATATATTCACAGGGGATTCAGTGTTTCCCTTCGGAAAGGACTTCCAGACGGAGGCGTGGCGTCTCTTTTTTGTGTTCCATGGCGCTATTCTCCTTGACGCCGTTTCTGGGACAAGGCGTCTTCAATGGCTTCTTCCAGCTCGAACCGCGGGGGAATACTTTCCGCCACGAGTTCTCCGTCGATGAACAGGGAAGGAACAGGCGCCAGGCGGCAGTGGGTGCGCACCGCTTCCTCCCCGAACAGGGCGCATGAAAGCTCAAAGAAGCGTTTCCGGCCGTTGCCTTTCAGAAACTCCACCCGCCGGTATTCCACCCGCCCGGCGTATCGGGGGAGCACTTCCCGCACCGCTTCATCCATGAAGTGGCAGGGGAGGCAGTAGTCGGCCTTGTAGATGACCTCGATCAGGATTTTATCGTTGAACCGGGACGCCATGGGGCAGCAGGGTTTTGTTTACCGAATTCGGCCGATTTTTCTTCGTAAACGGATAAAAAGAACAGCGTTGCCAGAGGCTGGGTAAACAACGATCCCACGGCCACGGAGCCTCCCACCGCGGTGATGGCGATGAAGATGAGCACCGCCACCGCGTGGTCCTGCTTGCTCCCGGACATGGCCATGGCATAGCTGGTCTTGACGGCATCCATGAGGCCCAGCCCTTGATCCGTCATGAGCGGGATCATGTAGAAACAGGAAAAAAGCACCCCCAGAATCACCAGAAATCCCGGGAGGACCAGGAGAATAAATCCGATAACCGAGGCGATGAACACCACGATTCCGAAAAAGAGCAGCGGCAAAAACAGGCGCATCTGGGAAAAAAGGTCCTGGACCTTCGGTTCCCTGCCGGTTCGCATCAGCAGAAGCAGGGATTGGGTATAGCCGGCCAGGGTCACCGGGGCGAGAATTCCGAGGGTGACAATGGACGCGACGAACATGACGAGGGTCGAAATCACCAAGGGGACAATGTATTTCAGGGTCGTTGCCCAGGCGGTCTCGAGATGCTTTTTAAAATCCACGAGAAGTCTCCATTCCGGATCAGGCTTTTTCCACGTTCTTTTATTCGATTTCAGCACGGATTGTCAATTGCAATCCCGTGTCCTTTTTGCATCGTCGCTTTACGGTTTGCGGCACCCGAATCCCCGGAACCGGCTGCAAGCGCATGAGAACGCCGGTTGACAGCGCCCCGGTGCCTTTATATGGTGGACCCGCCACGCCGGCCAACGTCAATGGAATCCTAAAAAGGCCGATCCTGTCGGGTTTGGCGGGAGAACGCCACGCTTTACGGTTTCAACACGGTTATGGATTGAAAGAACACAGGCATGACGCGCGAAGACCTCCAATATTTTATTCAGGGCATCATCGATAAAGACCGCAGGATACTTTCCAAAGCCATCACCCTGGTGGAAAGCCGGCTGGCTTCCCATCAGGCCCTTGCCCGGGAAATCGTCGACGGCATTATTCCTTACACCGGGAATGCGGTCCGTCTCGGGATCACAGGGGTCCCCGGCGTGGGGAAGAGTACCTTCATCGAGAGTTTCGGCATGACCCTTGTCGAAAAAGGGCACCGCCTGGCCGTGCTGGCCGTGGATCCGAGCAGCCGGCGGAGCGGCGGAAGCGTGATGGCCGACAAGACCCGAATGGAAAAGCTCTCCACACATCCCTTTGCCTTCATTCGCCCTTCTCCTTCCGGGGGAAGCCTGGGGGGCGTCGCTCGGAAAACCCGGGAAACCATGTTGATCTGCGAAGCGGCGGGATTCGACGTGATCCTCGTGGAGACCGTGGGTGTCGGGCAAAGTGAAATCTCTGTGGCCTCCATGGTCGATTTCTTCCTGGTCTTGATGTTGGCCGGCGCCGGAGACGAAATTCAGGGCATTAAAAAAGGGGTCCTTGAGATCGCCGATGCCCTCGCTATTAATAAAGCCGACCAGGATAACATCGAAAACGCCAAGCGCGCGCAAAAGGAATATGAGACCGCCCTAGGACTCCTTGCGCCCGTCTCCCCCACCTGGAGGCCGCCGGTGCTCACATGCAGTGCAAAAGAACGCACGGGGCTCGATGAAATCTGGCGGGTGGTGTTGGATCATCGAGAAAAAATGACCGCCACCGGTGAACTGGCGGAAAAGCGCCGGCGTCAAGCCCTGGATTGGATGTGGGCGTTGGTGGAGGAAGGATTAAAGGACCGGCTCCACCATCATCCGGAAATCAAGACCCGTCTTCCGGTCCTTATCCGAAACGTCCAAGCAGGTACGCTTTCTCCCACGGCGGCCGCATCCGAAATTCTCGGCTGCCTGAACGGGCAACCGCCGGAAACGGCGTGACCTCGGGGTTCAACCGGAACAACGCATCAGGTCTTGGACGCTTTTGCCTTTAATTCGCTGATGGCTTTTTGGGCGTCGATTCGCAAAGCGCTTTTCGGGAACTGCTCATTGAATTGCTCGAACAGCTCAATGGCCTGATCCGTCTCTCCTTCCAACGCCTTCCGTACGGCGGCTTTAAAGGCTTCCAGCTCTTCCTCGGTGACCGAAACGACGGTGTCTTCCCCCTTCCAGTAAAGGGATTCTCCTTCCTCTTGGCCCTTCCCCCGGATACCGGCAATGGAGGTCTCCGCGTCCACCTTTTTTTTGGGGATGATCTGGTTGACTTTGGTGAGCATCTTCTCCCAGAAGTTCCCCTCGGCCTTGGGTGAATCGCCGGCATACACCGAAACACCCGTCAAAAACAGAACGGCGGTTATTAAAGCGATCTTTTTCATTGTTTTCCCCCAATCGTTGAAGGTCTTAAAAACCGCTTAAAAGCTCGATGGCCATCATCCGGTATCTCTGGGCAACACTGCGGTCGAGATCGAAAGCCTTCTGGAAAGCCTTTTTGGCAGCCGCAAGGTCTTTCATCTCCTGATAACAACGGGCCTGGTTCACCCGGATCAAGGGATCATTGGGTTCCAAAAGAGCGGCTTTTTCATAAATGCGTGCCGCTTCTTCGTATTTTTCTTCCAGAAAAAGCGCATTGGCCTTGTTGTTGACGGCGGCGGCATTCTCCGGTTCGATCTCAAGAACCCTATTGAATGCCCGGATGGCTTCCCCCGGAGCCCCTCCTTTTCCGTAAATGATCCCGATCTGCATTAAAGCATATACATCATTTGGTTTCGAGGCAAGAATATCATAGTATTTTTTGGATTTCAACTTCAATTCCATGTTTTTCAGCGTGGCCAGTTCCGAGCCGACCCGTTCCTTAAGGGTCTGTCGGGAAACGGCGGGCACCCGCCATCCCATTTCCGGGAGGCTTGCGGGTTTGAATTGTCGCCAGGAGGCGCGCATATCGATGGTTTCCAGGCCGTTTTTGTGCCACTGATAATATGAAGCGCTTCCTTTTTCCCATGCTTTCATGAAGGAAGATCCCACAAGGGTGGTTTCCACGGGAACCCAGAGCTTCCCCTGGTGGATGACAAGGAGACCGTTCAAGGTATCGGGGTTGTTTCCCGATTCGATATCGGTGGAAAACATCATCAGCATGTGTCCCGGAATTTCCACGGCCTGGGTGTTGATGCCCATGCTTTCCAGACAGGTGGAGAAAAGGGCCACGAGATCATCACAGTCTCCGGATTTCCGCTTCAGCGTTTCCCTGGGAAACTGAAGGTAGTCCACGTAGTCGATTTTTTCCGAGGTGATCTGGTAGGGGTTGTTCGGATCCGGGAGGTAGGTGACCCCCATGGCGGCCAGCGCGTGGAACACGAGAGCAGCCCGCTGGAGGGTGCTTTCGATCTTTCCGAAGGGCGTGACGGCCGCCCGAACGAAATCGATGATCACCGGATCTTTCGGCGTCACGAAGACGGCGAATCGCTCGGGAATGTTCCACATCACCCGGTGGGGTTCATAGATATTGAGGGCGAATGTGCGGGTGAATTCCCGGGGCAGATCGTTATAAAAATAAGACGCCCGAACTTCGGTTTGAACCGGCGTGTCTTCCGTGACGTCTAAAATCTTGTTGTTGAAGACCGCCTTGAGGAGGACGTCCCGGCTCTTGCCCGGCTCCAGATCCCGAATCACCGTTTGCGCGGGAAAGTCCATGAATTCCTTAATCATAAAAGATATTTTGAGGTTTGAAATCAGATCCCCGGAATTGTTCATCACCCGGATGCGTCCGACCCCCTCCTCCTCGTAGATCTTGTAGGCATTGGAAAAAATGTCCTGCATTTCCACCACCATGATTTCGATGGGATCTTTGGTGGCCACGCGGGTCTTGGCGGTGATCGTCCCCGGCGGTCCTTCCCGGCCGTCGATGCTCACCGCGGTAACGAGGTAGGTGTAGGTCGTATCGGGTGAAAGGGATTGATCTTTGAAGGTGCGTTCTCCGGTCCTCCCGATTTCAAAGCGTTGGTTTCCCGCCTGCCGGTAAACAACGTACTCTTTGACCAGGGATCGGTCCTCGGAGTCCCAGGAAAGGGTGACGGACCATTCCATGCCCAACGCCTTGAGGTTTGTGGGCGGCTGGGGGGTATAAACCTCCGGCTGGACCGCCACCACTTGGGTGGGGAGGCTTTCGTTTCCATTTCTTGCCAGGGCCGAGACCCGGTAGAAATAATCCCGGCCTCCGGCGACCTGCGTATCCACAAATCGGCTTTCCCGGGTGTCGCCGATCCGGAGGAAGGGGGCGTTCAGAGAATCACTGCGATACACTTCGTAGGTCATGGGAAAAGATTCCGGACTTTTCCCCCAGGCCAGTTCAACGCGGTGGGGGCCCGGCGTCACGGTGACCTCCCCCGGTCGCCCAGGGGTGAGGACTTGTTGCAACACCTGGATCCTTGAATTTCCTGTCTCGGCCACGAAAAGCACAAGGTCCTCGCTGACCGCGATGCCCGCTGGATCCATAAAATCCCCTTTCCCCCTTCCTTCAATGCCGATGCTCCGTAAAAAGCCGCCCTGGGTGTCGAAGACCCGGATTCGATCGGCATCCGTATCCGTGACATAGATTTCCCCGTACTTCACGCATAAATCCGCAGGAGAATCGGATCGACCCTGCAGGGAAAAGGAGCCCACGGGTTCCCCGGAAGGATTATAGATGTGCACCCGAAGGGCTTTGTCATCGAGTACGTAAAGATGGTCGGAAGCATCCAGGGCAAGGGCGACAGGCCTTTCCAAAGGGCTCCCCGACGGATCCCGACGGATGACGGTGGAAAGGACGACACCCCCTGACTTGAAGGCCTGCAACCATATCCAGCGATTCCCGGCATCGACCATGGAAATCACCCCGTTTCGGCCCACGGCGATATCCCGAACATCCGCAAGGCGTTTCAAGCTTTTATCGGTAAGTTCAAAAGCCCGTGCCTGAACAGCACCGTGGGCGTCGATTTTCACCGCCTGTTTTTCCGCCCCGTCCAATACCCAGAGGAATCCCGACGGATCCGGAGCGACACAGATCGGTGCCATCGCTTTTGATACCGGAATCCGTTTGGTTTCCCCGTCTTGAATCCGATAGACGCCGGATTGATCATCCACGGCATAGAGGCTGCCTTTTCCATCCCAGGCCAACCGGACGGCGTTCAGGGCCAGGTCTTTTATCCATCTCACGGACGCCGGCGGAGGGGACTTGGTCCAAAACCGGGTGGACGGTTCCGGGTCCGGTAAAAATTCGTGAATCTGTTCCCGCATTCCATCCGCCACCAAAAGGCGTCCCCCCGCATCCACGGCCAATGCATCCACGGCGCCGAATTGCCCCGGGCCGGTGCCCCGGCTTCCAAAAGCATAGAGCAGCTGCAGGTCATACCCGTATTTCCGGATGACAAGGGTTTCCCGATCCGCCACATAGGTACCGTCTTTTGCGGCGACAACGGCATAGGGCTTGTTCACGTGGGGCAAGGTAGCGATAAACGCACCGGAAGCATCGCAGACTTTTACGGTATCATCCCCCGTATCTACAATGTAGATCAACCCCCGGGCATCCACGGCCACCTGAACGGGATTCACCAGGGATACGGTTTTTGCCTTCTCATCGTCGGCCGCCTTTTTTTGTAAAATGAGCCGGATTTTTTCGAGTTCTTCTTTTTTTAAATCTCTGGGTTCGGGTTTTCCCAGGAGGATCTTTTTGGATTTTTCATCTTTGACAGGCAGAACAGGCCCCACGGAAGCGATATATTCCCCGCTGGGACCGAATATCTGGATCCGCCGGTTACCGGAATCGGCCACATAGAGACGATCCTCGAAAAAGGCCATCCCCAGGGGTTGGTTGAAGGCCTTGGGCCCGCTTCCCCGGATCCCGAAACCGTCGATTCGTGTCCCCTCGGAGTCAAAGAGCACCACCCGATGATTTCCGGCATCCGCCACGTATATCTTCCCCGGTGCCGCTGCCGCCCCGGACGGATCTTTCAGCGGGGGAACGGCCTCTGCCCCCGTTGCAGGGAAGGGGCGCCTTTCCTTCTTTTCCGGATCGATCACTTCCATGCCGCCGTCTTGTTTCAGCACAACAAGCCGGTCTTTAGAATCCACCACAAAAGATTCGATTCCGGGTACCGGGATATCCGTAATAAACCGAATTCGCGCATCGAGGGATTTCAGCGCCAGGGAGGCCGTCGGGGGCGCGGAAGGGGGCGCGGCACAGGCCGACAACAACACGAAGAAGGCGCCACATACCCAACTCCATCTGGTATAAAAGGATTTTTTCATCTTGGCGGTCTTTCTCCCTTGGAAGGTGTGGAGCCCGCTCGCCCTGAAAGGCGGGGCTCCCCGGTAAGAAAATGTTTTAATTTAGAAAATGCCGCTTTTCGAGTCAAGTGTTTTCGCCTTTTCATTGTGTTGGACCTCCGTCTCTGTTACATAGTTTTCGATAAACGGGGGCATTTCCTCGCCGGTTGATCGCGTCGGTGATTTCAGGCAATGCCGGGAAACCCGGGAAAGAGAAACCGGATGGTTTTATGAAAGAAACGTCAAAAGCCTTCTTGCTCCGTCCGCTGTCCATTACGATTTTGAGCCTTGTGTTGACGGGGACGGCCTTCATCACGGGAATTTCCTTCCTGGAGTTGATGGAGCTGAAAACCGTGGACCTACGCTTTGTCTCCCGGGGGCCGATTCCGGCTTCCGGCGACGCGGTAATGGCCATTATCGACGAAAAAAGCCTGGAAGCCGAAGGTCGATGGCCCTGGCCCCGATCCAAGATGGCCCGCCTCGTGGATGCCCTTTCCCAAAGCGGGGCAAGGGTCATCGGGTTTGATATCGGTTTCCTGGATCCGGATGAAAACGTGGCGCTGAAAGTCATCGACGCCGTTTCAGAAAAAGCCGACGACCTGGACATCCATGATGAAGGGTTCGTGGATTTCATGCGAACCTTCCGGGAAAATGCGGACAATGACCGCCGCCTGGCCCAGGCCATCCAGCGTTCCCGATCGGCCGTGGTCTTGGGGCATTTTTTCCATATGCGCAAGTCAGACCTCAACTATGATATCCTTCCTTCCGAAATCGAACGGCGCCTGGAAGGCATCGCCGACTCCCGCTATCCTGAAATAGAATTTCTGGACAGCGCCACGGACCTGCCGCCCCTGATCACCGCCTTTGCCCCCCAGGGGAACCTGGAAATTCTTGCCCGATCCGCCGGCGCCTCCGGTTTCTTCAACAAAACCCCGGATGTGGACGGCGTGGTGCGATGGGCACCGCTGGTCATCCGCTGCGGGGACCGGCTCTATTCTTCCCTGGCCATCCAGGCGGTTTGGCATTTTCTCGGCCGGCCGGAACTGGAGGTGGCGGTCTCCTCCTATGGTGTCCGAGGGATCCAAATGGGGAAAATATTCATTCCCACGGATGACTGGGGCCGGATGGCGGTAAATCATCTCGGCCCGCCGGCCGTGATCCCCCAGTATTCCATTACGGATATTCTAAACGGTCACGCACCGAAAGACGCCTTTGGTGGAAAAATCGTTTTCGTCGGCGGCGCCGCCATGGGAATTGCGGATTATATCATCACCCCTTTCAGCGCCTCCATGCCCGGCCTGGCCCTGCATGTGATGGTATCCGATAATATCCTGACCCGGCGGTTTTTGACCCAGCCCCCCTGGATTCGGGTCTTTGATATTTTGGCCATTTTCATTTTGTGCCTCCTGACGGGTTTTGGCCTTTCCCGCCTGAGCCCCTTGAAAGGAATGTTTTTTGCGCTTTTTCTTTTCGGGGGATACATCATTTTTACGCAGCAGCTTTTTGCCCGATCCGGTATCCTGCTCAACATGGTCTATCCGCTCCTGGGATTGCTGCTGACCTACGTGGGCGTCACGGTCTTGAGTTATTTCACCGAAGAGCGGAAACGGCGGCAGGTCAAGAAAGCCTTCAGCCAATATGTGGCCTCCGATGTCATCGACGAAATGCTGGAGGACCCCGCGCAGCTCAAACTGGGAGGGGAAGTCAAACCGCTTACCGTCCTGTTCTCCGACTTGAGAGGGTTTACTTCCTATTCCGAAATCTACGCTCCTGAAGAACTGGTGCGTATTCTGAGCAGTTATTTCACGAAAATGACCGAAGAAGTCTTTAATCATCACGGGACGCTCCTCATGTACATCGGAGATGCCCTCATGGCGGTCTTCGGCGCCCCGGTGGAAAGTCCCGCCCATGCCGAACAGGCATGCCGGGCCGCGCTGGCCATGCGCAAACGGCTCTTTATTCTTCAATTGGAATGGTCCGCCATGGATCGCCCCATGCTCAGCGCCCGCATCGGCATCAACACCGGCCCCATGCTGGTGGGAAATCTGGGATCCGACCAGCGGTTCACATACGGTGTCTTGGGGGATCCCGTGAATCTGGCGTCCCGGCTGGAAGGCCTCAACAAGCTTTACGGCACCGACATTCTCATCGGGGAGAATACCGCCGCCATGGTGCAGGACCGCTTCCTGTTGAGGGAAATCGACGCCGTGCGGGTGATGGGGAAACAACAGGCCGTTAAGATTTTCCAGCTGGTGGCGAGCCTGGAAGACCCCGTCGACCAGGATCAACGGCTTTTTCTTGAAATCTACGCCGAGGCCCTGGACGCCTACCGGGGCCGGCGCTGGAAAGACGCCATGTCCCTTTTTGAAAAAGGCACCCGAATCCTCAGGGAGGATCCCTCCTGCATCGTCATGTTCAACCGGTGCCGTCTCTATCTGGATAACCCGCCGCCGGATCACTGGGACGGCGTTTACGTGGCCACACACAAATGACAAGATCGTAAAAAGGCTTTTGTGAGCGCCATTCAAGCCTTTTCGGAAAAAGAGAGGCAAAGGGTTGCGGCGCGAACAAAATCGGCTTTTTTACGATTCCATCACAAATGACGGAATCGACTTTTCAAAATCAGGCAAATGACAACGGTTTTATTAAGGAGGAAAAACGGATGCAGATTCAAAAGATCCTTTATCCCACCGATCTTTCGGAAAATGCGGCGGCAGCCCTTCCCCACCTCACCTCCCTTTCCGAAAAATATCAGGCCGAGATCCATGTTCTCCATGTCCTCAAGTCCTACGGGGAATGGGGTGCCGCCTACGGAGAATACGATCCCGCGGATTATGAAAAAATGCGGCGCTGGGAAAGACAGACAGCGGAAAAACGGCTCGACGAGATCTGTTCCAAGTACCTGGATCAATGCATCCTTTACGTCAAGCATATCGCGGTGGGGGATGCGGCCGAAGAGATCCTCAGACTCATCGATGCCCAGGGCATCGACATGGTCGTCCTCACCGCCAAAGGCGGCGCGGGAAGATTCGACTTCGGAAGCGTGGCGGAACGGGTCCTGAGATGCTCCCCGGTTCCCGTGGTCACTGTACCGGTTCCCTGAAAGACGTCGGTTCTCAATAAAGGAACGGCCCCAACCGGATCCTTCCCCGCAGTCGCGCCTCAAGAATGGGTTTTTATGGCGGGGTCGAGGGAAGGGATCCAAATTAGACGTTTCCTTGCCGCCGTGACGGCGCCGGATTTAACATGGCGGCACGGGTTGAATGAATCGAAAAAACGGTTTATGGTAATGAAGGAGGTATGTTGAAATGCCGAGTCCCAAATGCGAGATGTGTACATTCAGAGCCAAATACGACGCCAACCCGAAATCGATTTTGGGGCGTTTATGGCGGTGGCACGCCGGGTGGTGTCCGGGGTGGCGTACATACGTGAAGTCGCTTCCGGACGATGAACGAAGGGAAATGATCCATCGATACCGCCTGAACCCAAAACGATTCACCAGGGCATGAGACATCCCCCGGTGATCGTTTCAAAAGGATTCCCATGTTTTCCATTCATGATATCATCGCCTTGGCCATCCAACTTGAGGAAAACGGCGAAAGGGTTTACCGGAACGCCGCTGAAAACGCCGATGATTCCGCCGTCAAGGAATTCCTGGAGTTTCTGGCCGACGAGGAAAGAGAACATGCCCAATGGTTCCATGACCTGAAAAATACCCTGGAAAACAGCGAAGACCGCCACATCCTCAAGGAGATGAGCCGGTCTTTGGCGGAGGATTTTTTCGGAAACCAGACCTTTTCTTTAAAAGACGTCGATTTTTCAAAAATCAGCAGCCTGGATGCGCTCATCGAAATCGCCGTCGGGTTTGAAAAGGACAGTATTTTATTCTACGAGATGCTCTCCCCGTTTTTGTCCGGAAATCAAGCCGCCGAAACACTGAAGCGCATCATCGACGAAGAAAACGCCCACATCGAAAAACTCAAAGACGTCCTGCCCAGGCTCGCCCGAAACGTCGGATGAATCCGAATCCGGAAACCCGGCGCCGGAAACCGGCGTCCCAGGAACGCGCCGCCCTTTACGTGGCCACGGTTTCTTCGTTCATGGGCCCCTTTATGATCTCTGCGGTGAACGTGGCCCTCCCTGCGATCCAGAAGGATTTTGACGCAAGCGCCGTTGTTCTGGGATGGATCGCCAATGCATTCCTCCTGGCGGTGGCCGTGACACTGGTTCCGGCGGGAAAAATCGCCGATATCCACGGCAGGAAAAAAATCTTCACGACGGGGTTGGTCCTTTACACCCTGTCCTCCTTTTTCGCCGCGTTTTCCACTTCGGTGGGAATGCTGATTCTCTTTCGTATCTTTCAGGGATTGGGCACCGCTTTGTTCGTCACCACCGGGATGGCCATTCTGACGTCCATCTTTCCGCCCCAAAGACGCGGCAGAGCCATCGGAATCTACGTGGCGGCGGTTTATGCCGGCCTTTCCATGGGCCCTTTTACCGGGGGGCTGTTAACCCAACATCTGGGATGGAGAAGTCTTTTCATCGCCGTGGTTCCCTTCGGTGGTGCCTCGGTGGTTGTCACCCTGGCGCTGCTGAAGGGGGAATGGGCCGACGCCCGGGGGGAAAAACTGGATCTTATCGGGTGCATCCTCTACGGGTTTTCCATTCTCGCCCTGGTTTACGGCGCCACCACCCTGCCCGCGATTTGGGCCATTGGTCTTTTGTGCATCGGGTTGATCCTCCTCTTTTTTTTCGTCCGGCATGAACTTCATACGCCCTATCCGGTCTTCGAGGTGCGTTTATTCGTTCAAAACAAAGTATTCGCCTTTTCCAGTCTGGCGGCACTGATCCACTACTCCGCCACATTCGGCATCACTTTCCTGCTCAGTCTCTATCTGCAGTATATCAAAGGAATGACCCCCCAAGCCGCGGGGACACTCCTGGTGGCCCAACCTGTGGTCATGGCGATTTTTTCCCCTGTTGCCGGAAGACAATCCGATCGGGTGGAACCGCGCATCCTGGCGTCCATCGGCATGGCCCTCACCGCCGCCGGTCTCTTCCTTTTCGCCTTCCTTCATCCCGAGACGGAGACGATTTTCATCGTCGGTACACTGGCCGGCATCGGGTTCGGGTTTGCGCTGTTCTCATCGCCCAACATGAGCGCCATCATGGGAGCCGTGGAAAAGCGGCTGTTCGGCATCGCCTCCGGCGCGGTGGCCACCATGCGCCTGCTGGGCCAAATGGCCAGCATGGCCGCGGTGATCGTGGTCTTTTCCCTTTTTATCGGCAAAGAAGCAATTACGCCGGAACACTACCCGCGCTTCCTGAAAGCGGTCCGGGTGTGTTTTTCGCTCTTTTCCGCATTGTGTACGGCGGGCATCTTTTTCTCTTTTTTCAGGGGGAAATTGAGAAAAAACGGGGGATCCCCACCGGGGACGACGCCTGAGCATTGACTTTTCCTTTAATTTTCATTATATAAAATCCTATGCAATCCAAGCGCCGGGTCCTTCCGCCGTCACCGTCATGAATATCGCTTTTTTCTTACTCAGACCGCATCGCCTTTTCCAAGATTTCGTCCTGGATCGATCGGATCCGGATCTGTCCCGGCTGGAAAAGATCCGCTCTCCGGAATCCTTTGTATGGAAGATTCTGTCCCATGCGGCCCGCACGTTTTCCGCCTGCATCCTCTTTTTGCCTTCCCAGCTGGCCGTCAGTGCGGCCATTGCCTATCTTTACTGCCGGATCCTCGACACTTACGAGGATCTCGTTCCGGACCCTACCCGGCGGGAAGCCATGCTGGCCGCTTTCATCCAGCGATTCCATCTTCACCCCAAAGGCTATTCCATGGATCCAGCGCCCCCCATCGATGACGGCTTTGCACGAAACACCACGGACCGCATCTATACGCTCCTGGTCAACCGGTGCCGCCTCATCGACGCGGTCTTTTCCAAACTCAAGGTGCCGTTTCAGCGCATCATCGTGGACCTTGTCCGGAAAATGGCCGGCGGCATGATCTGGTCTTCCCGTATCTTTGAAAATCAGAAAGGGGTGTTGGGCACCCCTGACCAGTTATCCCGGTATTGCCGAAACGTTTTAGGGAATCCCACGGTCTTCGCCGCCCGGCTCATGAACCTGTTTCACCACAAGAGCGCCCATCTCCCCCGGGGCCTTTACCTGGACGCCCTTAAGGCCGGTGAATTCATTCAACTGGCCAACGTCACCCGGGATATCGAAAGCGACTTAAAACGGAAAATCGCTTACCATCCCCTCCTTCAAAATGATCTCGGCCGCCGGGATATTCGGGATCCGGAACTTTCCCGTCGCATCGACACTGTCCGGGAAGTCCTTTTGGTCCGGGCCCTTTCCCTGGCCCCGGCCTACATCCGGATGGCCGAACGCATGCACTTTCCCCGGTTGAGTCTGTGCCGCGGATCCATGATTTTAATGCTTCTTTTCACGGAGCGGTATTACCGTGCGTGCGCCCGCCGGATCGGGAGAGCCCCCTGGTCGGGACCGGAATCGGGGCTTCGCCTCATTTTTCTTTCCTTTCTTTCGATCCTTTCCGGGCGTTACGCCCAGCGGCATCTGGACACCGTGGGCGCCCATTTCGCCGCCTTTGTCCGGAAAACCCGACGTTTTGGCCTCCCTTTTGATGAATGGATGACACCCTCATGAAAAAACCCGTCTACCTCGACCACAACGCCACCACCCCCCATGACCTCGAAGTCATTGAGGCCGTGCTCCCCTTTTTGAAGGAGGCTTTCGGGAATCCCTCCAGCACCCATTATTACGGCATCGCCCCCAAAAAAGCGGTCATGCACGCCCGGGAACAGGTGGCCCATACCTTGAATGCCCACCCCCGGGAGATCTTTTTCACCAGCGGGGGGACCGAATCCAACAATCATGCCCTCCGGTGCGCCGTCATGAATCCAATCCGCAAGGGGCGCCACATCATCACCACCCAAATCGAACACCCGGCGGTCATGTCTGTTTTTTCCTATCTCGAAGAAAAGGGTTTCACCGCCACCTATCTCCCGGTGGATGCTTCGGCTCGCGTCTCGATGGAATCCGTTCAACGGGCCATGCGGCCGGAAACCGTGCTGATCAGCGTGATGCATGCCAACAACGAGGTGGGGACCCTGCAGCCCATCCGGGAGATCGCGGGGCTGGCCAGGGAACACGGCGTCCTCATACACACCGACGCCGCCCAAACCCTGGGGAAGGTTCCCGTGGACGTCCGGGAACTGGGGGTCGATCTCCTCTCGGTGGCCGGACATAAAGTCTATGCCCCCAAAGGAATCGGCGCCCTTTATATCCGGGAGGGCGTTTCCCTGGAGCCGTTCATGCGCGGGGCGGGGCAGGAAAACGGGAGGCGGCCCGGGACGGAAAACGTCCTGGGAATCGTCGGACTCGGCAAGGCCTGCGAAATCGCCCGGCGGGATCTGGAAAAAAACCGGTCCCGTATGCAGGCCATGCGGGACCGGTTTACCGCGGCCGTGACGAATCGATTGGAGGGGGTTCGTTTGAACGGGCATCCGGAGGCCCGCCTTCCCAACACGGTGAATCTTTCATTCAGGGGCGTCGACGCCGGCCGTGTGCTCGAAGAAATCAGCCTCGATGTGGCGGCCTCCGCGGGCGCGGCGTGTCACTCGGAAGGCGTCGCTGTCTCCCATGTCCTGGAGGCCATGGGCGTCCCCGAGGCGTTCGCCAGGGGAACCCTTCGGTTTTCCACGGGGAAGACCACCACGGCCGAAGAGATCGATCACGCCGCGGAGGCGGTCGTTTCGGCGGTTCGAAAACTCAAGACCGACTGAACCGTTACGACACTATTCTTCAAGGCTGTAATAGCACCGTTTGGGGGAAATGACTTTCCCTTTCTTTTTCAACTGGGCGATCACTTCGGAGACCGCCTTGCTGTCTTCTCCGATCATCTTGGCGATATCCCCCGGCCGGACGGGTTTTCCGGCTTTTTTCATGGCATTGAGCACTTTCTTTTCCATTGTCCGTTTCTCCTTTTTCCTGTCCATTGCTTCATGTGGGGTCCGCGTGAGGATGGCTTTTGCCGCCATGATGCCCGTGGCGGCGGAAGACACGATATTCCCGGCCACGCCGGGACCGTCTCCGGCCACATACATGCCCCGGACGGGCGTCTCCAGGCGGGCGTTTGTCTCCACCTGTGTGGCGAAGAACTTGATCTCAGGTGCGTACAAAAGGGTTTCCGCGTTGGTGACACCGGGGATCACGTGATTGAGGGTCTCGAGTCCTTCCAGGATATTGGTCAGAATCCGCTCCGGAAGCGCCATGGCGATGTCTCCGCACACCACGTCCGTAAAGGTCGGCCGGATGCTGCTGTTGCGGATCCGTTGCCAGGTGCTCCGCCGGCCCCGCTTAAGATCCCCGAACCTCTGGAGGATGGGTTTTCCACCGCCGATGAGGGTGGCCAGGCTCCCGATGGATTCGCCGTAGGCCTGGTTGTCGGTGACCGGTTCGGTGAGCACCACTTTTGACAGAAATGCAAAATTGGTGTTTTCGGACTTGGTGTGCCGCAAGGCATGGCCGTTGACACACACGAAATCGCTGTAATTTTCCTGGGAGACGAACCCCCCGTAATTGGTGCAAAAGGTGCGGGTCTGGTCATCGTACTTTTCGGTCTGGATGAACAGCACCGGATCGTAAATGACTTGACACAGATCCTGGAGGATTTCGTTGGGCACCTCCACCCGGACGCCCACCTCGATCCCCCGGTGCGTCAATCCAATACCGTGCTTTACCGCAAGGGCGCTGATCCATCTCGCCCCCACGCGCCCCGGAGCCAAAATCACGTGCGGGGTCTCATAAAGATCGCGCTGGGTTTCCACACCGGTCACCCGGCGCCCTTCCACGCGCACCCCCGTGACCTCTTCCGATGTATGAATCAAAACCCCCTTGGATTGGAGATGTTCACTCAGTCTTTGAATCCGTAAGGGGAGGCAGTCGCTTCCAAGGTGTTTCTGCCGGATGATCAACAGGTCCACACCATGGATCTTGGCCTGCTTTCGAAACCGCCGCGCCGCTTCCATATCCGTGGGAAAGGGAGGCCCGTCCATGCCGAACCGGCTGAATATGGACTCGGCTTCGTCGATGAGGTCCTGGGCGGCTTCCGGATCCATGAACTGCGTCAGATCCGTTTTTCCGAGCTTGGGAATGAAGTTGAGTTTACCGTCGGAAAAAAGCCCGGCGCCCCCGATGCCGGAAAGAATGTCGCAGGGGGTACAACCGGCGCACACCCCTGCTTCACCGGCGGGGCACCGTCTTTGAGACGCCGGTTTTCCCTTTTCGAGCACCAGGACCTTTGCATCCGAATGTTCGGCCAGAAAATAAGCGGCAAAGAGGCCCGCCGGCCCGGCGCCCACGATGACCGCATCATAACGCTTTCCCACGGCCCTTCACCCCGTGTACGGTTTGGACGGTTTTTAACGCATTGAAATGCCCTGCACCGCCCGCAATATACGCCCGGAAGGGAAAAAACGCAACCGCGGGCCACGGTTCCTTTCCGGAGGATCCTCATATTCCATTGACATTTTTCGGTAGGGACATTTAAATGGGTAGGGGATACACCTGAAACGGACTTTACCCCTGACAGGCGCCACCGTCTAAGGGCCGAATTTCGAAATGACCACCCAGGACTATTATCAAATCTTGAACGTTTCCCCGACGGCGTCCCCGGCCGAAATCAAGGAAGCGTATCGACGTTTGGCCTTTCAGTACCATCCGGACCGCAATATCAGCGATCCGGATACCGCTGAAAAGATGAAACGGCTCAATGAAGCGTATGCGGTGTTGTCCAACGTCGCCAAGCGGCGGGAATACGATGGGTATCGGAACCGTTTCGGTCAACGCGCCCGCCGGCACTTCCGGGAAAACCACACGGATCAGGATATCTTTTCCGGGTCCGATATTCATGCCGTATTCGAGGAAATGGCCAAAACCTTCGGTCTCAGGGGATTCGAGGAGATTTTCAAAGACGCCTACGGTCCGGGATTCCGCACATTCAAGGTCCATCGCCCGGGATTTTTCGCCAAGGGCTTCGTCTTTTTCGGGCCCCCGGGAACGGAGGGGCACGGAACGGATCCAAAAGGCATGCCCGGATCCCTGGGGCGTTTCGGAAAATATCTGCTGAAAAAACTTCTGCCCGGCGGGATACCCGAAAAAGGCGCCGACATCCATGATGTCATTGCGTTAAACCCCGGACACGCGCAACAGGGAGGACCTTACGCCTATTATCTCAGGCAGAAAAAGAAAAAGCTCGTCGTCAAAATCCCGAAAGGGGTTAAAGACGGCCAGTTGATCCGCCTGGCCAAGCTGGGAAAAAAGGGGAAACACGGTGGGGATCCCGGGGACGTCCTGTTGAGAGTCAAAATCAAAAAGCCCTGGGGGCAGCGCCTCAAGGAGCGGATCACGAAAAAACAGGCAACGGGTTAAGCCCCTGAAAAGGTGGCGTTTGCAAAAGCCTCTTTACGTGTTTATCCAATGGGCAACAGGAAAGGAGGTCTGTCATGTCGGATTGCATTTTCTGTAAGATCATCCAGGGGGAAATCCCGTCCGTGAAGGTTTATGAAGATGATCGCGTCTTTGCGTTCATGGACATCAATCCCATCTCCACCGGCCACACCCTGATTATTCCAAAAACCCACGCGGAAAACATCTGGGAGATCCCGGAGGCCGACCTTGCCGCGATCCATGTGGCCTCCAAGAAAATCGCCCACGCCATGCGGAACGCTCTGGACCCTCTCGGCGTGGCCGCGTTGCAGCTCAACGGGCGGGGCGTCAATCAGCTGGTGATGCATTACCATCTCCACCTGATTCCGAGAACGGCGGAAAGCCCCGAAATTGCCCTGACCAAGTGGGACCTTATTCCCGGAGACACGGCGGCAATTCAAAAAACAGGGGAAAAAATCGCCGCCGCCTTGAGATAATCCTTGAGCCCCTTGAGGAAGATTCGGAATAACCGTCATGCGATTTTCCTGCCCGGACTGCCAAACCCCTTATCATGTCCCGGATGAAAGACTCCGGGAAGCCGCTTCGGCGGGGGGTGTCCGCACGAAATGCAACGTTTGCGGCGTCGGCTTGATCATCGACGCGGAAAACAAAAGGGTCCGGAAGGACCCCTTTCCCCGTGAAAACAAAACGTTCCGCAGGGATTTTCCATCGGTCCTTTCCATGTCCAAAGGGGCGAAAAAGGAAAAAGATGTTGTCGCCGGGATTTTTCTGGCCTTGATGCTGTTGCTGGGGATCGGTGCGGGATACTATGCATTGACCCGTTTGGAAACGCGGCCGTTTACGGCGGCCTTTCGAACCCTTGTCGATTTCAAGGACGCTTTTTCCATTCCCCGGATTCTCCGCGAGGTCACCGGGAAAAGGCCTTCCGTGCCTGCCGGCAGGGAAAGGCTCCCGGACCGCCGCCTGGTTCGAAAAGGCTATGCATTGTATTCGAAAGCGCGCCTGGATCCGGCCCTTGCGACCTTTGAGGAGGCCATCCGATTGGATCCGAAAAACCCGGAAGCCCACTATTGGAAGGGCCGCACCCTGTTGAAAATGGGTAAAGAGGAACCGGCCATGGAGGCCTTCAAAAAAGCTCTGGCCTTGCGTCCCGATTACTGGGAAGCCCTCGACAACGTGGGATGGCTGCATCTGCGCCGGGGAGAATACGGCCAGGGCCTTGCCGCCCTGAATCGATCCATCGAAGTCAATCCGGACAATGCCTGGGCCTACTACAACCGGGGCTTTTTGCACGCAAAGACGGGGAATTCGGAGATGGCCCTCAAGGACGCCCAAACCGCCTGCCGGCTGGGGTATAAAAAAGCCTGTGGAGCCCCCCGCCCTGAAGGGCGGGGCTCCCCGGTAAGGTAAGTACCTATTTTGAGATCGCTTCCCTCGACCCCGCCTTAAAAGGCGGGGCTTGCGGGAAGCGCTCCGGTCAGATGGCGGAAACGTACGGCAAATCCAAAGAGACGGCCACGCCGTCTCAGGACGGCTGAGATTCCAAGAGCCGATTTTCCCCGCGACACCGATCACCGGTATTTTTTCGGAAAATCGGTGTCCTTGCTCCCTTCCAGGATGCGGCGCAATTCTTCTCTCTCCGCCTTAAGTTTCCGCAACCGGTCCATCAATGCGGATCGCTCTTCCGGCGGTGCGTTTTGAACCTCGTTTTCCAACGATTCCACTTCCCGCATGCAGCGGTAGAGATCCTTTGCAATAAGACGGATGGACATGGACAAACTCCGAAATCGAGTCCGGGGCATCTTGTAGAACATATCCCGACACCGGACGACAGCTTGACATCCGGCATTGCAAATGTCAATTTATCCCTAAGTTGCATAAAAAACATGGCGAAGCGTGTTTAAAATGTTTGATTTTTTAAAAAATAAAACATTTTAGTGGAGCCTTCCGACTTTTGCAACGTTGGGTTTACAGATATGGAAAACAGTATCCGCTTGGAAGAAAATCCCCAATTGAATCCAGGCGTTCTCATCGCCGGGTTCGAGGGATGGGGAAACGCCCTGGATGTGTCCAACGGCATGGCGGTCTATCTCATCCGGAAACTCAAGGCCCGGCGATTTGCCTCCGTAAACCCGGACGCCTTTTATCGGTTCGACGAGGCCCGCCCTGAAGTGGTCATCGAAGACGGGCGTCTGAAAACCCTGACGACTGTGGAAGGGGTTTTTTTCGCCGCCAAAAACGATTTCGGGGAAAACGACCTGGTGATCCTGAAAGCCCGGGAACCGCACATGGGGTGGTTTGGCTTCGTGAAGGGCTTGTACGCGTTATGCCAAGATCTGGGAATTCACACCGTCGTGACATTGGGGAGCATGTTCGACGCCGTGCTGCACACCGATCGAACCGTTTCCGGAATCACCACGCGCGATGCGGACCGGGACCGGTTGAAGGCACTGAAAGTGTCGCCCATTCACTATTCGGGCCCCAGCGCCATCCATTCCCTCATCCATACCGAAGCCCCCAAGCACGCCGTCAACAGCGTGAGCCTGTGGTGCCACTGCCCCTATTATCTCCAGAACACCGTCCACACGGGCTTGATCGCCCATTTGGGTCGTATCTTGGCGGAATTCGTGGGATTCCAGTTGGACACGGGGGAGCTGGAGGTGGACTGGGAACGGCTGTCCAAAAACATCCAGAAACTCATCGACGAGAATCCGAAGCTGCAGCATCTCATCGACACGCTCCGGAAAGAAAAAGTCAAAGGATCCTGGGAAAATGTGAAGGCGCAACTGAAATCGGGGGACAATGTCATCAATTTAAGCGATTTTTTCGACAAGCGTTAAGGTTGGATATTCTTTTCAGAAAACATACGGAATCCTTTCCATCAAGCATGCAATGCAAGAGGATATGCCCCATAATCCCGTACGGATTGCCGCATGTCAACAATATTTGACAGGGGGAACCCCCTGTGAATCGAACAAGAAGGCATGAATATATAGCCTCCGCCGTTGCCGGCTGCGGCGATACATGTGCGGACGCGACTTCTAATTTTCTCTTCAGGGCCGGGAAACAGCACTGTTGGAATATCTATTCCTCCTAAAATGGCCGTTCTTGAACCCCAGAGTCTTTTTGCCACTTTCAGATCACATCTTTCCGGAAACTGGAACCCGTCGATTCCCGCGGCCAGGGCACTGTCCACCAAGGAGCGGAATTTTGCATCCGTGAATCGGCCGTGGGGGTGAAATATGAGGGGAAGCCCCGATGCGTGTGCGGCTGCAACCATGCGTTTCAAGTTGGGAATCGTATACGTCATGTAAATTGCCGGAGAAACCACTACCGGACCATCCGTGGCGGCGGCCACAAAGACAAAATCGGCCCCGACCCCCGCCAGAAAGCGGATATGACTGATCGACACATCGGTGGCAAAGGCCACCATTTCCTCAGCAAATCCCGGATCACGGAAGAAATCCTGCAAGAGCTTATCCGTCCCCCTCAGATTGGCCGCTTTGGTGACAGGGCCTTCAACATTGGCACAGATCGCCACCTGGTGGCCGATCCGTTTTTTAACCAGCATATACGCCTCAAGCATTCCCGGCAAGCGCCCGTCCCGATCCATCGCCGGCACCCGTGCCGCGGCCAGTTTCGACTTATCGGCAAAAGGCGGCCGGACGATGCGCGGAATACCGTATTCGGGGAAATCGGTCCTCCCCCCCAGAGCCTCCACATCGGCACCCAAGTCATGAACACTTCCGACGACGGCGTCGGGTCTGAACTTTTCCCAAGCGGCAATGACCGCACCGGCGGATTTTTCCGCATGGTATCCGCCTTTGGGGCCTCCGGCACATACTTCGGAAGTGGTAAAGCCGGCCAAATCCATACCCAGTGTCAGATCCCTTAAAAAAACAGGGACTCGATCGGGTTGACTGCCGGCCAGAGCGATCATGAATCTTTCCCGGGAGGTCATCATCGAAATCCTTATCAAGGAGCTCTGTTGTTTATGGCAGGCGGCTCCACAAAGCGCGGGTCTAAGAAAGCACCGATATTCATTTTTTTGGGAATTTTATTCATTTCATACACGAAGTCCGCCGTTTGCTGGAGGCTGTCCTAAACAATCGTATCAAGACGGATTCTCCAGTCCAACGCCTGCATCACCTTTCGTTCGAAGGCCGGAGACGATCCGGTGACACCCGCAATAATTTCCGCCGCACGACCGGGACCGTGGACGGGAGAGAGAGATGGTGACCTGGGCCACCAGGCTCTGGGGCGGCGCTTTCAGAATCACCACGCGGTCGGCCAAGTACGCGGCTTCATTAACATTGTGGGTGACGAAAACGATCGTCTTGGTTTCCGCTTGCCAGAGTCGAATCAGTTCGTCCTGCAGGCGCTCCCGTATGTTTTCATCCAAGGCGCTGAAGGGTTCATCCATCAGCAACAACGGGGGCTCCAGCACCCATACTCTTGCCAGAGCCACGCGTTGCCTCATGCCGCCGGAGAGGGAATGCGGTCGGGCATCCCTGTAAGCTTTCAGTCCCACTTGCTCCAAACTCTGGAGTGCCTTCAATCGACGCGCATTCTTGGATACACCCTTGTTTTTAAGACCGAATTCCACATTCTGGAGGACGGTAAGCCAAGGAAAAAGCGTCGATTCCTGAAAAACCACCCCCCGCTCCTGTCCTGGGCCGGTGATGGGACGGTTTTGGAAAAACAAGCGCCCCAGGGAGGGTTTGATGAAACCGGCGATCAGGTTGAGCAACGTGGATTTTCCACAGCCGCTCGTCCCCAGAAGACACACAAATTCTCCTTCATTCACCCGAAGGTTCAGATTGCTCAGTGCCGGGATTCTCCTTCTGGAATCGGCGTCTTCGTAGTATTTCGATACGCCATGAATCTCCAGCATTACATTTCTCCGCGGGACAGCCCCCAGCGTTCGACTGTCTTTCTTTCGAGTGGAAAGAACACCAGACGTTCCGCCGCCAGGCCCACCAGACAAATCACGACAATGCAGACAAAGGCCGATGTATAATCCAGGGTCCAACGGGATTGAACAATGGCATATCCCAATCCGGTTCCCGTACCCACCACCATTTCCGCCGCCACAAGAACCCGCCATCCGTTACCAAGACCGATTCTCAATCCGGACAGGATCTGCGGCAAGGCTCCGGGAAGCAGCACTTTCAAAAAAATGGTTTTTTGGTCAGCACCCAGCATTCTGGCGGCGCGCAGGTAGACGACATCCACCCGCTTGACTCCCGAAACGACATTGATGGCAACCGGTGCAAACGCGGTGACCGCGATCATAAAAAAGGTGGCCTTTTCCCCCACACCGAACAATAGAATCGCCACCGGTATCCAGGCGAGACCGGGCACGAACTGCAGGATATGGACAATGGGCATGGTTTTCTTTTCCAATACGGGCCACCAGCCCGCCGTCAACCCGAAGCTTACCCCGATGAGGGAAGCGGTCAAAAAAGAAAGTACCCATCGGGTCAGGCTGTCAAGGGTATGGCGGTACAGGGTATGATCCACAAGGATCGCGCCGCCGATTGCCTTACCGAAACGGGCCGCGGTTTCAAAGGGCGTCGGAAAGGGAACGCTCCGCCAGATCGTCACGATCGTCGCTACACCCTGCCATGCGAGAAGGACGAGGATTAATGGAGATACCGCTACCACCATTTTTATAACCGGCCGGAGGATTGTTTGATCTCTTTTCGGCATCGCGTGTCCCGCCTGCATGATCCATTCGGCCCGATATCCCGGCGGATAACGATGGTTTTCATACCATCATCGTCTTCCGTGATAGAACCCGAAAAAACCGTTTCAGAGAATCGCGTTTTATTCCCCTTTCAACAGGCGGATAATGCGGTCCGTCCGATAGACTTTTCCCTGGGCCACGACAACGCCGTTGACGGCCAGGGCCGGACTGAGCAAAAGGCCGTAGGTGTCTCGAATTTCTTTGGAAAGGGTCCATTTCTTTTCCACGCGGGCGTCGATTTGGAGGTGTTCCACGGCTTTTCGGACGTTTTCGAGCAGTTCGCTGCATTTGCCGCAGGGCGGTTCCAAACCGATGACTTCAATGTGCATCATCCGGCACCCCCTTCGTTAATCCACCGGTTCCCGAATCAAATAGGGGGGTTCGGGATAGGCCGGGCTGAAGCATTGCAGGTCATCGACCCGGAAGCCGATGCCTTGATCTTTGGAAACCTTTTCCAATGCCGCCTTGACCGCGGACGCCAAAGCATCCGGTTCCATCCGCACACGGGCGTTGATAATCAAAGAGGCCTGTTTCAGTTCCGCGACGCCGTTGTCTCCGCCCACCGTGGGTGTACCGGCCAGCCGCGTAAGGTTCGCCCAGGCCGCTTTCCCCCCGCTGGTGAGAACGCACTTGAGATGGCCGATCTCCGTGTGGCGTTCTTTAAGATCCCGTTGAAGATCCTCGAGCAGCGCCATGAGGAACCGAACGCCGTCAAACGGCACCGGGGCTTCCAGGTGGACGGCCCCGTTGAGCCATCCCAGCACCGCCTCGGCCCGCGCATAGCGGTCATAGTCGATCTCGGCCAGCACGGTCCCGGTGGAAGGACGATGCGAAAGCAGCACATCCACCCAACGATCCATTCCTTGCCCTTCCTTGGCACTCACGGACAGATAGGTTTTCTTTCCGAAACGACGCTCCAGTCCCTTGAGCAACGGAATCCTTTCCCCGGCTTCGTTGAGATCCGCCTTGTTCAGAACGATCACGTCGGCTTCTTCGAGCTGTTTTGAAAAAAGATACGTCACCTCTTCCGGAAAGCCGGTGTTGTCTTCGGAAAAAAGGATGCCTTTGGCCCGGTCCGGATCCACCAGGGTGGAAAAAGGGGCAAATCGAAATGCATCCCGGTAGTGAATCTTGATGGGGTTGGCCACGGCGGCGACGAAATCGGTACAACTCCCCACCGGCTCCCCCAGCAGAAAATCCGGTTCATGGGCGAGGATCTTTTCCATGTGATCGATGAGATCGTCGAACTTGCAGCAAAAGCAACCCTTCACCACCTCTTCCACCGGAACGCCCAATTCGGAGAGCATTCGGCGGATGATGAGGGTATCCACCAGGTTTTCCGTCTGATCATTGGTGATGATCCCCACCCGGTATCCCTGATCGATGAGCCGCCGGGCGATGGCGGCCAGGGCCGTGGTTTTTCCGGAGCCCAGAAATCCGCCCACAAAAATCAAACGGACGGGTTTGGAAACGGATAAGGGTTTCGGTTTCATGGGTGCACCTCATTGCGTTTTGTGTTGGATGCCGGGCAACACCGTCCCTGGAAACGTTTTTGCCGCCCTGTGAAAAAAGCGTTCCAGCATCCGCATTTGATGGGTCAGCGTGCTCATCCAGCGCCACAAACATTCCCGCCCGGCGTCGGTAAGTTCATATCTGCGCCGCGGGGGTCCTTTCTCATCGTGTTCCCATCGGGACATCACCATGCCGCGCTTTTCAAGCTGTTTTAGATGCCGGTAAAGTCCCGTGAGGTTCAATCCGATATCCACACCGAAAAATTCGGTTTCAAGGATCTTGCCGATTTCATAGGCATGGATCGGCTGCTCCCGGAACAGGATCAGTAAAATCCACGGGGCGGCCATATTCCGCATGGCCTTGCCCTTGCAGGGGCACTCGGGGGGAAGCACGGTCATCTTATTCACCCTGGGATATTGTTATACAATGTATAATAGTCTGTTAAAAAAAGGGGGCGCCACTCGATTCGTCCGGGGAATCCTCGGGCGCCAGGGAGATTCGTGCAGATCATTTCCGTGTCGATTTCATTTGCTCGAGATACCCGGCGGCATGCTTTGCCGCCCGGGCACCGTCCGCACAGGCGGTGAGCACCTGCCGCAGGTCCGTATCCCGGACATCGCCAGCCGCAAAGAGCCCGGGAAAGGATGTCATGAGCGTTTCATCGGTTTTGAGATATCCTTCCGCCGTGGTCTCCACCGGTAACTTCAACATCTCCGTATTGGGGCGCCAACCGATGGCCAGAAAGATACCGTTCACGGCGAGACGGATCTCATTGCCTTTATCGTCGGCAATGACCAGCCCTTCGATAAGATCGAGTCCCTCAAAACTCCGGACTTCTCTTTGTGAGAGGATCTGGATGTTGGGTTGGGCGTCGATGCGTTTCCGATGCACCGCGTCCATTTTCAAGGCGGGACTCCGGTAAATGAGATAGACTCTTTTCGCAATCCTCGCCAGGGCCATGGCATGCTGGCCGGCGGCATTGTCACTCCCGATCACCGCCAGAACCGCATCTTTTCCCCGGTAAAGGGGACCGTCACATATGGCGCAGAAATGAACCCCTTTAACCTGCGCATTGGGAACGGAAAGCCGTTTGGGAACCTGGCCGGTAGCCACCAATGCGCTGTCGGCATGGATCACCTGGCCGTTGAGGTCGACCCCCGTGAACCGGCTGTCGAGAATTTCCAGGCGATCCAGACGGGAATACGTGAACAGGGCGCCTTCTTGTTGGGCCTGTTGAAAGGCTTTGACGCCGAATTCGGTTCCCGAAATACCGCCCAGGAATCCGGGATAGTTCACGAGGTTCTCGATCATGTAGGTACTCCCCCCCGGGGTGTCTCCGGCAACCACCGTGGAAAGTCCCCACCGCTGCCCGTAGAGTGCTGCAGCCAGGCCCGCCGGGCCGGTACCCACGATCATCAAGTCATACACCGTTTCATTCATGGGGCTGTTCACCTCCCCAGGAAAACGCCGCGCATCGCTCAATCCCTCATCCCCGGTCCGGCGAATAAGGCTGCAGCACGCCCATCCCGGTCCATGCCCCGCCCCGGGTCGCCGCCTCCACATCACTCATGGCATCCGGCGGGCCGATGAACACCACGATATTCTTGTATTGGATACGATCTTGGGGAATCCGGACATCTTCAATGGTCCAGTCTCCCATGACATAGCTGAAAAGCTTTGTCTTTTTTCCGTCTTCCACAAAGCCCTTTGCCCGGACAAGGGAAGGCGGCAACTTGGCGGCCATTTCTTTGACTTCATGAATGTCCGAACCCGACCACCGGTACGCCGCGGAAACCAGGGGGTCCGGGGGTGTGATTTCCAGCTCCGGACTGTCCAACAGGTCGTCGATGAACCGTTCCAGGGCTTCTTCTGAAAGGGGCCCTGAAATACTTTCCGTAACAGAAGCCGGTATCTCGGTTGTGGCCCCTTCGGTCATTGCAAATCCGAATCGCTCCAAGGGGATATTTGCGAACGTCGTCTCATAAAAAACCGGTTTCGGGTGATGGCGTCGAACCAGGGCTTTGATCTGCTCGATAGATTCTGGGGGTGTGATGTCGATCTTGTTGATGATGAATACCGTGGAGGAAGCGATCTGCTTTTCCACGGAAGCATAAGCCTCATAGGCATCCAGAAAATGAGCCCCGTCGATGATGCAAAACTGCTCACAAAACTGGAAACGGCCACTGAAAATGGGCAGTGCCAGGTCCTTCTTCAAATCCGTGGGATTGGCCACCCCCGTGGATTCAATGAGCAGTACATCCGGTTGAATGGTGGTGTTGAGGGCGTAAAGGCCTTTAATGAAGTCGGTTTTGACGCACACGCAAAATATGGACCCTTTACTGATCTCCATGGTGTCGATGTCTTCCCCCTCCACCAGGGTACCATCCACACCGATTTCGCCGAATTCATTGATGAGCAGCGTCAATTTCCGGTCTTTTGGAAATTGTTGGATAATCCGGTTTAAAAATGTGGTCTTCCCGCTCCCCAAGAAGCCCGTAATCAGGTAAACGCGGGTAATATCTCCCATGCCTTAGAGGTTCTCCTTCAGCTTTTCCTTGATTTCTTCCACGGAAAGCACCTTGCCGGCCGAAACCGTCTTTCCGTTGATGACCAGCCCCGGCGTCATGAATACACCCATCTTGGTGAAATAATGAACATCCGAAATCTTTTTTACTTCGATACCCGTGGATGTATCCAGACTCGCGACCGCCGTTTTCACGTTGTCATAAAGCTGGTCACATCGTTTGCAACCCGGACCCAGGACTTCAACCTTCATGGCACCCTCCATCAGACATCCAAAGGAACGGCAGTGGAATTGTTCCCGGAAAGCTTGAGGATATTGACGCAGAATCGACAGATACCCAGGAATTCACCGGGACCCGCCAAATCGGCCCATGCGGCCGCATAAACGTTCCGGCTGTTTTCGGGGATCTCCTCTTCCAGATCTTGGGGAGGTTCCAATACCCGTATTCGATCCGACTTTCCGCAGTACGGGCACATCACCCCGAAAAGGGTCTTTTCCCGTCGAGGCAACTCATGGTCCATCACAAGACGTTTCATGACTTCGGCGGGTGTGTGGTGTTCCATGATTGGACCCCGTGATCAATATAATCGGTTGACTTCGTTGATGCTTGGACATCACCGGGAAAACAGACTCCGGGCCGTGTGTATGGATCGTGAAGGGAAACGGGGCTTTTTTAACGCCCCATTTCCCAGTCTCGAGCACCGTATCTTTCAGGAGTCGACTCGAGTGCGCATCCCGGAACCGGCTTTCGCCAGGTTTTCCTGGATCTTGTCAAACTCGAACCCGACTTCCCGAAGCGAAAGAATGCGTTCCTTCATCTCCGGCGTTGGTGCACGTTTGGCCATCTCGTCGATAAGCTCCTCGTACTGAGGAATAATACTCTCGAAAACAAGGTCTCTTTCGATGCAAATGGTGGGGAGCACCCTTCCCTGGAGTTCAAGGAATTTCCCGATTCCCTCTTTGTGCTTGATAGACCATTCAGTGTACTCGATCATCTCCTGAACGTCTTTCGGCAACGCCGCGATGGATTCCATCATATATCCGCACGCGGCGCACTGAACACTATCCAAGGTCAGTACGTCGATGTGTATCTTGTCTGCCATGAGCGTATCCTCCTTTTTTTGTTTCTACCAAGACTCCGGATACTTGGCATAATATTGTTCGTACCATGCCTTGGCCTCGTAAGCTTGATCCATGTGTTCCACCGGAACATCGTAGGGCATATCTCACCCAGGTGCGAAGGTGTAGCCGATGTTCCCTCCTGCGGCAAGGCTTACGATGGCATCTTCTCTCGGAGAAAGCAGGCCGAGGCTCAAGGCCAGGGTCAGTTTCAGGTTGCCGCCGAAGCCTACATTGTACTTTCTGGCCATATCCCGGACAAAAATCATGTTGAGCTGTTCATCGATGGCAAACCCATGAGTGCCGATCTGACAGACATCTTCCATAACCTTAGTGCAGTCACCACAGATAAAAAAGGATGAGGTCAGGCCTCTGTCGTGGATCACCTTGATTGCCGGTTGGGAATTTGGGGTGACAAATTCCTTGAAGGTGGCGGATTTAATCTGGGAAGCCACAGGATCCACGATAGCGATGATTTCGCACCCCATATCCGCGTAAAATCCGGCGGCCAAGGCGCCGACTTCCCCGGCAAACTTGAGGACTTCATGGGCGAATGCCGGATTCTTGTATACATCCGTGAAAATGCGGACGCCGGCCAGATGCGAGGCCAGGGTGAGCGGACCACAGAACAGACCCATAAGGACGCAGTCCAACTCGTCAAGCTGGGGCTTGGCGATCTTGGCTGCCTCATAAAGAACCGGCCACCGTCCGGAATCCTTGGTCGGCAACTTCAATCCGGCCTGTTCCGGTGTCTGGTTCGAGCATGGATGCGTCGTTACCGAAGGGACATTGTCAGACCACCATTTCAGCTCACAACCGACGGAATTGGCTTCCACGGAAAGATCGAAAACCAGAGGGATACCGTCCGCATGATATCTTTTGGCTGCATTTACCACACCTTTTGCCAATAGGTCGGGATCCTTGAGCATCTTGTCTGCGGGTTCATTGATAAGAAAGGCACAGTGAACGCCTGCATAGGGGACCCAAGGCGCATTTTCTGTCCTTTTTCCCCTGTACGCATCAATGAGTTTTTGTTTGGCCATGTCTTCTCTCCTTTTCTTTGTTCGGTGCGGATTACATTTTTCAGCCAGTCAGCGGTGCGTCTTTCCTGTATCACCTCCTTTCGGCGTATCTTAGACGGTTCAACTGAAAGTCAAATTCTCAAAATCAGAAAGATAGGACTCTCGTTTTTAAAAATTTCTCCCGCCTGAGATATTCTATGAAATTTTATCATTCTTGATCAATTTTATCAAGAATGATCGTCAATCGCTCCCCTCTCGACTCATTCCAGAAGAATCAGTCCATAATAGCTGAATGCCTCGCAAGTCTGTGTCGCAACTGTTGCCGTCGTTCCCAGATTCTTTAGGGTACCGATGACATCGATGGAAAACGACTCCACCGAAGGGCGCTTCTCTTGGGGAAACCGACAATCCTCGGGGTAGGCGCATGTCTTGCACAACGCACAGCATTCCCCCACTAAGCTGAATGCCTTGTAGTATCCTCTTAAAAACAGCATCCTTTCCAGCAGAATCGTTCCTTTCCAGCATCGAACCTGTGCAATTCGTTTATGACCGTTATCAAGATAAAAATCCGCGCAACTTTTGCTTCCAACCAGCAGCAATGCCGTAGCGTATTCTGAAAGGATGGCGCGGACCTTGTCCGGATTCGGTGTTGCTGGGGGACAGCACCAGTTGGTGTTATACCGGTTACACCCATACCGACATTTCAAATGAACCCACTCGGCCACGACGATCTTCTCGATGTCGAACGGAAAGATCGCCGACAGTCCGTACACGCGCCCTTTTTGAAGCAACCGTTCCGTCAATGCATGGGATACTCCCGCATTGGTTTTGAAAGGCACGACTCTTTGCTCACTCATTTGTAACTTTCTTTCCGGTCTTCAAAAAGCGGATATGCACGGCCTTGGGCAAAGCCATTTCCAGAGCCGCTTCCACCGCTTTTAATATCGCCGAGGGAACGATGCATGTGGTGTGGCATCTAGAAGCCTCGGCGGCAATGAAAACCGGGTTTCTTGTCATAGGTTTAAACAGATCCCTCAACGAGAAGCGCCCCATTCGTGCCGACAAAAGTTGAATCTGCTGGCATTCGGATCCACGGATTTCAATTTCTACCCTTCTTTGCTCCGATCGAAACACGTGTATGACACAAGGAAACCCGCAAATTCCCGGATCCACCTCCACGCAGACCTCAACTGCTGGATGTTCCAAGATAAAAGCCTCTGATGGCACTTGGGGTTCTCCCATGAACCGTTCGTTTTTCCCTTATTGTTTCAGAATCTTTTCGGGGACAATTCCTTCCAAGTGGGGAAATGCGTCTTTCATATGCGGAATCTGCATGGCCTCCATGAATTGTTTCTGGAAATCGGTTTCCACTGTCAGTTCGATGTATTCCACATTCCTCGACACCCAGTTGGCTTCCGTCCGTTTCCTTTTATTTAAAAGAGCCGCCCGGCACCCGTCACCGGCAGCATTTCCAACACTTTCGATCATCTCGATTTCACAGTCCGGGAAAAGGCCCATGATGAGTGCCTTGGTACGGTCCACATGTGTACCAAATGCGCCGGCGATCTTGATTTTGTCCACTTTTTCCATGTTCATCCGACGCATCATGAGCTTGCATCCGGCATAGAGCGCTCCTTTGGCCAGCTGGATCTGGCGGATGTCTTTTTGCGTCACCACGATATCTTTATCGATGCTCGATTCCTCTGCCCAGGCCAGAACAAATTCAGGTTGCTTGGTGTCCGGATTGACTCGAAAACGGGGATGTCCTTCCAGTTCCTGTTTATTAAACACACCGCTTTTGGTGATGACGCCTGAGGTGTAAAGTTCGGCTAGCAGGTCCAGAATACCGGATCCGCAGATTCCCTTGGCCTTCATCTCTTTGGGTTCTGAATACTTCCGCCAGGCATCCCGGCCGATCACCTTGTAATCCACCTCCTTGGTTTCCGGATCGATGGCAATCCGCTCTATGGCTCCGGGTGCCGCCCGCATACCATAAGAAAGCTGCGCGCCTTCCAACGCAGGACCGGTAGCACAGGAAGAAGAAATCAATTTGTGCCGATTTCCCAATACCAACTCGCCGTTGGTGCCGATATCGATGATGAGTTGAACCTCTTCTTTTTTGTACGGCTCTTCTGCGACGAGAACCCCCACATTATCGGCACCCACGAATCCGGCTTCGTTGGGAAGCACGAAAATGTAAGCCGACGGGTTTATCTGAAGTCCGAGATCCCTAGCCTTAATGTCAAGGCTATGGTGGATCACCGGAGGAAACGGGGCAAGTCCGACGAACTCGGGGTTCAACTGCAGGAATATATGGTGCATGGCAGTGTTTCCGCCGATGGTCAGATCCTCTACGTCCTCGCGGGTGAGACGCAGGTAGGTCTTACCTTTCTCTGGTGCTTCCACATATTCATCCGGTCCCTTGTCGCCTTTTGCCTTCTTTTTTTTCTTTTTCGGAGGATACGTATTTGCGATGGCCTGATCGATCAAGTTGTTCAGTCCTTCGATGATGTCGTCACTCATTCGTTTCAGTCCATCGGCGCTTGTCATGTGATAGGTGATCCGCGCCATGACATCCTCCCCGTATTTGCACTGGGGGTTCATCATGGAAACCGTATCGACGACTTCCATCGTGGTCAGATCGCAGAAATAGGCAGCCACGGTTGTGGTACCCACGTCGATGGCCAAACCGTAGACTCGTTCGGCCTTGCCAGGTCGAAAACGGATGATCTCCTTGTCGTTCCAGACACTGACGGTGACGCTCCAGTTCCCATCCCGGAGTGCGGTCGGAAGCTGCCGCAGGGCAAAGATATCCACGTTGAGATCTTTCAATCCGTAATCTCGTTCCAGAACCCGACAGACTCTCTCAAAATCTGCCGTGGGCTCTTCAAAGTGCGGAGGATCCACTTCGGCATAATAGAGTCTCACGGTCGGATTGTGATCGATCTGGATATCTCGGGCGGCCTTGCTCACAATCTGCTTTCCGGCCCGGGATTCCTCCGGCACAAAAACCAAAAGATCTCCCTTGATATCTGCGACACAGGAAAGACGATATCCGTTTTCCTTTTCTCGAGGGTTGACAAACTTATCTTCTTCTTCCTTCCATGCGCTGACGTTGGTCTTTTTCGATTCGATGCCGTACTTTTCAAACCATCCTTCTTCGATTCGAACCTTGCATTTGCCGCATACCTTCTTCTCACCGCACAACGCTTCTATATCCACACCCAGCAGCCGGGATGCTTCTAACACATTGATACCCTTGGGAACTTCACCTCTCCGTCCCGAAGGTTGAAAGATCACCATTGCCTTGTCGTCGTCCATTCGCAAAAATCCTCCTTCACTACCTGTTTTAACCACAGCCCTCTATCCGTTAGTGAGGTGCGCAACAAAACCCATTAGATTTTTCAAACAGGAACCGTCCGGCAAAACTGTTAATCTCGTAAGCTTCAGAATCCTGTTCGGTATGGCATTTCTTATTTCTTCTGTTTCTCAAATTCCCTCAAACGGGAAATCATCTTGATGCCCTCGGCCACTGCGTTACCTGCCGATTCAGCATATCCGTCGGCACCGAACAGTTTCGCCACATCCTGAGTCACTGGTGCCCCACCCAGCATGATGGCTACATTCGGATTTTTCTCCTTGATCATCTTGATGACCTTTTTCATGCCCAGCATGGTTGTGGTCATCATGGCCGACATCGCCACCACTTCAGCATCCGTCCGCATCTGTTCTTCCACGAATTTTTCCAAGGGTACGTCCCGGCCAAGATCGTAAACTTCCCAACCCGCCACATCAAACATCATCTTCACCAGGTTTTTGCCGATGTCATGAACATCACCCTGGATGCTGCCGATGACGACCTGGGCCACTGTGCCGCCGTCCTGTTTGGGAACATGGGGCCGCAAAATAGCCAGTCCTCCGTAAAGCGCATCCGCACACATGAGCACTTCGGGAACGAAATATTCATGTCGCTCATAAAGCTCCCCCACCACCTCCATTCCGGCCGCAAGTCCGTCCATAATCATCTCCAAGGCCGGATATCCATCGTCGATCGCTGCTTGGGCAGCCTCTTTGACTTGGTCTTCTTTGTAGTTGATCACCCCGTCCTTCAACGCCTCCAACAATTCCTCTTTTGTGGCCATAACTCCATTCTCCTTTCCAGATGAGATCTTTTTTCCTTTTAGTATTGAAACGGTATTACAGTCTTCCTACGGCCGGAGTTGGCCCGGGCTTATATTCCCTGGCGGTTTTTTCCATGGCCTTGAAATTTTCCGGCTTGATGTCGGGCCAGAGGTCACAACCCGGCCATACTGCATCCACGAGTCCGTCGATATTCGTTTTGATTCCTTCAATGGCCTCCTCCACGGTCGTTTCCTCGGCACAAGGAAGCTTAAAAACATCATAATTGCCGACAATGATAGCATCGTTACCCAGCTTTTTCCGACTTTCAAGAAGGTTGTTTTTAATATCGAAACTGATCGCCTGCGCTCCGGAATCCTGAACCACTTGCCACATCATCTCCACCAATGGGTCGGTGGATCCACAGATATGCAACACTTTGGGGGATCGCCAAGCCTTCAAAATGCGGGTTAACCTGGGTGCGATCAATTCCTTGAATGTTCGCGGGCTGAGAAGGTCCGCCGCAACGCCGGGTTCGCGCAAGGTGATGAAATCGGCCCCGGCATCCAACAGGGCGTTTCCGATATTGATGATCATGTCCGAAAACTTATCAAGAATGTCCTCAACCCGTTGTTTCTCTTTAAAGACCGCTTTGAGAACCTTATCCAACTCGATGGTCTGACCGCATTGGGTAAAAGGACCCAGTTGCCAAGCACCGAGTGCCAATTCCGGTGCTTCTTTTTTTACAATTTTTATCGCCTCCGGAATCAGGTTCATCGGATATTTATCCATGATGTTATCAATGTCATCCTGGGTGATTTCCACTTGGTCTAATTCTGCCCAATTCTTGTAAGGAATCGTTGGATAAAGGGTGTCCTCCGAATCTTCATAGAGGCTGATTTCGTTTCCAAGCGCTTCCGATTCCCAACACATATCAAAGGGAATCACGACGGAATCCAGGTTAAACATCCGTGCCGATTCAATCCCGGCATAGGCCAGTTTTTCGGCATCCCGGTGAATCGACGGGAATTTATACCCAAGTTTTTGAATTGCGGGCCTGAGAACCATTCCCATTCCCGTAAAAAAGGGCATTTTATCCACCGGTTCTCGGTTAAAAAAGCGCTGCACCCTTTCGATTGGAGTCATTTCAGCCATGTCATACGCTCCTTTCTTTGATTGGTTTTGCTATGCGGATATCTTCTGATATGGCCCGAGGGCGGAAACCTAATGTTCGCAAGATATGTACACATATATTATTTTCGGTTCCCAGGAAAATCGTCTAAAAGACGATTTTTATAAAAACACGAGATGATTTTCGTTTCGTTTCCGGAAATCTTGAGAAAGTGGGCCGGGAGCGGCAAAGGCCATTTGCCGTGAGCGTCTAATGCGGCATAATTTCTTTCTTGAGCCTGCTCAGGAAGCTTGCCCTATCGATCTTGGCGTACGCCCCTATTAAAATGAACTGGGTGCGCTGATCTCTGGCCATGGAAAATAACTGGGACTTACCCTGCTCGGTCAGCATATATCTTGAATCACCCGTTTTTCGGACCATTTGTTTTTCTGAAAGCGTTGCGATTACCTCATCGATGCTTCTGGAAAGGGTGAAGCGGTATCCGAAATCGCCATGGGAGTGTCTCAGAACCTCCGGAATTTCGGTGGCCGGTTCATTACGTGATATCAGTTCGATAAGCCGATCCCGGGTCAGGCCCTTATTATTTCCTTCCAGGAAAAGCAGAAAAAGATACCAGGAGGATTTGACGGGATGAAGCGCCTGCGCTTCGATGCACCAAGCGCGGATCTGTTCCAGCATGTCTTTGAGACGAGCGGCATCTATGGCGCCCCCCGGATAGGTCCTGACAAAAAAAGATGCCTCAATACCCAGGCGGCGGCACGTCCTTTGTTTGATGATTTCCACATCGGGATCATAGTGCCGGTAATCATAGGCCACGGGCATTGCCTCAAAACCCGAGTCCTTCGTGACTCTCATCAGAGGCGCTGGGATTGATTTCAGGTTGTTCCGAGCCTTCAGGAGCGTATGTATGGCGGAGCCGAAAAGCGGAAAGGTATAAAGGTGAACATGCACCGCCGCTCTGCCTTCTGTGATGTGTTGCAGAGCGATTGCGGCTGTTTTTTCAACATCCTCCAGGGTGGATTCCGGAGAAAAAAGCTGAACACTCAGATTGTATTTCATTCTACATGCGGCAAGGGTGTTCAGCGACCGGTGGAATTCTTCAACCGTATTCCCCCGTTTTAACCGCCGCGTCAGCGTTTCGGTCACCGCGTCGGCACCGACAAAGGCCGCCTGGATATTGGCCGCCCTCAACCGGTTCAGCAGATCGGGTGTGATCCCCTTTGGCCGCAGGAAACAGGTATAGGCAAGCTTTCTTCCCAAACGGCGGTTGACATCCTGCAGAAATCCGCAGATACGCGTTATCCAGTGAACGTTCGTATTGAACGTATCATCCCAGATATCCACATTCCGGATCGTATCATTTTCTTGTAAAAATCCGAGCAGGGAGTTTACAAAAAAATCCGTCTCCACGGCACTATGGAAATGTGCCCCGAACTGGGAGGCAATGGCACAAAACAAACATCCGCCGCACGATTTTTTCGCCCAGGCGCATGCACGCTGAAAGGTCACGGCCGCTGAGCGTTCACCATATTTCACCACCGTAAATATCTCTTGTTCCGTCAGCGCTAAATACGCCTGCTGAGTAGCCACAAGCGCCTTTCTTTCGGGAAGCCAAAACACCAGATTCGGAATGTCGAGAAGTTTTTTCACGAAATCTGCCGTCCATGGGCGACTCATCGTTTCTTTGTCCAATAAGTGCAGCAAGGGTTTCAGCGCCCACTCCGCCGCGCCCCGTATGATAAAATCCGGCGCCACATCCTCGACGTTTTGCACGAAGGGAATAAAACGGTATTCCATGAAATTTCGGTAGTTGTTTGACACCTCATTCCCCCCCAGGATCACAGGCGCCGGGCTGACGGCTCGCAACGATCGAATGACCTTGGGCAGCGAAAACCAGCTTGACGTATAAGGTGCCGATATCAAGATGCAATCAGCATCTGAAAATCCGGCTTTTTCAAAGAAGGTGCCCAAAAAATCATATCCCACGAGATGAATCTCCTCCATCGACATGAAGAGGGCTTCAGATCCGATGGATTTTCCGCAAATTGGCTCATAGCCTGATTCTAATACAATTTTTTTCAAGGCCGAATAGGCCAGGCTGTTCTGGCGGGTAAGGGTGATGATGCCGATTTTTTTCACGAGATTCGACGATGTATGCTGGATGGAGCGATCAGAGATCCGGGTCAATAATCCCAAGCTGTATCGCGAAACGAACGAGCTGGACGGAACTTTCCGCCCCCAGTTTTTCCATTATTTTCGATCGGTGCGATTTCACCGTACTGATGCTGACGAAGAGCATATTCGAAATTTGTCGGGTGGAGCGACCTTCCGCGATCAACTGAAATACTTCCCGCTCTCGATTCGAAAGCTGTTGGTATCTTTGAGCCAGAGAGGATACTTTACGGGGAGAGCGATAAGTGTTGACAAGAACTTTAGAAATGGACGGACTTAAAAAAGTTTCATCATTCATGGCGGCATGAATGGCTTGAACGATATCGCTTCCACTCGAATCTTTCAGGAGATAGCCCGAAATGCCGGCTTCCAAGAGGTTGTGAATGTAATGTTCATGAGAGTACATGGACAAAATCACAATTTTCGTTTTGGGCAGATCCTTTCGGATCCGCTTCGCGGCCTCGATGCCGTTCATCTGGGGCATGGCGATATCCATGATGACGATATCCGGTTTGAGCGCCAGTGCCTTATCCACGGCAGTACGACCGTTCACGGCTTCACCGACGACCTTCATATCGGGCTGATCGTTGAGCATCCGTGCCAACCCCTGCCGGACAATGGTATGATCGTCCGCGATGAGGATTCGAACGGTATTATGCATGGTCCAGTGCCTCTTCCATGGGGATTTCAATTCGAATACGTGTCCCTTTTCCGACGCGGCTGAGCAGGTAAAAATCTCCTCCGAGAAGGAATGTCCGCTCACGCATTCCGAGGAGTCCCAAGCTCTGTTTATCTTTCCCGATGATGGATGAATCAAAGCCGACACCGTCGTCCTCGGCGACAAAAATAATTCTTGGAAAACTTCGGATGATGGACAATCGAAAATTCTTCGCGCGGGAATGCTTCAGCACATTGGTCAGCGCTTCCTGGCTGAAGCGATAAAAGACGGTTTCCAAATCCGCCTTCAATCGTTTGTCAAATCCGACCATGCTGAATTCAATTTGGAGTCCCGAGTGTGCACTGATCTCTTTGAAATACAGCTTCAATGCCGGTTCGAGCCCCAAGTCACTCAATAGAGTCGGATGCAGATGATAAGACAGACGCCGGATCTCTGAAGCCGTCCGCATGATCATCTTGTTCACATCGCTGAGCTCCTTTTCAAGATCGATTTCTTCTGAGAAAATGTTTTGCTTCAAACGCTCCAGTGCCAGCTTCACCGCCGTCAAGGATTGACCGGATTCATCGTGGAGTTCTCTTGCAATTCGTCTTCTTTCTTCTTCCTGAGATTGAAACAGCTTTTCGGTAAGTTGTCGCAATTCCTGGCGATGACGGCGGATCATATCCATCAGCTGGGTGTTTTCGACCGCACCTCCTAAAAAATTACCCAGTGAACCCATCAAGTGGAGTTCCTGGTTGCTGAGGCGCCGCGACAAAGGAATATCCAGTCCGAAAAACCCTACACCGAACCCCTTGAAGGTAATGAGAAAACAGGTCAACCAGGGGCTTAACCCACGCCGCCGCATATGATAGCGGGCCTTAAAGGCCGGAAAGGACGGTTCGGGATCGAGAACCATCCGCCCCTCCAAAAGGGATACCTTCAACAGCGCATCCTTGAAGATCATCGTGTCGGTCCTGTTTTCTGCCGCCGGCGGAAGACCTTTTCGAACGCGCACCTGGACGCTTTTCTGTGTCCGGTCCACCAGGGCGATGACTCCTCTGTCAAGATTCAACACCTTGAGAACATTCTTGAGCGTTTTTAAAAGGATTTGGTTCAACGGAATATTATGGTTCAGGGCCATCGCGATACTGTTGAGAATAGAAAGTTCCCGGTTGCGCTGTCGCAAATCTTCTTCGGTTCGTTTTCGGTGGGTGATATCCTTTATGATGCCTTCAAACTCAACGTCTCCAGTGGTGGGGCTTTCATATTTCCGGCTCGAGATGAGGACGTGAATCGGTGTGCCGTCTTTTTTCCTGAAATCAACTTCATAGTCCTTCACGAACCCTTTTCGGAGAATCTGGCTGAGAAACCGTTTCCTGTCTTTGGGATACGCGTAAAGCCGTTCGGCGGTCCCGATGCGGATGAGCTCTTCCCGTGAACGGTAACCCAACATATCGACCCCCGCGGGATTGACATCCAAAATTTCTCCCGGCAGATTGGTCGTGTAAATCATGTCATGACTTCCCTCGAAGATTCTCCGGTATTTCCTTTCCCGCGTGACGATTTCTTCCCGGAGTTTTTTATGTTCGGTAATATCTTTGAATATTTCCAGGCCACCCATGATATTCCCGGAAGGATCCCGAAAGACGGAGGTGGAGCAGATGATGGGAATCTGTTGGCCGTCGATATTGGTAATCTCATATTCGCGATTGTGCACATCCTGTCCCTGGCTGACCGCCCTTTTCAACGCGCAATCGGATTCGCAGATGGAGTTTTTAAAGACATCCTTGCAGTACATTCCGACGGCATCATAAGCCGAAAAACCGGTTATCTTTTCAGCGGCAGGGTTGAAATAGGTGATGCGCCACTCGTGATCCGTGGTAAAAAGTCCATCGGGAATGCGGTCCAAGATTTCAATGAAGCTTTCTTCTTTCTGGTAGAGATGTTCCAGCGCTTTAATATTGTATTTATGAATTTGGTCCGAAAAAAAGTGGCTCCACCCGCTAGGATGGACTTCTCCGATTTCCTTGAAGTAGGCACATTCAAGGCAGGATGACAGTTTTTGATAAAAATCCTCCTGAATGTAATTCGTGCAGTGGGTCTTGGGTATGAGCCAGCATTCGATGCGCTCCTTCCCGTGAGCCGGGCAAAGGATCTTGGAACAAGATAGGGCTTGCCAACAGGACTGTTCCTGGACCGTGCGGCCTTTTCTAAACTGGATAAACAGTCGGTGATTTTGTAACAAGGAACTCACAGTAGGTGTCTCCCTTGGCCCGACACAGAGGTTCTTGGGCCGTAAAGCTGAACAGGCCTTCCGGATAGTCTCTTCCGTAGATCAAATCCATGAACGCCCCCGACACACCCCTGAGCATATAACATTTGCCGGAATCGGCGTATCCATATTGTTCCAGATAGCCTGTCGCCTCGTAGGAATCGTTCGCGCGGAGAATCATCTTCTCTCCGGGGATAATTTTCGTTACTTCAAGGTCCCCCCATCCGAAGGCTACCGCGACCGCTGTAAATCCTAAAATCTGATCTTCCCTGTTTTCAATCATCGGGACAACGATTTGCTCCCATTCCCACGAATTGCGGATGCCCTGAAAAGTGGCGTAACCGCATTCCTGGGCTGCTTCAATCAGGAGCTTTTCGGCTGTTTTCTTTTGGGGTGCGCCCATTTTTCGCATAAAGGAGAAACTTAATTGATTGTAATATTCAACCGAAAAAAGGGAAAGATAGACTCCGAAAATGGGAATAATGCCCTTGGACTCCCGGATTTTACTCCCTTCCATAACCGCGTGAATGATTTTACTGCCGTCGATGGCCATTGCGTCGTCCTTCTTGATGGAAACGCCGTTTTTTCAGTTCTTCATGCGCCTGATTCCTAGGGAAACAGGGCCGTGGCGGGAACGCAAGCCACCGAAATTCTGATGGAAATAATCACTCTTTCGTGCTTGTCACTGAAAAATGACATTCCAGATCCCGCGTCATCTTGCATCGGTTCTCCACGACGGTGAAATACCCGATGGGGTGCTGATAAACCGCTTCCAGGGCCCCGGCGATCCATCCCCGGGCAAAATGGCATCCGGGGGTCTCCCGCTTCCCATGCTTGGCAAGCCATCCGGTCACATGGTGGCTTGACGGGCTTGTAATCGTCGATTTGCCGGGCCGAACGCTTTGAAAATGCAGAATTCCCAGCCCGCAGTTTTGATAAAGTAAAGAAATCATTTCTAATTTTGAGTTGAGTGTCTTGATTTTAGGATACTGTTTGAACAGGTTGGAAAGCCCCAAATAAATGGTTTCTTCGACCGAGCGGTACAACAGGACCACACCGTCTTTTCCCATGGTGTCTTCCAGTGTCTTCTGCAGATTAATGTTGTAATGGTGGCAGTGCATGGCGATGGGTTGCCCCGAGATGGCAATGCGGTGCCCTTTGCGGTTGAGTTCATTTTTCCAGTCAAACACGGTTCTGTCTCCCCTTCGGTGCCCGGAATTCAATTCAGAAGGGAGTCCTTCGCAAGACGCTCGAATACTGCGTAAAATTTATTCTAACATCTCTTTCTGAAATTGTAACCTTTTTTTACGGCCGGAAGGCGAATGCACGGCATGGTGAAGGGAAAACGATCCCCTCTGCGTTATGAGCGCGGCAGACGGCCCATTCTAAGGAAGAGGTTGCCAAAAGGTCTCAAGATTCAGCATGGAGGGGAAACGGGGCGACGCGCATGAGAGTGGTTTCCGCCGCCCCGTTTCGGCAGCTTATCGTATTTTTAAAAGAAGATCGGCTTTTAGAGCTGTTTCAGATCGCTGGGTTTGTCCCAGGCCACTTTCAGCTGATCCGCAAAACCGGAAAACAATTTAAGGAGAGGATGGTTCGGATCTTTTGGCAAAGACTGCGTCTTGTCGAAAACGGCCGTGGCTAAGAACGCATCGGCCAGCGCCACCGACGGAATCACCCGGGGGGCGCCCGCCATCGGACCGGTGAAAATCAGATCGTTATAGTAAAAGGCGGAAAGCGCTTCCACGGCGGCGTCGAATCCCGCCCATCCTTTGAACCCGAATGTATCCTTAAAGCGCTTCAGTTCCATGTAAGATCCATTGCTCGGGGCACTGCCGGTTGCGAAACCCCACTTCTCCTTGATCAATCGGTTCGCAATGCCGCACAGTGCATTGGCAGGTGCATTCAACGTCGTCGTATCTACGATAATGCTTTCAAGTCGTAATCCTGCAGCTTCAATGGCATCCAAAAGCTTTTGGGTTCCCGCAATTCTTCCTTTGGGGGTTTGATCGTTTTGGTCAAATGCGACCAAAAGGGCGTGTTTCACGCCGATTTGCGCCATCTCCTTGACCTCTGTTGTCAAATCTTGTTCCCACACGGTAATGCTGTTATAGAACATCCGGTCAAGGAGTCCCTTTTCCGAGCAGTACGCCGCACCATCAAGTTTTGTTTTCATCATGATGGCGTCGATGCAAAACGGCATATCGGACACCGATGTGACAAAATCTACGTATTTATTGAATTTTTCTCCCGGACTCGCCACAATGTCCGCCATCACGGGCACTCCCGTTTCTCTGCTGAACCGATCCGCCGTCTCGAGGAGTTCTTTCGCCCGTTCTTCATTGAACCCTTTCCTCCGGCTCCCCTTGTCGAACAGCTTGTCGCTCTCCTGAAAAATGGAAAAACAGCAAACCGTGGGATAATCTCCCGGTTGACCGGCAAACTTCACACCGCCGATCTCACAAACCATGGGGTCTTTCGAAAACCGTTCCATATTTCCTCCTTTCTATTAAATGACCGATGAAAAACACAACCATATTCGATATCCCTCCGTGGGGCGGATGCTCCGTCACGCTGGACCGTCTGCGCCTGCCGCCGATATTTCGTGAATGGGTCTTCATGCCCCATCGGATCGATTTTTATACTATCCAATATCAAGCAATTTTTAGTAAAAATCGGTCTTCATGCCTATCGTCTAAAGGACGATTTTTTCAAAACGGACAGATGATTTTACGTGCCTTGCAGGGGAATCCGTTGACACATTCGGGCCCCTGTGCCACAAATTCGATCCATCGATCTGATCCATCGATCTGTTAGATTGCCGCCGGCCTCCCGAGGGAGGCATTCCAGGGTCTTTCAAAGCGGACGCCTTTGGAATCCAAAAAGCAGAACAATCAAAGCGAGGGGGACGTTTTATGATGCAGGATATCCTTTTCAGTTCCTGGAAGGGGCAGTTGGTTGACAATCGCGGGAAGGCACCTCAGGATTTTGAAAGCGTTACCGCGATCGATTTGCCGGAATATTTTGCGGACAATCAAGCCATCAAGGGGCTTATGGGATGGGGCGGAATCGTCATCCGTTCTCCGGAAGTGGACATAATCGATTTGAGCCGGGAATATCTGACGGCCGTATTGAACCATTCCAAGGATTGCGGTAAGTGCAATTATTGTAAAACCGGATGGGAGGAAATGCTCGAAGTTCTCGATGATATCGCTAAAGGAGAGGCCACGGAAGAAGACCTCGAGTTTATGCAATCGGCCGCCGAAGCCATCGTGAGTAATGCGAAATGCAGCATCGGGAAAATCGGGCCCCATCCGTTTCTTGAAAGCTTGCGGTATTTCGCGGAAGAATATGCAAAAGCCGCAAAGGGGGAACGGACGGTGAATCGGGGAACCTACCGCTCAAAGTTAACCGCGCCGTGTATGGATGCCTGTCCAATCCATCTTGATGTTCCAAAATACATTGAAAACATCAAAGAGGCCAAATTCTCGGAATCCTTGGCGGTCATCCAGGAACGTCTCCCTCTGCCCGGCACGCTCGGACGAGCATGCTTCCGTCCTTGCGAAAGCCATTGCCGGCGGGCCCTTGTGGATGAAGCCATCGCGATAAAAGCACTCAAGCGTTTTGTGGCCGAAAACACACCGGAACAAGAGACATCATCTCCCGGTCCCGTCGATTTATCTGAAAAGACGGGCAGTGTGGCCATCGTGGGTGCAGGACCCGCGGGGATCACCTGCGCCTTTTTCCTGGCCAAGAAGGGGCATCAGGTCAGTGTATATGAAAAATTGGGCCATCCCGGGGGCATGGCCCTCGTCGGCATCCCCGATTATCGCCTTCCGCCTTCGATACTCCAGAATGAAGTGGGCCCCCTGATAAAACTCGGTGTCACGTTTCATTTCAACCAAACCATCGGCAAGGACATTACATTGACACAGCTCGAAGAAAAATTCGACGCAGTATTCGTCGCCATCGGTGCGCAAGAGAGCGCCGCCATAGGGATCGAAGGGGAAAAAGACTCGTTTTCGGGTTTTTTTTCGGGTTTGCATTATCTCAAGACGGTCAACGAAGGCCGGGATCCTTATCCGGAAGGGAAAAAAGTCGTCGTCATCGGCGGCGGCAACGTGGCCATCGACTGTGTCCGCTCCTCCCTGCGACTAAACAAAGAGGAAGTCCATTTGATGTACCGAAGAATGCGTGATGAAATGCCTGCAGATTTCGTTGAAATCGAGGAGGCACATGAGGAAGGGGCAAGATTCCACTTTTTAACCGCTCCGGTTCGCATCCTTTCAACGGATGGAAAATTGATCGGCGTCGAGTGCATCCAAATGTCCCTCGGGGCGCCGGATAAAAGCGGACGGCCCCGTCCCGTCCCCATCGAGGGCTCTGAATTCCTATTTGAATGTGATACGCTCATTTCCGCCATCGGACAGCAAATCGACACCGCTCTCCTCGAAGACATCGGGGAAGTTCAGACCACGCCGCAAAAGACCATCCGGGTCAATGAATGCACCAAGCAGAGTCCCCGCGCCAAATTGTTTTTTGCCGGAGACTGCGAAACCGGACCGGATTCCCTTGTAAGGGCCTGTGCAGGAGGCCGAAAAGCCGCCCTGAGCATTGACCGCTGGATTCGTCAACAGCCCCTCAAATGCAGCGACGAGGACCATTTCGACCGGTTTTTCAGATCGGTTGCGGTTTTTGATCTGAGTGAACAGATCGTCAAAGTCGAAACTCGCCCACGATTGAACCCCCCAACACTTCCCTTGGAAAAGCGGAAGGCTGGCTTCGATGAGGTGGAACACGCGTTTTCGGCCAAAGAAGCGGTGGCGGAAGCGGAACGCTGTCTTCGGTGCTACCAGGTTGCCACCATCGCTGTCGAATAAAGATAAACGAGGACTTAAAAACCCGGAAGAATCTGGATTGAAAGACATAACTTATTGAAAAAAAGAAATAATAATCGGGCGCTTTGCAAGCGTCCTCCAATACCGTATCGGACCCCACACAGAGCACGGAAAGCGAGTTTAATCTCTTTTGGGGTGTCATTTCTTTAGAAGGCCGTCATGCCTGAGCCTTTTGACCTTTCCTCAAAGACAGAAGTCCTCTTGTTGACCGGATTTTTGGGTGCGGGGAAAACCACGCTTTTGAAACGGGTTCTCTCCTGGGAGGCCGATCTGTCGCATACGGTTGTTCTAGTGAATGAATTCGGGGAGATCGGTATTGACGGCCTCTTGCTCAAAGATGCGGGGTCGGATGTCGTGGAGTTGACCAGCGGGTGCATCTGCTGCACCCTCAGCGCGGACTTGCGACAATCATTGAACCGGATATGGACACAATTTCACCCCCGTCGGCTTCTCATCGAAACGTCCGGCATCGCCGATCCGAAAACCCTGATACCGCTTCTTCACGAACCCGCCTTTAAAGACAAATTGGAACTCAAAAAGACCGTCACGGTGTTGGACGCGGATTTTTGGGCGGCACGGGACGCCTTCGGCCCCTTGTTCTATCATCAACTGGAGTCCGCGGATCTGATTTTACTCAATAAAATCGATTTGATCGACCCTGAAAAAGTCCCCGGTTTTTTAAAAGAGATTCACGAACACTTCGACGGGTGCCAGGTAATCCCCACCCTCCATTGCGGAATCGATCCGGAAGCCCTTTTTGCCGAATCCCGCCCCAAAGCCGTGGGGATTCCTCCCATTCATTTTTTCCGGACGGCGGCTTTTGAATCTTTTGCCGCGGCAGGCGCTCCGATTCAGGATTCGGTAACCGGCAACGCCGGGCATGACGCCCATCCTGATGATGCCCCGGTTCCCGCTTTTCGTTTCGTGACGTTTTCCTTTCGGGCATTCAAACCGCTGGATGAATCCTGTTTCAGGCGATTTCTGGATGAACTCCCCTGGGAAGTCTTCCGCGTTAAAGGCCCGGTTCGGTTTCCGGACCGACTTGAAATGCTGAATTTTGTGGGGAAAAAGGCCGAATGGGCGTCTTGGGGCGGGGAACCCGAAACCCGCCTGGCGTTCATCGGATGGGGCATTGACGGCGCCAAAATGATCGAAAAACTGAAGCAGTGCGTCATCGAAAATTAAAGGGAAATTTTTTTCAAATATGATTTCAGGCGGTCTTCCTTTTTTTCCCGAACCATTTCTTTGATCACCGCATATTTGGCCAGGACCGCCTTTTGATACCCCAGGACCAGGGTGGCGATCAGGAAACTGAAATCCGAATGCAGGGCGTTTTCGAATTCGGCCTTGAGTTCGAAAAACGGATCGTCCGTTCGGTAGATCGCATCGAGGAGTTGCATCAAATCGGTATCTGAAACCGCCGGCGACGTCCATGTCACCTGCCGGCAGTAGTCGATCTCCCCTCCGGTCCATTGCTTTGGAAAACGGATCCCGAATCTTTCCCACTGTTTCACAAGACTCTTTCGATCCTCGATGCTTTGCCGTGTGCGCCGGGCTCCCCGCTCTTGGCTCCACAAGCCGTATGCCCGGCACGCAAAGGGACGAAATTGATAGATGGTGCATGCCCCGTTTTCCAAAAACGGGCACCCCACTGAACGCAGGGGTGTCACCAGATAGAATTCGACGATTTTTTTTATCTTTTCAATCCTCCGGGACGGTTCCATGTCCAGGAGGATATCCATCCATTGCATGGCTTCCGTAAACGTCATTTCGGGAAGATACACGCAGCATACACCCGGCCGGGAGCACCCGCACCGGGTTTCCGGAAGGCGCTGATAGAGGGCTTGGATTTCAGGGAAATGGGGTTTTGCTTTTGAAACGGCCGAACGGATCGTGTCGGTTCGAAACATGGAATATTTCCTTTCATCGATCCGCTGCACGCCGGTATCCGTATCCGGTCCGGTCGCACCCCGGGTTGTTTCGCCCTGCGCCCGGAAGGGGTGTGCCCCGGTAAGGAAGACGCCTGTTCCAAGACAGCGTTTCTTAACCCCCCCTTAAAAGACGGGACTTGCGGGAAGCATTTCCGGTCAACAGCATTTATACAACCGGAGCAGCCGCTCATCCATGACGAAATAAAACTTCATGAAAGACGAGCCGTCCCACCGGGTGCGGACGCCGTGGACCGTATTGGCGAGTTCCACCGTACTCCTCAGGTGGGTGATCATGATCAATTGTCTCCCGGAAGCCACGCTTTTCAACAACGCCTGCATGGATTTATGGTGGGTATAATCCAGCGAGGGTTCCACTTCGTCCAGGAGGATGAAGGGACTTTCCAGATTGGAAAAAACAGCGAGCTTCAATGCAAGGCTGGTGACCGATTTTTCGCCCCCGGAAAGCTGGTGGGCCCGGCGGCGGCGATTCCCGGGAAGGGTGACCTCCACCTCCATCCCCTTTTTTCCGTTGTGTTTGAAAAAGCGGACGTCGCCGTTCCCGTCGGGGATCAGGTAGTCCAGGTACCTTTGAAAAAGAGGGGGGAGGGTCTCTTCCCATCGGGGATGGGAAGGCGCCGCGCCGTCGGCGCCCAAATGATGTTGCACCCACTGATAGCGTCCATCCGGTTCCAGAAAAAGCAGATCATTGATCTGTTCCTGCCGGATGATCGCCTTCGGTGCATGGGTAAACTTCAGTTTCGCCAGTTGTACTCCAAAGTCGTTTCGAGGGACCGGGTCGCCGTTGATAAAAAACGCTCCTTCCCCGTTCCGGTGCATCTGTCGGGAAAGGACGGTTTTCGGGGCCTTTTCCCCTTCGCCTTTTCGGAAAACCAATTCCACGCGGATCTTTTCCGCGGGGGGGCTGTCCTTTGAGCCCGCAAAGAAAAGCTCTTCATGGGTCCGGCAGCGCAGTTGGGACAGATCGTCTTCCCCGAAGACCCAGACGATGGCATCCAGGATGTTCGATTTCCCCACACCGTTATTCCCGATGATCACCCCGATGCCGGGCTGAAATCCCATTTCGGTTTTTTCTGAAAAGGATTTGAAGCCTTCAATGCAAATTTCTTCCAGGAAAAATCCCGGCTTTTCACCCATGCGGTCCTCCGTTGTCTTCATTCTTTGCCGCGTATCGCCGCCGGATTTCTTCGGAAAGGACTTCCTGGCCGGGAATGATGGCTTCGTAAACCAGTTCCCCGTCCAAGGCGACACTGGGAAGGGATCTGGCCTTCAACTCCCGGAAGCGCTGGATGCCTTCCCGGGTGCGCATGTCCCATTCATGAACGTGAATCAGGAATTGAATCTCTTCCGGTAAAACCTTTACCGATTCCGCCATATAGACGCAGGCCAGTCACTGTCGGAAATCGGTCAAGAGAACATCCACCACCACCTTTTTATCCACTTCCGACTCCCTTGATCACGCTTCCCGGATCACCCGGAATGCCGCATCCGATCCGCGGGCTTCCAACAATCCCCAAGACAGGCCGCTTTCTTCCCGCATTGGTCCCACGCTGATGAAACAGGCATCACCGATCTCCCAGAATCCCCACCGGCCCGTTTGACCGAACACAAGGATCCGCGCGCTGAATTGGGGGATCATGGCTTTCAACGCCTCAAGCGCCTCTGCATTTTCCATGAAATCGACCAGATCACAGATCATGTTGATTTCCAGGGCGAAGGGTTCGAAATCCGAGTATCCTTCGAGCGTCTGCAGGTATCGGCCGTAAAAGGCAAAACCTGTTTTTCCGGCCATCTGAAAGGACACGGCCTGGGGAAGGGCGCTCAGCCAGGCCCTTTTCGGGTCCGACACAGACGCCGCATCCGGCCCCTTGTCCCGGGCAAGGGTCCATTCCTGTTCGCCGGCCACGGCAACGATCTTATTGTGTTTCAGCACCTCGACGACGGCGTCATCCCATGGATCCCCGATGAGGTTTCCCAAACAATAGATGCTTTCCACCCCGTGCCTTTCCATGGACCCGAGGACACGCTGCAACAGATCCACCCGCCCCTTGGGTGCGCCGATCAGCCCGATGCAGCTTCGAGGCTGCGGATCCTCATCGATTTTAAAGGAAACCGCCGGCGCCAACTCTCCGGCGATGGCGGCGGCCATCCCCATGGCCAACTGGTCCGGACAGGATGTTCCGTTTCGACACGGGACGCCCCGGGCAAGGGCCATCACCTCCCTTGCGGGTCTGCCTTCCATCAAACGGGCCGCCAGAAGTGCGTTTCCCGGGCATCCGCCGCCCATGAACCGGACGTCATGGAGGCGTTTTCCGGACAACCGGAAATGGATCTCCGGGCAACAGACCCCTTGGGTGCAAAAGACGTATCGGCGGGAGGTTTCTTCCACAATCCGGCATTTTCCGTTTTTCGACACTTCTTCCAAGTCACTTCAACGTGTTGTTTTCGATGCCGATACCGATTTCGATACCGATAGCGATAGCGATTTCGATAAACCCTGTCCTTCTAATGTTCTTGTAACCTTGAACCCCCGGACCCTTTTTTCCTTTCAAGCAACCTCAACGTGTTTCTTTATGATAAATCCCCGCCAATGGCGATGTGCCGGTCGAACCATTGATGAAGTCGTAAAGAGACCGATCTTGTTACCGTTTATTTGTAAAGGATGGAAAAGGGGACTGAAAATCGTCTAAAAGACGATTTCCGTGAAAAGATGAGATGATTTTTTTATCCGTCCCATGACACCGCTTTTTAGAAAGAAGATGATTTTTCGCCCCGGCCTTATTGTCTTTTTGGTTTTCGATTGAAAAGGAGCATGCCGGAAAAGATCAAGACCATGCCCATGGCGTGATAGGCTTGAAGTTTTTCTCCCAGCCAGAAGACGGCCAGGATCGACGCAAAGACCGGAATAAGGTTGATGAAAAGCCCCCCGCGATTGGCGCCGATGAGCTCGATCCCGCGGTTCCAGCAGAAATAGGCCACGATGGACGGAAAAACAGCCACATACAGGATGCTCGCGAGGATGCCCATATCGACCGGAAACGGTCCGGTGACGAAACGCTCCCACAGATAAAGGGGGAAAAGCCCGGAAAGCCCGAGAAAAAAGGTCAACAGCATGAAACTGACGGGATGGATCGTGGGCCGGTTCCTTAAAAACGTCGAATAAAACGCATACAGGACCACCGCCACCATCATCAGGACATCCCCCTGGACCCATTCGATGGAAAATATTTGAAACCACTCCCCCCGCACCACGACCCAGGTCGCGCCGATCATGCAGAGAATTGCGCCCGCAATCTGGACCACCGTTACGCTTTCCCTGAAAACGACCAGGGAGATGAGAATGATCACCCCAGGCATGGCGGTTTGAATCAAGGCGCTGTTGACGGCCGTCGTGGTATGGACGGCTTTGTAAAGGAGGGTATTGAAACCGGCAATACCGGTTACGGACAAAAAGATCAGGATTTTCCAGTGCCTGCCGGCGGCGTGCCAGTCCCGCCGGAGGAATCGATATCCAAAAGGCAACAACAGGCAGAACGCCGTCGTCCATCGCCAGAAGGCAAAGGCCACGGGCGGAATCTGTTCATGGATTCCCCGGGCCAACACGACATTCCCGGCCCAACACAACGGCGCGGTCATTAAATAGAAAACGGGCGCCAGGCGTTGCATCCTTCGCCTCGCTTTGCGTTGCACGCAGACAGAAAATTGCGGGGTACCTGTAACAACTCCGCCTTATTCCTCAGAATCGGTGCACCTTTCATCTGGAGCTATTTTTCCGTCCCCATTCGGCGTTTTATCGATTCCATCTTCATGGATCCTTTTTTTCGCGTTTTTCCCATCGAGGCGTGTGGACCGCCCGGTTTCAAGAGAAAAACCCGCGCGTTTCCATCGCGGGTTGGATATTAAGGCGGTGAAGTCTTCAACGAATGAGGCGTCAATCGGCAAACGCTTCCTGTACGGCTTGTAAAAATGCTTTCAGATCGAAGGGTTTGCTGAACACCTTCACGGCGCCGAATTTTTCCGCCAGCTGAAGATAGGATTCAGGACCGATCCGGCCGCCCCCGGACACAGCGATGATTTTGGGGCGGGGTACCTTGCGCCTCAGTTCCATGATGGTTTCCAGACCCTCTTTATTGGGCATCACGATATCCGTGATGACGAGATCCGCTCCCTGCCCCTCGAAAAGTTTGATCCCCACTTCGCCGTCCGGGGCTTCCGACACGAGGTACCCCTGCCGTTCCAGGAGCGTGCGGAGCATGGAACGAAACTGTGCGTCGTCATCGATCACGAGGATGCGTGCCATGAATCTTGGTCCTTTGCCTTTCCTTGCATTGAAGCGCTTACCTTTTCGGCCCTTTTATACGCATAAATCCACTCGGAATGCAAACGCTTTCACGGCGCATATGAAAGCATCATTCGGTCAATTCCGGGATTTTCTCCGGAAACATCCGTAAAAAGGCGTTTGCACACGTCCGTTATCTTTTTTTCGAAAAACGGGGGCTTTAAAACTCGATCCCTTTTTGCGCTCGAATGTTTTTTTGATACGGATGCTTGATCTCCTTCATCTCGGTCACCAGATCGGCAAGATCGATAAATTCCAATGGCGCGTTTCTGCCGGTCAAAACCAAATGCACGTTCGGCGGACGACGCTTTAAGACCGAGAGGACTTCAGGAACCCGAAGGAGTCCGAAATCCACGGCCACGTTGATCTCGTCGAGGACGATCATTCGATAACGACCGGTGATCATTTCGGCGCGGCACAGCTCCATCGCCTGATGGGCCAGGTAAATGTCCAAGGGCTCACACGCTCGGCTCTGGACGAAGCCTGGTCGGCCGCATTGACGAAAATGTATGGGAAGCCCGATATTTTCGGCGCCCAGGATCTCCCCGATGTTCCTCTGCCCCTTCATGAACTGCAGAAATAAGACGGGAAGCCTATGGCCCGCCGCCCGGATCGCCAGCCCGATGGCGGCGGTGGTTTTTCCTTTACCGTCCCCGGTAAAGACCATGAGAAGTCCATAGGGATGCATCAATGACCTGACCCGATGAATGGGTACATTCCGTATCCGGTACCTGCAACGCTTTAAACGAAAAGCGTTATCCCGATTTGAAACGAGAAGACAACCGGGTGCTTGATCCCATGTGCGGGGTCTGATAGGCATCCTTAAAACGATTGATGCCCAATGACAAGACATTTAAAGTGTCTTTTTTTAGAAATTCCCATTTGAAAAAGGGGCAAAAGAGCCGATGGCGCTTTGGGAAATGATCGCCGCCGCATTTGTCCTGGATTTTGTATTCGGGGACCCGCGATGGCTTCCCCATCCGATCCGATGGATGGGAAAAAGCATCGAGGCCCTGGAGGGGTCTTTCCGGAATCTTTCTTTGAACCGGGTGCTCTCCGGCGCCCTCTTGGCGGTCTTCCTGATCGGAGGGACATGGGGTGTTTGCCGGGGGCTTCTGGTCTTGGCCGAGGGGCTTCATCCTGTTTTGGCCGATGGTGTGGAAACGCTTTTGATCTATTACAGCATTTCCGCCCGGTCCCTGGCCGATGCAGGCGGGGCCGTTTTTCAGGCTCTGCAAAAAAACCGGTTGGCGGAGGCGCGGGAAAAAACGGGGATGATCGTCGGCCGGGACGTCGACGCGCTGGATACGGAAAAGATTTCCCAGGCGACCGTCGAATCCGTTGCCGAGAACCTGGTGGACGGCGTCATCTCCCCCTTGTTTTACGCCGTCCTGGGCGGAGGGCCCTTGGCCATGGCCTTTAAAATGGTGAACACCCTCGACTCCATGATCGGATACAAAAACGAAACGTACGGGTTATTCGGCAAGGCCGCCGCCAAAATCGACGATGCCGCCAATTTCATTCCCGCCCGGGTTTCCGTTTTCGTCATCGCCCTGGCCGCCCGCTTCCTTGTCCAAAGCGGGAAAACCGCCTTGAAAACCGCCATGCGGGAAGGAAACCGGCACGCCAGCCCCAACGCAGGGTATCCCGAAGCCGCTTTTGCAGGGGTGTTGGGGATTACCCTGGGCGGACCCGGCTGCTATCAGGGCGTCCGGGTGGAAAAACCCGTCATCGGCATCGGCCTGGGGAGGGCCGGGCCGTTTCATATCCGCCGGGCCTGTGATCTCATGCTCTTGTCCGCGGCCCTGTGGACCGTCTTGGCCATGGCCCTTGCCGCATTCCGGACAATTTGATACCTGCATGACAATGGATGAAACCGAAAAAGATGAGGGGATGACCGCGTGATTGTCAGGGGCATCCTGGGACTGGCGGTCTTTGCCGCCATCGCGGTACTTCTCAGCGAAGACCGGCGCCGCGTATCGATCCGAACCCTCCTGACGGGCATCGGGCTTCAGGTCGCTGCAGGCGCATTGGTCCTGAAGCTGCCGTTTTTTCGACAGGTCTTTCTGGCCCTGAACCGTATGATTCTTGCCCTTCAAGAATCCACCACCGCCGGCACCGCCTTTGTCTTCGGGTACCTGGGGGGCGGACAACTTCCCTTTGAAACCACGTTCCCCAACGCCACATTTATCCTGGCGTTCCAGGCGCTGCCCCTGATCCTGGTGACGAGCGCCCTGTCCGCCTTATTGTTTTATTGGAAAATACTCCCCGCCGTGGTCAGGGCCTTTTCCTGGTCGCTTCAAAAGACCATGAAGATCGGCGGGGCGGAAGGGTTGGGGGTTTCGGCCAATATCTTTGTGGGGATGGTGGAATCGCCGTTGTTCATCCGCCCGTATCTGAAAGACATGACAAAAAGCGAGATCTTTTCTCTGATGACCTGCGGCATGGCCACCATCGCCGGTACGGTGATGGTATTATACTCCAGCCTCCTTGCCCGCGTCATCCCGGATGCCATGGGGCACATCCTTACCGCTTCCATAATCAGCGCCCCGGCAGCCGTCACCGTGGCAAAGACCATGGTCCCGGAAACCGGAACCCTGACGGTGGGAGCCATCCGCCCTCCGGAGGAGGCGTCCAGCGCCATGGACGCTGTCACCAAGGGAACGATCCGGGGAGTGCAACTCCTCATCAACATCGTGGCCATGCTCATCGTCCTGGTGGCGCTGGTGCATTTGGGAAACCTGGTGTTGGGATTTTTGCCGAGCCTCAAAGGGGAACCCGTCACCCTGGAACGACTGATGGGCTACGTCATGGCACCGGTGGTCTGGATCATGGGGATTCCATGGGAAGAAGCCACGACGGCGGGAAAACTCATGGGAATCAAAGCCATACTCAACGAACTTTTGGCGTACCTGAGTCTGGGGGAACTTCCTGGTGAAGCCCTCTCCCCCCGCAGCCGCATCATGCTGACCTATGCCATGTGCGGGTTTGCCAACCCCGGAAGCCTGGGCATCATGATCGGCGGAATGGGGACCATGGTCCCGTCCAAAAGAGACGAGATCGTCTCCTTGGGCATCCGTTCCATCTTGGCCGGAACCCTTGCCACCTGTATGACCGGCGCCGTCGTGGGCATGCTGATCCGATGAATATGCCCGGCCCCCTTTCACGTCGGCCTTTTTACGATTCCACCAAGAATTGGCGGGAGAATCGATCATCGGGGGTCGAAGGGAATCCTGAGATGATAGACCCCCCCCTCCAGCTGGGCGTGGACGGGAGTATCGCCTTTCTGGAACACCTTCATCATTCCCAGGTTGGTAAACAGGACATCCGCGACGAATCCTTCGATCCCCCGTTCTTTGGCCAACCGGATGAGAAGGCGGTATAAAAAGGTGCCGATCCCGTATCCCTGGTAGGCTTCATCCACGATAAAGGCCAATTCCGCATCCCCGCTGCCGGGGATTCTGAGATACCGCCCTTCGGCGATGATACGGCCCTTCCCTTCTTCCCCTGTCAGCCCCACGATGGACATGTCTTTGCTCCAGTCCACATTCACGTATTCCTGCATCCGCGAATGGGGCATACTCCTGAGGGAATGAAAATAGCGGGAATAATTCGTTTCATCGGAAAAACGGTAGAAGAGACGCCGCATCCCTTCTTCATCCGACGGCTTGATGGGCCGGAACCGAACCGTGATGTCTTTGAAGGCCTGTTCCACGAGGATGTCTTTGGGATACAGCCGGCCGCTTTCTTTTAAAAATATTTGATCTGCATACAGAATCCGTGCGGCTTTGGCCTGTTCCACGAGATCGGCCCGATCATCCGGGTGGGCGATTTCGATGAGGGCCTGGGCACGTTCCCGCAAGGTGCGTCCCTCCAGATGGGCGGTGCCGAACTCCGTCACCACCGTGGTCACGGATTCGAACATGTCAAAGGCATTGGGCATCTCCCTGACGGTCAGGACGATATTGGCATTCCCCGAACCCTCCCGGCTGGCCAGTGCGAAAATGGTGCGCCCGTTCTCGGAAAGCTCGGCGCCGTGGAAAAAATCCATGACTTCCGCGGGACCCGTGGCCACATTCCCCTTCCCGGTTTTGAGGGCGACCCGGCCGTAAAGATCGACCTTTTTGGCGGATATGACCGTGACGAATTTGGGATTCCGACCGATGATCAACGGATCGAAGACCTTGGCAATGCGCTGGAATTCCACCAGGGGATTCCCGTCGAGCCAGGCCATGAGTTCGGGCGTCCCAAAGGCATAGGACGTAAGGGATTTCCCCCGGTAGCTTTCCTTCCGGCGGTTGGTGACGGCGCCGCTTTCCATCAGTTCCATCAAAGGATCCGTGAAGAAAGGAGAATGGATCCCCAAATGCCGCTTGGACTTTAAATGCGTTGCCAGGGCTTCATACAGGGGCCCGATGGAAAAGGCCAGGCAAGCGCCGTCTTCAATGAGGGCGGCCACGTTTTGCCCCACCTGATCCATCACCGGATCCACCGGCCAGCGCTCAAAGTAAATGGGGGGATCTTCGGAAAGAATCAGGTCATCGAATTCAAAGACGGGGACAAAGGTGTCTCCGAAAGTGATGGGGATTTGGGGATTGATTTCCCCCACCTTGATGGCGGCGCGTTCCAGGGCTTCCCAGGCCACATCCACGGAGATGCCCAGGCTGCAGTAACCGGCATCGTTGGGCGGGGACACCTGCACGATGGCGGCATCGAGGGGAATCCGCTGGTCCGAAATGAACCGGGCGATCCGCGAAAACCGGCTCGGAATCAAATCGACCTGCCCCTGTCGAATGGCACGATCGGACACCCATCCCGAAAAGAAGGTCTTTAACCGGAAATTTTTCGATTGCAGGGCTTCCAGGGAGATGGCGTCCCCGAAGCTGACCAGCTGAATCAGTTCCAGGTCTTCCAGGTTCGCGGACTTGGACTTCATTAAATGCCTGACCATGGTCCGGGGTTCAGCCACGCCGGTGCTCAAGAAGATCGCCATACCGGGTCTGATCTTTTGAATCACGGCGTCGGGGGGTACCAGCCGGGATTTCCACTCCGGATTTCTTGACTTCACGGACGGCTCCCTGGATTGCCGGGCGTTAAAGACACGGAACATGAACTAGAGTTGGGGCGATTCCGTAAAAGACGACAGCACCTCGATGTATTCCTTCTGGCCCTGGTAGAGCCGTGTCATTTCGATGAGGATGCCCACGATCTGGGCCAGTGCCTGGACGAAATTGACGTCGTCCAGGGTGAATTCCCATTTTTCCGCCGTATACACGCGGATGGCGCCGATGGCGGCATCCCCCATCATGATGGGCACGGCGAGGATGGAGGCAATCCCTTCTTTTACGGCTTCTTCGGGATATTGGATCCGGGGATCGTCCCGGACATCATAAATGCCCACCGGTCCATCCTTCAAGGAATCGGAAATGGAGCGCAGGGCGCTCACGGGGCCTTTCGTCAGATACTCCTCGCTGAGTCCCACCGAGGCGGCAAGTTCCAGTGCCTTGGTTTTCGGATGGATCAAAAAGAGCGCGCATCCTTTGATATCCAGGGCGGATCGGATGCTTTCCACCGTCATCTTGATGATCTTTTCGGGATCCTTGGATCTTGACAAAGAGCGGGAAATTTTGACCAGCGTATCATAATTCAACCGAAGATTCTTCATTTTTCCCTCCTTCCTCGTATGCCCGCAAATCCGCACCAAAAACGCATGCATCGGGATACGCTCCCATGTTGCAGTCCCTCCCGGGCTCTGTGGCGGAAGACGGCTTCCACCCCGCAGGGGCGAAACGGTTCTATCCGGGTTTCGCTTTGGGCCGCGTCAGGGCGGGTTCAGGACGTGATCAGAGAAATGAGAGATCCGGCAAACAGAACAAAATGACGGCACCCGACGCAAGCGTTTCGGCCGCCTGGGCGAAAGGGTTGCTGCGCGGATTTTCGGGTCGGTGTTTCAGCCGGCCTTTTTTGAGACCCTGCGTTTAGTTATCCTGTTTTTCTTGAAATGTCAAGAAGATGGAAAAATTTGGGGACTGGATTCCCGGGAGTGGACATTATGGATGTCGCTGCTGCACCCCGGTGCTTGTCTATCGGCGGTGGAGCATGGAAAGGGCTTGAGTGAATTTATCGGTGGTGGCTTCGGTCATGGAAACCGCCTCTTCGAGTCGGTCCGCCGCCGCTGTCAATCCCTGCTTGCGGGCCTGGGCGATCCAATCCCGGTAGGTTTTCACATGGTCTTCATTATGTTTGACCCAATGCTCCACGAGACGGATGAGTTTCTCTTCAAATGACAGCGCATTTGGCGTATGATGTGCATGGGTGTGCTCATGGTCCATGGTCGACCTCCTTTTTCTTTGGTTTTAGACCAACCCTGGATTTTCGTCAAGCACTATGGGAAAGAACCAAACCAAAAAATCAAGGCACGTGTTTTCCATGGCACTCTTTTTTGTCGGGGCGTGTTTGTTCGGGGCGACGGCCGGCGCCTTTTTCGCGATCACACGGGATCTCCCTCAAATCCGTGCCCTTCAGGAATACAAACCGCCGGCGGTCACCCGCATGTTTTCCACGGAAGGCGTCTTGTTGACCGAGTTGTTCCATGAGAAAAGAAATCCGGTGCCGTTGCGCCGTATCCCGGAGACATTGAAATCGGCGATCCTTGCCACAGAGGACCGGCAGTTTTACGACCATATCGGCGTGGACCTGAAGGGCATTCTCCGGGCCGCGGTGAAAAACATCGTCGCAGGTGAGTTTGTGGAGGGCGCTTCCACCCTCACCCAACAATTGGCCAAAACCCTTTTCCTTACCCCGGAAAAAAGCCTTTCACGGAAAATCAAAGAAGCGGTTTTGGCCGTCCAGATCGAGCGCCGATTTTCAAAAGACGAGATCCTGGAACTGTATCTGAATCAGGTATACCTGGGCAGCGGCGCCTACGGGGTGGAAGCGGCGGCCCGTATCTATTTCGGCAAACCGGTTGAATCCCTCAACCTTGCCGAGTGCGCCCTCATTGCGGGGCTTCCAAAGGCGCCGTCCCGGTTTTCACCACGGGTCCATCCGGAATCGGCCGAAAAGCGACGCAACGTGGTTCTCAAGCAGATGCGGGATTTGGGCATCATCACGGAAACGGATTTTCGGCACGCCTTACAAGCACCGATCGTTTGTAAAAATGCTGTTCATGAAATCCGGCGCGCCCCCTATTTCGTGGAGTACGTCCAAAAACACCTTGAACGGCAACTCGGTGCCGACCTGTTGTACAAGGGCGGACTGACCATCAAGACCCCCCTGTCCATGCCCCTGCAGGCGGCCGCCGAAAGCGCCGTTGAAAACGGCCTCTCCGCCCTCGAAGACCGCATGATCCGCGCCCGGATCGAAAACCCGGATCCCCAGGGTGCCCTCGTCGCCATCGATGTTTCGTCCGGCGCCATCCTGGCCATGGTGGGGGGAAAGGATTTCACGGAAAGCCCATACAATCGTGCGACATCGGCGAAACGGCAACCCGGCTCCGCGTTCAAGCCTTTTGTCTATGCCTGCGCCGTGGGAAACGGTTTTCTCCAGAATCAGATGCTGCTCGATACCCCCCTTGTTTTCCGGGGCGGTCATGGCGGCGGAGAATGGCGGCCCAAGAATTTTTCCCGGACCTTTCAGGGGGAGATGACGATGCGAAAAGCCCTGGCCGTATCGGAGAACATTCCGACCATCCGCCTCATTGAACGGGTGGGACCGGCATGTGTGGCCCGTTTCGCCAGGGCGGCGGGGATTCAATCCCCCCTTGATCCGAACCTTTCCCTGGCCCTCGGGACTTCCGAAGTCACGCTCCTCGAACTGACGGCCGCCTACGGCGTTTTCGCCAACAAAGGGGAATGGGTCCAACCCGAATGCGTGACCGAAGTCCAAAGCGCCGGCGGGCGCATCCTATGGGCGCCGAATCCACAAAAACGGGCCGTGATGCGCCCCATGGGGGCCGCCATCATCACAGACATGCTTCGGGCCGTCATTGAAGAGGGGACCGGGAAGCGGGCACGGGCGCTGGGCCGCCCCGTGGCCGGGAAGACCGGGACCACCGATGATTGCCGGGACGCCTTGTTCATCGGCTACACGCCATTTCTTTTGACCGGCGTCTGGGTGGGGCAGGACCTCCCCCGGAGCCTCGGAAAAGGGGAGACCGGCGCAAAAGCCGCGCTTCCCATTTGGATCGATTTCATGGAAACGGCCTTGGCCGATTCCGGCTACGCGCATTTCGATGTTCCCGACGACGGCGTCTTCCTGTTTCTGGATCCGGACACCGGGCGTCTTTCCGAAGGACCCTTCGACGGCGCCGTCAAGGCGCTTTTTCCGAAAAGCGCTGAGATCCTCCCGGAATAAACCCCAATGCAGAAAAGACTTTTTTGTAATAAATTAAGAATTTTAAACATTTTTGGCCATGTTTTTTATACAACATTGAGGTAAAGAAGAGGGCTTGCACTGGTGCGGGGACGTGATATAAGAGCCCTTCAAATCGGCCTTTTTACGATCTTGCCGAATCAGATCACGATAAAAGAAAGGTTTCGGAAACGCTGTGATGCCGTTTCAGGCGGCATCCCCTTTGGCCCGAGGAAATGGAATTGATAACGACTCGAAACGAAAAGAACCTCCCGGCACCCCATATTCGCAAAGCAAGGCTTGCCGATATTCCGGCCATCCATCGCCTCTTGCAGGACTACAGCCGGAAGGGGGAACTGCTGCCCCGGCCCTTGAGCAAGCTTTATGACCATATCCGGGATTTTTTCGTGGCCGAGGAGGAAAGGACCGGTCGGGTCCTGGGGTGCTGCGCCCTCCAGTTCTGCTGGGAAGACCTGGCGGAAATCCGCTCCTTGGCGGTCCATCCGGAATTCACACGCAAGGGGATCGGGAGCCGGTTGGCCCGTGTGGCCATTGAAGAGGCGAACACTTACAACGTAAAAAAAATTTTCACCCTGACCTACCGGCCGGGGTTTTTTGCACGCTTCGGTTTCGTGCAAATCGACCGGTCGGAACTGCCCTACAAGATCTGGGCCGACTGCATGATGTGCGTGAAATTCCCGGACTGTGACGAAATCGCCATGCTCCATCAGGTGAATGAAGCGCCCCGCACGCTTCCCTGACTTACACGCCCCCGTCTTCTTCGATGGGCCCCAAGATCTTGGAATAGATCACGTTGAGAGGAATGGGGGCGTGCTTCCACACACCGGGCTTGGGAAGCAGGTGCTGCGCATCCACCCGAATCCAGTTCAAATCCGGTTTGACTTCCCGCAGTTTTCCGTCATCGGAGGGACGCGCATGGCTGGTGTGGGCGTAAGTGGTTTGAAAAATGCAAACGTCTCCGTCCTTTTCCGAGGCCACCCCGTACGTCTGGCGGAACCGCCGGACCGGTATCCCTTTTTCCTGACAGATCTGCTCCACTTCTTTTTCGGAAAGCTTGATCAGGACAGCCTTTGACACCCCCCTTTCGGAGATCCGGTACAAGGCCCGGGATTCGCAACTCCCCGCATAAATCGTCGTGATACAGGGAATCCGCCGGAGATACTGGGCCGCCACAATGGCGGCGGTGCGCCGCCCCCCCACCATGACGGGAAGGGCGTAATATTCAAAAAATTTTTTCTGGATATCCTCGGCGTATTTGTCGCCCTTTTCATAGATATCCTTGGAGATGTAGCGCAACCCGCGGGCCAGGTCTTCGGCGGCTTCCACAATGGGCCAGTCGATCTTGACATGAAAATGGGAAAGGACGTACTGGTTCCGCGCCTTACGGGAAGAATCCCGCTGAATCAGAAGCGCGTAGTCCACGGGAAGCAGCTCTTTTAAAAAATCGGCGAAATGGACCGACTCCAGATATTTTTCGGTTCGATCATATTTTTCGGACAGCGTCAGGGCGGCGGAACGCAGCAGGTTGGATTTGGTGGTCTTGTTGTCTTCGAAGAACCGGATGTATTTCTTGTGGGCACCGGGAAGACTGTTTTCCAAAAAGATCAGCAAAAAAGCGTTCTGGCAGTCCCATTCCACGTCCGGAATCCGGCCTCTGGGCTTGAGTTCGCGCTTTTCCACAAAAGGGTAAGGGATCTTTTTGGAGGCAAAATTGCGGTAGGAATCCATCAGCGCATACCGGAGCGTGTATCCATCGAGATCATCCCGGAGCAGTTCGTAGTAGGAACGCCTTAACCGTTCGGCCTTGCTGAGTTCTTCCCGATAGAGCCAATGCGTCAAAATCGCCTCCCTGGGTGCATTTCCGCGGAACGTCTGTGTCGTTGAAACTCTTACATACTATACGCGCAACTGAGCGTTCCGTCAATACTGAATCTTCACCGTCTGTTGTTCATTCGTTCAATCCACCGATAAAGTCTTTCCCGGTAGAGATAAACACCGAGAAGCAGAAGGCCTCCGAGGAAAAGGACCCCCAGGAGAAAACCGTATCGCTTTTCATATAAAAAGGCGCCCTGAATACTCAGCATCAAGGTGCCGGGCATGCGCCCCACAAACGCCATCAGAACGAAGGCCTTGACAGGGATGGGGGTGATCCCGAGAAAGAGGCTCAGGAGGTCCTTGGGAAAACCCGGAATCAAAAAACAGATCAATACAACGACGAGGCCCCGGTGCCTGAAAAAGGCGTCAAAGCGGTCCAGTTGGGGCTGGGGGATCGCCCTGCGGACGTATCGTTTCCCCAAAAGCCTGCCGATGAGAAAATTCAGGTACGACCCCGCCGTCAGCCCGATGGTGGAAAAGACAAATCCCTTGAAAGAACCGAAGAGAAATCCCCCGATGAATCCGGTGGCTTCCCCCGGAATCGGTGCGAAGAGGACCTGCAAAAACTGAATCAGGATAAAGACCACCGGCCCCAAGGGGCCGAAACCGGTCACCACGCGCTTGATTTCCTCCCGATCCGCGAAAATACGGTACAGATGCGTCAACTGTTCCCACAAAAACACCCGGTGGGCATAACCGACCCATGCCAGAACGGTGATCAAAAGGATGACAAATCCGTGCCGTTTCAAAGGACGTTTTTTTCCTGCATCCGGGAAAGAGCCGCACGGTACATTAAATCGATCCCGGACCCCCCGCCTCTTTGAGGGCGGCGACGGCCGGGAGTTCCTTGCCTTCCATCAACGCCAGAAAGGCACCGCCTCCGGTGGAGATATAAGAGATCCGATCGGCAAGACCGCTCTTCTGGACGGCTTCCGCGGTTTCCCCGCCGCCGACCACGGTGAGTGCATGGCATTCGGCCAGGCAGTGGGCCATGCCGAGGGTTCCCCGGCTGAAGGCATCCTTCTCGAAAACCCCCAGGGGACCGTTCCAAACAATGGTTTTGGCGTCGTAAAGGGCCTGGGAGAAAAGGGTAAGGGACGCCGGGCCGATATCCAGGATCATCCATTGGGAGGGCACCTCCTGCACCGGCACCCTCCGGACCGGCGCGTCGGTATCGGGTCCCTCGGCCGCGACCCCATCCACGGGGAGATAGACGGGAATCCCCTTCTTTGCCGCCCGGGTCATGATCCCGGCGGCCGCCGCCATCATATCCGTTTCCACTTTGGATCCCCCCACGTCGGTTCCGGCCGCCGCCAGAAAAGTGTTGGCCATGGCCCCGCCGAGGATGATCTTATCCACCCGTTCCAGGATGTTTTCCAGGGCCCCGAGCTTGGTGGACACCTTGGCCCCTCCCACCACGGCCGCAAAAGGCCGCCGGGGATTTTGCAGCGCCTGGTCGGCATAACCGAGTTCCTGTTTCAAAAGGAACCCCGCCACGGACACCGGTGCATGGCGGGTGACGGCGGAAACCGAAGCATTGGCCCGGTGGCACACCGCAAAGGCATCGTTGACAAAGACATCGCACAAAGCGGCCAGGGCCGATCCGAAGGCGTCATCATCCGTTTCTTCTCCTTGGTGAAAGCGAAGATTTTCCAAAAGGAGCACCTGCCCCGGATTCAGTCGAGAGACCATGGCTTCCACTTCCGAACCGATGCAGTCCGGCGCCATCACCACGTCCTGGCCCAGGATCCGGCTCAAATGGTCGGCCACGGGTTGCAGGGAGAGTTCGGGGACCTTTTTCCCCTTGGGCCTTCCCAGGTGGGAGGCCAGAATCACCCTGGCCTTTTGGCCCGTCAGATGCTTCAGGGTCGGCAATGCGGTGCGGATCCGCAGGTCATCCCGCACCTGTCTTTGCGCGTCCAGGGGGACATTGAAATCCACCCGGACCAGGACTTTTTTTCCGTCCGCATCGATCTGATCAATGGATTTCATGATTCGCCTCCTTGTCTGGATTGGGATCGTTTCTCTTTTTGGCGTTTTTCCATCTCCTGTCGAAGCGTCTTTTTTTTGGACCAGCGCGCCCAGAAACCGATCACCCCGGCGGCATAGGCCCGGTCCACGGTTTCCTCCCGGACCGTCAATCCCTCCGCTTGTTCCATGGCGGACCGTAAACACTCGACCCGGAAGATACACGGGAAACAGGACTCGGGGGTCTCCCGGAGCCCCTGTTCGCCCATCGGAAAAACGCGTTCAAGCTTGCCGAAACAAAAGGGTTTGGCCCCTTTTCGGGGATTCATGGCAGGGGATCCTTCGGTCTGATCACCGGTGAAGGGGTTTTTGCCTGCTGTTCGTATTCTTGTCTTATTTTTGCCATGTGTCCTTCATCCGCGAAGCTGAAATACCGGTTGTCGCCGATGACCAGATGATCATGGACGTGGATGCCCATCACCTTACAGGCGAACACGAGTTGCCGGGTCACGGCGAAGTCCTCCGGAGAGGGCGCCGGATCCCCGGAAGGGTGGTTGTGGACGAAGATCACCGCCGCCGCCCGGTGGTGCAACGCCGATTCCACCACTTCCCGGGGGTAGACCTGGCTTGCCGTCAGTGTTCCTTCGAAGAGGGTCTGCACGGCGGTGATTCTGTTTTTGGCATCCAGAAAAAGGACCATGAAGGATTCCCGGCGCTTGTCCCGCAGGGTGTGGTAGAGATATTCAAACAGGGTTTTCGAATTACAAACGGGATCCTTGTGGAGAACGGCCTTTTCGAGGTACCGATCCGCCACCGCCTTGATCAGTTTTATTCCGAAGAGGTTTTTGGGACCGATTCCCGGAACGTTGCATAATTCCGAGGGATGGGCCTCCAGGACCCCCTGAAGGGACTTGAAGTGCTTCAACGCCGCCTTGGCCGCGTCCTTGCAATCTTTCCGGGGTGTTCCCAGGGTCAACAAGAGTTCGATGACTTCGTAATCGTGGAACCCGGAGAGTCCGGATGCCAGAAACTTCTCCCGCAGCCTTTTCCGGTGCCCTTCTTTCGAGTCGGGCGGGGCGTTCGCTTTGGCGACCCGATTATGCTTCATCCTTTTCCTGTTTCAGTTCCCGGGTCATGAGGCGGTGCAGCGCCTCGGCCGGTGACGCATCCTCGTAAAGAATGCGGTAGACTTCGTTACAGATGGGCATTTCCACATCGAACCGGCGGGAGAGGGCATAAACGGATTTGGCGGTCTTCACCCCTTCGGCCACCATGCGCATCCCGGAAAGGATCTCGGACAGGGGCGTGCCTTCCCCGATCTTTTTCCCCACGGTGTGATTCCGGCTCAGGTCCCCCGTGCAGGTCAGGACCAGGTCTCCCATCCCCGCAAGCCCGGTGAAGGTGTCCGGATCCGCTCCCAGGGCGCGCCCCAGCCGCCGCATTTCGGCAAGCCCCCGGGTGATGAGGGCGGCACGGGTGTTCAACCCGAGGTTCAATCCATCCACGATGCCGCTGGCGATGGCGATGATATTTTTCAAGGCACCGCAAAGTTCCACCCCGATCACGTCATCGGAGGTGTAGACCCGGAAAAAGGGCGTGGCCAGAACGTGCTGGACGAAAAAGGCGGTTTTGGGCTCCAGGGAAGCGACGGTGGCCACCGAAGGAACCTGCCGCGCCACCTCCACGGCAAAGGTGGGACCGGACAGAACCGCGATCCGATCCGGTGTTAGGGTGGGCACCGACGACTGCAAAAGGGCGGACATGGTGAGATGGGTCTTGTTTTCGATCCCCTTGGACGCCGATACCAAAAGCGTCTTTTCCTCCACAAAATCAGCCAATTGGCGTGCCACGTCCCTGAAAAAATGGGAAGGGACGACCACCATCACCACGTCCTTTCCCTTTACCGCCTTTCCAAAGTCATCCGTGGGCACGGCGTTTCGGGACAAGAGAACGCCGGGGAGAAAAATCCGGTTTTCCCGGGATTCATGGATCTGCTCCCGCACTTCGGCCTCCCAGATCCACCAGTCGACCCGGAATCCCTTGAGCGCCAAAAGGTGGGCCACGGCGCTTCCCCAGCTCCCGCCACCGACGACACCCACTTTGATATCCGCAATCGGAAGATGCATGCCCGCCTCCGGATCACGCCTCCAGGGTCTCGGAAATCCGGACCGCCCCGGTCACCCGTTCCCCCGGCTCCATCCCCATCAACTTGACGCCCTGGGTGTTCCGACTGATGACCGATACACCGCTGATGGGGATCCGGATCAACTTTCCCGTGTTGGTGATGAGCATGACTTCATCCGAATCCTCCACCAACAGAATGGAGACGACCTTCCCGTTCCGGGCGGTGGTCTTGATGGTGATCACGCCTTTGCCTCCCCGCCGCTGGACAGGGTATTCGTCGATGGAGGTGCGTTTTCCAAAGCCGTGCTCCGTGGCCGTAAAGAGCGTTTGCCCGTGGCTCAACACTTCCATCCCCACCAGTCGATCGTCGGGGTCAAGATCCATGCCGCGCACCCCCATGGAGGTGCGGCCGGTGGGGCGCACATCCGATTCATGGAAGCGGATGGATTTCCCCTTGGCCGAGCCTAAAAAGACATTGTAGGTGCCGTCGGTGATCCGGGCGCAGATGTGGGAATCCCCTTCGGCCAGGGACATGGCGATGATGCCCCCGGAGCGGGGCCGGCTGAAGGCCATCAAATCGGTCTTCTTGATGATCCCTTTTTCGGTGGCCATGATCACGTAGGTCCCTGGTTCGAAGGACGGCACCGAAAGAATCGTGCTCACCCGCTCTTCTTTTTCCAGATTCAACAAATTGACGATGGCTTTTCCCCGACTCATCCGGCCGGCCTGGGGAATTTCATAGACCTTGAGCCAGTAGGCCTTCCCCAGGTTTGTGAAAAAGAGGAAGGTATGATGGGTGGAGGCCACGAAGAGCAAAGAGACGAAATCCTCTTCCTTGGTCCCCATGGCGGTCTTTCCCTTGCCGCCCCGGTGCTGGCTGGTATAAAGGGAGACCGGATTCCGCTTGATGTAACCGCTGTTCGAAACGGTCACCACCATATCCTCTTCCACGATCATGTCTTCGAGGGTGATCTCCTTGGTTTCCTCCACGATATGCGTCCGGCGCGCATCTCCGAATTCTTTCCGGATGTTGTAAAGTTCTTCCTTGATCAGCCCCAAAACAATCCGGTCGCTCGCCAGGATTTCCTTGAACCGGGCGATATCTTTGATGGTGGCCACATAGTCTTCGAGGATCTTTTCCCGTTCGAGCCCGGTCAAGCGCTGGAGGCGCATGTCCAGAATGGCCTGGGCCTGGATCGCCGTCAGGGCGAAGCGGTCCATGAGCCCTTCCTTGGCCTCTTTCGGGGACGTGGATTTCCGAATGAGTGCCACCACGGCATCCAGGTTGTCCAGGGCGATCTTGAGCCCTTCCAGGATATGGGCCTTTTCTTCGGCCTTGGCCAGGTCGTAACGGGTGCGGCGGAGGATCACCGTTTTCCGGTGGCGGATGAAATGTTCCAGGAGCGCCTTTAAATTCAACAACTCGGGCTGATTGTCGACGATGGCCAGAAAGATGATCCCGAAACTCGTCTCCATCTGGGTCTGCTTGTAAAGCTGGTTCACCACCACATCGGAGATCTGTTCCTTCTTGAGACCGATGGCGATGCGCATCCCCTCCCGATCCGACTCATCCCGGATGTACCGGATCCCCTCCAGCTGCTTGTTCTTCATCATCTGGGCGATTTTTTCGATGAGCCTGGACTTGTTGACCTGATAGGGGAGTTCGGTGATGACGATGGTTTCGCTTCCGGTCCGCTTGTCCTTTTCAACGATTGCCCGGGCCCGGGTGCGGATGATGCCCCGCCCGGTGCGGTAGGCTTCCCGGATCCCGGAGGTGCCATAGATGATCCCGGCCGTGGGAAAATCGGGTCCCGGGAGGATTTCGATAATCTCCTCGATTCCGATATCGGGCCGATCGATGACGGCGCACAGGGCATCGATGACTTCCGTCAGGTTGTGGGGGGGAATGTTGGTGGCCATCCCCACGGCGATACCCGATGACCCGTTGATGAGCAGGGAGGGGATGGCGGCGGGCAGCACCGTCGGTTCTGTCAGGGATTCATCGTAGTTGGGGACGAATTCCACCGTTTCCTTGTCCAGATCGGCCAGCATCTGGTGCGCCAGGCGGGCCATCCGGATCTCCGTATACCGCATGGCGGCGGGCGGATCCCCGTCGATGGAACCGAAGTTTCCCTGCCCGTCGACCAGAGGGTACCGCATGGAAAAATCCTGCGCCATGCGGACGATGGTGTCGTAGACAGCCACATCGCCGTGGGGATGATATTTACCAATGACGTCCCCCACGATCCGGGCGGACTTCTTATAAGGCTTGTTCCAGTCGTTTCCCAGTTCGTTCATGGCGAAAAGAATCCGCCGGTGGACGGGTTTCAGTCCGTCCCGCACGTCCGGCAGCGCCCTTCCGATGATCACGCTCATGGCATAATCGAGATACGACTTTTTCATCTCGCTCTCGATGCTGACTTCGAGTGATCTTTCCTTTTGAAGCAGATCCATGGATGTTCCTTTTTCCTTTCCAGCGTTTCATCCCGCCCGAGGGATCCGGGAGGGTGAAGCGTGGGGTTATCCTTCCGTAGGCTCCACCAGTTTCTGGTAACTGGAGTGGTAGATGTCGGTCAGCGTGATAAATGCGGTGACCACCAAAGGGCCGTAAACGATGCCCAGGATGCCGAAAAGCTTCAGGCCGCCCATAATGGAGAGAAAAACCAAAAGGACGTGCATCTTGACCCGGTGTCCCACCAGTTTGGGTTTCACCAGGTTTTCGATGCCGATGGTCACGATAATATACGTCACGATGAAAAAAACGGCGGCCTCGATCCGGCCGGACAAGGCCAGGTAAACGGCGGTGGGGATGAAGATCACCCCGATCCCCAAAATGGGTAAAAAGGCCAAGATCGCCATGATCAACCCCCACATGAAGGGGGATTTCAGCCCGAAGAGGGCAAAAATAATGCCGCCGAAGATTCCCTGGGCAATCCCGCTTAAACTGTTAACCACCAGGATCGCCCCTGCCATGTCCTTGAACTTCTGAATGATCTTCTGGTCCTGTTCCGCCGGAAGCGGGGACAAATCCATGATGAAGGAAACGATCCGGTCCCCGTCGATCAATAGAAAATACATGATGAGCAGCATGAAAAAGAAATTCAAAACAAACTTGAAGATATTGGAAGCGATGGCACTGGCCTGCATGTAAAGAAAAAGCCCCACGGATTTTCCGATCTCGGAGATCGCCTGATTTAATTCATCCCCCGATAAGGTGAAATCGAAACGGGCAAGTAAAAGGTTCACCTGATCCAGAACGCGGCTCTTTTCAAAGAGTGCCCGGATTTCTTCTTTCAGGACCGCGTCCCTTGCCATGAGATACAGATCATAGGCCTCTTTGGAAAGGATTCCCACAAATAAAACGATGGGGATGAAGAGGATGACAAACACCAAAAAGCACGTGAAGACGGAAGCCACCGGTGCCTTCATCCCCTTTTTCAGAAAAAGGGAATAGACCGGGCTGAAGATCCCCGTGAGAACGGCCGCCATGATGATGATGGAGATAAACGGCCAGATGAGCCATCCGAGCATGAAAATGGAGGCTAAAAAGAGCGCCAGGAAAAACCACAGGATCATGTTCTTGGGTTTAAAGTCTTCCACCCAACCCCCTGTCTCTTTAATGCTTTTCTCCGAATTCCCCGCTCCTTTTTTGGGCGAAACGGAAAAACCCGTTTCGCTTTCCCGGGTGCGGTGCGGATCGGTATTTGAATTTTCACGAGATTCCGGCATCCCGGACCTCTTCACCTGCAGGGAGCGGAATTGGACGTCACGGCAGCCCTTCTTTCTTCCCCATGCAAGGGGCCAAGGGAATTCCGGGACGGTTCAAGGAAGGGGTTCGCTTCAGACCGCCAGGGCCGTCGCTATCGACTGAGAAAAGCGCCGGCGGTCAACAGGAGAAGAATTTCATACGCCAGCACCGCCGGATAGCTGTGAAAAATTCCATAGACGATGCCCCCGCCGATGATGGCGGGAACGGCACAAAAAACCACGATTCCCAGTTTTCGGCTTGCATTCATTGGCTTGTATCTCCTGTATTTAAGACGAGCGACGGTTTTTCCGTTTCCGTTTGAAAATTTTTCCCTGCCGGCAAGGGGACATACCTTCCTTGAATCGACGCAAAAGGCTGCCCCGTGCCTGCCGTGAGGTGCACCCGGTTTCAGTTAACTAGATATTTTATCAAATCGGAGGCCATATGGCAAAGGAAAAACGTTTGGAAGCGGAAACGGCGGTTCAACGCTCGAGGACCATGGCCATGCCCATGCCGCCGCCGATACACATGGTCACCAGGCCCGTGGTATACCCTTTACGGACCATCTGGTGCATGCCGGTGACCACCTGTCGGCCGCCCGTGGCGCCGATGGGATGCCCCAAAGAGATACCGCTCCCCAGTTCGTTGGGTTTTTCGATCTCCATGTCCAATTCCCGCATGCATCCGATGGCCTGGGCCGCAAAGGCTTCGTTGAGCTCGATAAGGTCCACGTCGGCAAGGACCATGCCGGCCGCCTTCAAGGCTTTTTTCACCGCCGGGACCGGTCCCAGCCCCATGTATGCCGGATCCACACCGGCGGCGGCAAAGGACCGGATCCGGACCAGGGGTTCCAGTTCAAGGGACTCGGCCTTTTCCTGGCTCATGAGGAGCACGGCGGCCGCCGCATCGTTGATCCCGGAGGCGTTTCCGGCGGTGACGGTCCCGTCTTTGAGAAACGCCGGTCGGAGTTTGGCCATTTTTTCCATGTCCGTTTCCATGGGGCGTTCGTCGGTGTCAAAAATCGTTTCCGTTTTGCGGGTTTTGACGGCCACCGCCACGATCTCCCGGGCGAAAAGCCCTTCCTGAATGGCCCGAATGGCCCGCTGGTGGCTGAGTACCCCCAGGGCGTCCTGTTCCGCCCGGGTGATGCCGTATGCTCTCGCGATGTTTTCGGCGGTCATGCCCATGTGATAGCCGTAAAAAATTTCGTAAAGGCCGTCGAAGACCATCAGGTCGAGGACCTCACCCTTTCCGGTCAACTCCATGCGGTGCCCCCATCGGGCCTTGGGAAGGGCCATGGGAACCGCACTCATGTTTTCCAGGCCTCCGGCGATCACCACGTCGGCCTGACCGGTCTGGACGGCCGCGGCCCCTAACGCGATGGCCTTGAGTCCGCTCCCGCAGACCTTGTTCACGGTGACGGCCGGGGTTTCCTTCATCAGACCGGCCCGGATCATGGCCTGGCGGGCCGGATTCTGCCCCATACCTGCCTGGAGGACGTTGCCCATGATCACTTCATCCACGACGACGGACCTTAAGTCGTCTCCCCACCCGGCATACGTTTTTTCCAATTCCGTGAGCCGGTCTTGTTTCAACTGCCGGGGGGCCCAGTCCGCCGTCCGGTCGTCATGGCCCGGCTTGAGCCCCACCCGTTTCAATACCTCCCGAATCACCAACGCGCCCAGGTCCACTGCGGGAACCTCCTTCAGGCTTCCGCCGAAGGTGCCGATGGCTGTCCGGCATCCACTGACAATCACGACGTCTTGCATGCCTCTTCCTCCTGCTGAAATGTGGCGCCCCCTCTGAAAAGCGGAACTCCCCGGTAAGGAAACGGTCTGTTTTTAGAGAACTTCCCGTTTTATCCGGGGAAGACGAAAAAGGGCCTTTTGGATCTTACTCCTATCGGGGATGGTGCCGGGATGTCAATCCTCATCCGCACACCCATGCCTTCCATATCCAAAAAAGAGGCCGGCTGACGAGCAAGCGCCTTGCAATCCCTTGGCGCTTGTCGTAAAAATGCGAGGTCTAACCCAGATGCGATCCTCCGGGATGGGAAAACGGGTGAAACGAAACAGGAAAGGATCAAAAGAAATGCCTTTTGTTGAAGCGCTCCGGGAATCCCAACGCCGTTTCCTGGAACAGATCCTGGAACAAACCGGCGGGGATCCCGCCGTCAATGTGTCCATGTACGCCATCGGCGAGCAACTGGATCTGGACCGGGATGCCGCCAAGCATACCGCCGAATCCCTCATCGGGTTCGGCTTTGTGGAAATCCGAACCCTTGCCGGTGCCATCGGTATCACGCCCGACGGCGTCGATGCCGTTCAATCCGCTAAGGATCCGAATGCCCTTGTCCCACCCGGTACCATCCCCTTGGGGGAGAAGCGGGTTCCGGATGCACCGGCCCTTGAAGCATTGGAAACCCTTATGGGCGCCCTTAGAAACCGCACGCCGGATTTGGGCCTTTCCTTTGAAGCATTGGGCGAACTCATGGCCGACATCAAAAGTATCGACGCCCAACTGTCTTCCCCGAAACCCAAGACCGCGGTGCTCCGGGCGTGTCTGGAATCCATTCGAGACCTTTTGGAGCAAGCCGGAGAACAGGACTGCCGGACCCGGATCCACGGGATGCTCGGCAACCCAAAGGCATCTTGATGGATTCGGCGTATAAGAACATCGTGCGGGAAAATGTCCGGCGCCTTTTCGAAAAAACGCCAACCCGGCGGCTGGAATTTCAAGCCTTCGGAAAGCCCTGTGTCATCCGTCCGGAAGGGATATTACTGGATGGAAAAAAAGAAGAAGATGTGTTGGGGATTCTCATCTCCCTTTACGCCCTCCATGCCGGAAAAGAGGACATGGTTTTAGAACCGTTTCATGCATTCAAGGATCTCCCCCACAGCGCGCCGTACGCAGGGGCGTTCGCCGCCCGGACCCAGCAGGTGCTGATCCCCCGCGTAGAAGCGATTCAAAAGGCCCGGGGGACCATCCTCGGGCATTTGGGCGGAACTCCCGGCCCCCCATCGGTGGGAGGGGACTTCTCCTTTGTCCTGTACCCGTTTCCCAAAATCGCTTTGTGTTATATTTTTTACCTTGCCGACGCGGATTTTCCGGCGTCGGCCACCTGCCTCTTTTCCAACAACGCCTTATGGTTTGCACCCATCGATGCGCTGGCCGACACCGCCGAGTACACCTCCAAAGCCATACTGGAGCTCCTGGACTGACCGGCCTGCGTCAAGAAAAAGGATGCCGCGCAACACCGCGGGTCGCCTTTTTCGGAAGCCATCAAGAAAAGAAGATGGATCGAATCGCCGCATAAGACATCCACACCCCGAAGAGGATGAAAAAGGCGCCGGCGGCCAGCTTGATATAGGTTTGCGGGACAAAACGGCTCACCGCCTCCCCCAGGACGGTGGCGATGAAGGCGCTGATCACCAGGGCCACGGCGGATCCGATGAAGACCGATATCCTCGACGATTCACAATCGGCGGAAAGACAAAAGGTGGCCACCTGGGTCTTGTCTCCGAGTTCCGCAAGAAAGATCATGCTGAAGGTGGTGAGCATCAGTTTGAAATCCATTCACGCCTCCTATCCATGGATGTCTCAGGAGATTATAGGGCCCGCAGCCATTCCGGTTTCAGGGGGACATCCCCGCCCAATGCATGGTCGATGAGCGCCAGCGTCGCCGCCTTGTCCCTTGGAAGTCGTGCCTTGATGGGAAGATAATTGGAAGCGTGATTGGCGTGAAACAGTCCCCGGGAGAGATCCGTATGCTCCAAAAGCACCCGGAGTTCTTCAAGCATTTCCCGGGAGGACAACAGCTCGAACCGGCCTGCGGCGTAGTCTTCAAACAAGGGGGTCCCCGGGATCAGCATGAGGCTCAAGGCCCCCACATAATCCGGCTCCATGGCGGACAGGACCCTGCCGGTGGCCTTTGCGTGGACGGCGGAGCGTTTTTTTCCGGCGATCCCGAGGATCACCGTGACGGAAAGCTTGATCCCGGCAGCCTTGATCTTTTTCCCCATCTCGATCATCCGTTCGGGCGTGGCCCCTTTGTTGATATTTTTCAGGGTCACGGCATCGCCGGTCTCCAGACCCATATAGACGATCCCCAAGCCCGCGTCGCGAAGCGCGTCGAGTTCCTCCGGCGTTTTCATGGCGATGCTCTTGGCATTGGCATAGGCCCCCACCCGGGTCACCCAGGGGAGTTGCCGGCGGATCTCCTGCAGGATGCGCATCAAACGCTTTTGGGGGATGATCAAGGCGTCTCCGTCGCATAAAAAAAGCCGGCGCTGCCGCCGGCAGTACCGGGCGGCGAACGCGATGTCCGCCAGGATCACCGCATCGTCTTTGATTCTGAACCGTTCTCCCCGGTATGTCCCGCAGAAGGTGCATTTATTTCGGGAGCATCCCACGGTCACCTGGAGGAGGATGCTGTTGCCTTCACTGGGAGGCCGGATGATGTTGCCCTCGTAATGCATGCGTTCAGTTCTCCTTTAAATCCTTTATTATAATCGTCCCGGTCGTCGTCCGCAACCCTTTGGCGGGATTTCGGTTCCGCGATGCCTGCAGCGATCGGACCGGAAACGGTTTCGGGAAGAAACGTGCCGCCTTTTTGCTTGACACATGCCGGCCCCGTCGTATTTAATTTTATTCCTTTAAAAAAGGATGAAACGGATTTTTCTACCCGTTCATCGGATTGAAGCCTTGCCATGGAAAGGATCGGCCTTTGGAAAAACAAACCGTACGCATGGAAAATCAGGATCCTGTGGCGGTGTTGCGCCTTTCCAACGGCGTCACCAACCCCATCGGCTTGGAACTGCTGGAATCGCTCTCCGATTCCCTGGATCGGGTCCGTGCGTCGTATGGGGGGGCGGTGTTGGCCGGGGGAAACAAGTTTTTCTCCATCGGCCTGGACATTCCGAGCCTGCTTTGCCTGGATCGATCCCGGATGCGGGATTTTTGGAATGCATTTGATCGCGTGGTGTTAAAACTTTTTTGTCTTCCCATGCCCACGGCATGCGCCATCTGCGGGCACGCCGTGGCAGGGGGCACCATCCTGGCACTGGCCTGTGACTTTCGCTTCGCCGCGTCCGGAAGAAAACTGCTGGGGCTCAACGAAATCCGGTTGGGGCTTCCGGTCCCTTACCTCGCCGATCTCATGCTCAGGCAGGCGGTGGGAGACCGGGATGCCACGAGACTCCTGTATTTCGGAGAGCTTGTGGAATCGGAATCCGCCCGGTCCATGGGCATGATCGACAGCGTATTTCCGGAAGGCGACACGGAACGGGTGGCCGTGGAAAAAATCGCCCAACTGTCCCATTTCCCAAAGGAAGCCTTTGCCGCCATTAAGGAGAATCGCGTGGCGCCCCTGCGGGCGCGTTTTGAAAAGCGCGGCAAGGAAAAAACAGAGCAGCTCCTGGACTTGTGGTTCAGCCCCCATGTCCGTGGTTTGCTGGAAGAAGCGGCAAAGAAGTTTTAATGATGCAGTTTGCGATAACGTCTTTATCGAAATCGGAAAAGCCCAAGAACCGGTGCCTTTCCTGCGGAACGAGCCAAAACATGGGGCGCCGAAAGTATTGTTCCCCGGAATGCCGGCAGCGGCTCAAGCGGATCCTCACCATGCGGACCGGCCTCCTCCGGGCCCTGAACACCCGGTATGCCACCTTCTATTTCACCGATTCCACGCTGGTTCTGGATGTGCTGACCCATCACTCCGAGACGCTGTTCAGCTTTTTCTATCCCCGCACCGGGAACGCCACGCCGGCCGACGAGTTTTCCCACATGGCCAATCTCCTCGGGAATGCCTGGTGGGCGGAAAAACGGCGCACCCAAAAACGGTATCTCGCCTCGCGGCATTTGCTGGAGTGCGCCCGGAAAAATCATGTTTCCTGCGAATCGGTGAAGCCTCTGACCACCCGGCACCCCACCCACATCAACAAATCCATCACGTATCTCAAGCTGGATCCATCCGACCTGAACGATCCGGATTTGAAACAAAAAATCAAGGCCGCCTACCGCCGGCAGGCGAAAAAACACCACCCCGACAGCGGCGGCTTCGCCGCCCTTTTCAGAAAGATTCATCAGGCCTACATGGATCTTGTCAAATGGTCGGAACACCCCACATTCATGAACCGCCGCGGATTTCCGGACAAATGGTTCTACGACGGAGAGGCCGACCGGTGGGTCCAGCCCACGGCCATCCGAAACGGGAACCCGACGCCCGGGACCGGTAACGACTACAGCCAATAACAGGCAGCCGCCAGGATAAGGGTGCTGACGGCCTGGAGGGTTCGTCTTCCCGTGGCGGTCAATCTCCAGGGGGGGAGCAGGAAGGCCATGCAAAAACCGCCGGTGGCATAGAAGACGTTGAAATAGGAGATATTTTCAGGCCGCCAGGCCAGAATCAGGATCACGGCATAGACATAGACCAAAAGGGCCACGGAAACGGCTTTGAGACGCCGAGGGCCCCGGAAAAGGGCCCATAAAAGGGCGGGCCACAAAAACAACACGCCGAAGGGTCCGAATCCGGGAATAAAACGGGCGTCCGGCGAAGAAAGGAGTAACGCACCGGTCGGCATCGACCCGCCCTGAAGGGTTTCAATGGCTGCGGTGATGATGCGCGCCAAAAGATCGTTCCATCCGGTACCCGTTACACCCGCCAGGAAACGATCGAGAGATTCAGGGACTTGTAAGGCGTGGAGGAGGTACCGGAGAAGGTTGACCCCGGCCCCGTAAATCCCCTCTGTATTGTACCCTCCGCCGTGGCTTCCGATCCACGGGTTCCCCGCACCCCCCCCGGCGATGAGACGCCAGGCTTGAGAAAAGAGGATCACCGGGATCACGCTCAATGCGGCCGCTTTCCGGTTCCGGAACAAAAGGACCCGCCAGGAAAACATGCCGTGGCGGTGATAACTCACTTTAAACGCCAGGGCCGCCAGGACAAAGGGGAAGACGAGTCCCATCGGCGATGAGGACACTTGAAAAAAGACCGCCCACGCCAGCAACACCAAGTCGTGCGTCTTGAGTTGCTCCACCAATCGATACATGGCCAGGACACTGAATGCCGCAAAGGCGGCGGGAACAATTTCCGTTCCAGGGGAAACCGCATGATGGACGAATCTCGGGAAACTGAGCACCATAAGGGTGACGCAGGCGGCGGTATCCGACCACGCGTATCGTCGGGCCAAGGCGTATGTGGAAAATCCGATCCCTGCATAGGCCCATAAACCGATCCAACCCGCTCCCAGACCGGTCCGCCACCGAAAAAATAAATAAGGGAGCGCCTGAACATTGACGGCGCCCGGATCCCAAGGCGGTTCCGGCGCCCCCGGCATCATTTTCCCGATGACCGGATCCGTTCCCTGAAACCCGTGGAACGGACGCGGCCAGAAAAACGTCTCCGTCCCCCCCAAAAAGGCCTTTGCCGCCAGATAGACGAAGGCGGCGCCGAAAACCCAAAATGCGAACGGCCGGCGCCGAAGGTTTTCCCGAAGACTTTGCCGGAATTCTGACAGAACCTTTTTGTTTTTTGCGATCACCCGCACGGCCCACCCCAACCCAACGGATTCGACCGCCAGGGAAACAAGGGGAAAGCGAATCAAAAAAACGCTTTGAAACAAAAAAGAAAAGGCCATAAAGACACCGATCACGGCATAGGCGCCCGACTCGGCAAGGGTCAGCCCGGCCCGGCGGAACAGCACAACCGCCGCCACCCAAAAAACGCCTATTTCACCGGCACCGGCCAGCGCCGCTGCTGCGGATTCATGCCCTCCCATGGATGTTTTCCGTCAATTCCACTGTGGAGCCCCCCCCGCCCTGAAGGCGGGGTCCCCCGGTAAGGGTAAAGGTCATTTTAAGAACGCCTCTGGCACAGATGCCTCCCGGCGGTTCGTTTAGTCTTCTTCCGCGTCCTTTTTTTTAAGGTGTTCCACGATTTCAATCATGAAATCCTGCATATCCTTGGCAAGGTGGAGGCATTCGGGACAATAAATTTTTTTTCTCATGTATCCGTGGGCTTCGATCTGGTGCCAGTACCATGCACCGTAGGGGCTTCCTTTGCAAAATTTTTTCCCGGTGTAGTCCGCGATGGGACACCCGAAACAAATCAGCACGTAAAAAATGCGGCAGGGGGGACAGTCCAGAACGCCGCCGTCGGTGCTGTTCCCGTCGATGATCCGCTGCCACTTGGCCACGGAGGCTTCCATGATCTTGATCTTGTCCATGATTCCCCCTACAGGGCCTCGAGACATTTCCAGAAAGGCCGGTGGGCGTGGATACATCGTGAAAAGGCATACCCCGATCTCTTGGAATCCGCTTCTTGGGCCATGGAGACCGGATCGCTTGCGGTTTCTTCGTTTAATTCCCGCAAAACCGCCCGTACCGATTCCTTCAGGGCCCCCAGATGGTATCCGCCCTCCAGGACCATGGCGATTCGGCCGTTGCAACAGGTGTCCGCAATCTCCATGAGGATGCGGGTCAGCGCGGCGTACCCTGCGGAGGTCATGCGCATCCCTCCCAAAGGATCGGCAAAGTGGGTGTCGAATCCCGCGGAGACGAGAATCATTTGGGGTTGAAATTCCAGGGCCACGGGCCGAAGGAGTTTATCGAAGATCACCGCGTAATCCCCGTCACCGTAACCGCTGGGAAGGGGCAGATTCATGGTAAACCCCTCCCCTTTTCCGACGCCTGTTTCCTGGAAAAGTCCGGTTCCCGGAAAAAGGGGGTATTGGTGGATGGAAAAATAAAGATAGGCGGGATCCGCCTCGAAGGCGTGCTGGGTGCCGTTCCCGTGATGGACATCCCAGTCCACGATGAGGATCCGCTCCATGCCCAACTCCATGCGCGCGAAGGCGGCCCCGACGGCAATGGTGTTGAACAGGCAAAATCCCATGGCCCGGTTCCGCTCGGCGTGGTGGCCCGGGGGGCGGACCAGGGCCATGGCATTGTCCAGGATGCCGGAGGCCACCCGGGACACGGTCTCCACGAACCCGCCCACGGCCAGGAGGGCGGCCCTGTAAGAGTCGGCGGAAGCCGACGTGTCGGGGGTGAGCATGGAAAGTTCGCAGTCGGCGGTCCGTGCCATTCGCCGAATGTGCTCCGGGGAGTGAACCCGCGTGAGGGCATCCTTGCCGGCGGCTGTGGAAGGAACGAAATGGAAACGGGCCTTCATCTCCGGTTCATCGAATAAAGAATACACGGCCTCCAACCGCCGGGGGCTTTCCGGATGCCCCTCGATGGTCCGATGCTCCAGGTACCGTGGATCCATCACAATTCCGGTGTGTCGTCGCATGGCCTCCCCTCCTTTCATCCGGAAGCCACCCTCAGCACGGCACAGGGGGCATGCCGGATCAGGAATTGGGTGGTGGAACCGATGATGAAAGATCCCAAGGGGCTGTGCTGCGGACCGCCCACGATCACGAGATCCACGGCAGATGCTTCAATGAAATCCTGAATCTGTTCGCCCGGAACACCCAACAATACCTCGAATCGGACATGGATCCCCTGCCGTTGCTCACGGGGAACAAGCGTCTCCAGTCGCGTGCGAACGCGATTCAGCATCTTTTCCTGGGCGTCTTCATAGGAGCAAAGATCCGGTTCCATTCCGTTTTCCACGGGCGGGGCTTCCAGGGAATGCACCAGGATCAAGTCGGCTTCCCAGCCTTTTGCCAGGGCAACGCCGTATTCCACAAGGGTCGCGGGGGGCGGCTCAAGAAAGCAGCAGACCGCGATGCGCCCGAGTTTGAAAGCGTGTCCCCTTGACTCCGGTTCTACACGATGCCGCGGGCGAAGCACCATCAGTGGTGTGTTTTGCAAGCCGGCAAGACGCTCCACCACCGTCCCTAAAAAAAGCCGCTTGAAGCCGGACATGCCGTAACTCGCCGCCATGATCATATGGATGCCTTCGGTTCGCGCCGCCACGGCGGCGTTTTCCACCGGGTCCCCGACCATTACGAGCGGCTTCCACGGCACTTCAGAGGCTTTCATGAGGCTTTCGATCTTCCTTTGAGCCTTTTGGACGGACTCCTTTTCCCCCTTTGTCTTTTGTTCATCGAAAACATCACTGAACCGTTCCCGTGGAAAACAAACGGAATGAAATACCCAAAGGGTGGAACCGAATCGCCGGGCCATTTCTTTTCCGGCGTGAAGGACCTCTTCCGAAAACCCGGAGAAATCCACTGCACACATGATTTTATCAAAAGCCGGTGTCATTTGAAGTCGAACCCCTCCACCCCTTCGACGGCCACGAGTTCGCCCACAAAACTTCCCACGATGACCTTGCTTTTGATCCGAACGGGAATCCGGTGAGGATCATCGGTGAGCCAGACCTCGATTCTGGCATCCGGACTCTGCTCGAACACGCCCCGCACTTCTTTGCATTCGGGTTCAAACAAGAGCGTGGGGATGGACCGTTCCCCCAATTGGATTGCGTCCCGCCGAACCACTTTCCCTTTCCCAATGACACATCGTTTCCCGTCGGTGACCCACCTCTCGATCACCTGACCCGGTGCCATCTTCTTGAGCCGGGCGAAATAAAAGACAGAAAGGGGGTCGAAGGTGCCCGGGGGGATCGGGACGGGCGGGCGCTTTTCTCCATAGTTGACGTGCCGGGCTTGGTTTTTTTCCCAGTCGAAATAGACGGTGATGTTCCGCCGGGTGGATCCTTCCCGCTGTTTTTGACGGTAGTGCAGGGAGCGGGTCATCCCGAGATCCGCAAACGCATCGATCTGATCCCGCACCTTATAGAAGACGTCCACGACGGCATTGCTTTTAGCGTTGACGGAAAAGTGATACGCCGGCAAGCCATTGAAGGTCGTTACGGGATTGACTTCCAGTACTGCCTCCCCCACCGGGATAAAGCCCCATTTGAGTTGAAATATGAGTCTTTCTCCGGGTGAGAAAGGGGTCGCGGATACCGGCGTGGAAGAAAAACCGGCCTTCGGCGCAAGCAGGCCGCACAAAAAAAAGACGGTAAAAAGATACGCGGGAACGCTATGGGGTATCAAAGCGCTGACCGGAATGCTTCACGCAAGCCCCGCCTTAAAAGGCGGGGACGAGGGAAGCTTTCTAAAAATAGATTATTGACAATTTCATCTCTTTTAAAATATTGGTACGATCTTAAAAAGGCGCATTTTTTTCGCGTTGCCCTGCCCGCCCCGGACGGAAACCGTGGACCCCGCCTTCAAAGGCGTAGCGTGCGGGGAGCGCTCCGATCAGTATTATCCTCGATCATGGGAACGATGTCAATGCACGGACACGATCCGGGCCGCTTCGAACCGGAAATTTCACCGGGTCATATGGGGATTATGCGCGCCGGGATTATGCGCGCCCCGGTTCGGGGATGATGCAGGGTTCTCCCATGCACGGGTTTACTTCGATGGTGATGTGTGCCAACCCGGAAATGTTTTCCAGGAGAGCCTTGTAGTGTTCCGCCGGTTTCGGGAAATGGGTCACGAGGGAAACAATCAATGCATAATCGCCGGGCCCCACTTTCCACAGGTGCAAATCGGAAATCCGGTTGTCCGCATCCGACTCCACGAGGATCTTGATCGCGGCTTTCTTTTCTTCCTCTGGATTTTCATCCAACAAGATGGGTCCTGTTTCTTTCACCAGGCCATACGACCAGCGGGTGATGACCAGCGCTCCGATGATCCCCATGGTCGGATCCAGCCATTTCCAACCGAAAAATTTGCCGCAAACCAAGGCGACAATGGCCAACACCGAGGTCAGCGCGTCGGCCAACACGTGGAAATAGGCCGCCTTCAGGTTGTGATCCGGATGCGGATGTCCATGGACATGATCCGGATGCCGGGAGTCCTGCAATAACAACGCGGATATCAGGTTCACCCCCAGTCCCATCACCGCCACCCCGATGGCCTCGTTGAAATGAATTTCCTGGGGCTTGAAGAAACGTTGTATGGATTCTACGGACATAACCAACGCCACCACCAAGAGCGCCACGGCGCTGGCAAACCCGCCTAAAACACCGACTTTTCCCGTGCCGAACGTAAACGCCGGATCCTGTTCGTGTTTCCGTGCAAACCGGTAGGCAAACAAGGAGATCATGAATGCCGCCACATGGGTACCCATGTGCCAGCCGTCGGCCAGCAGGGCCATGGAACCGAAAACGGCCCCGGCGGTAATTTCAATGACCATGGTTGTCGCCGTCAACAGCAGCACCTGAAAGGTGCGCCGCTCGCCTTGATCGTGAATCACGGCGAAATCGTGGCGGTGCCGCCAGGTTTCAAGCGTTTTGACATGCATTCTGCATCACCTCTTTCCTGCTTCGGTCAAGTCCGTGTATTTCGACCCGGTCGGATTTTTCATAAGCAACAGCGTGTTCCCGATGACACTCAGGGAGCTTGCCAGCATGGCGCAGACGGCGATGACCGGGGTCAGCAATCCGGCGGCGGCCACGGGAACGGCCAATACGTTGTAGATGAACGCCCAGCCTAGGTTCTGGTGCATCTTTTTTAAGATTCTTTTCCCTGTTTCGATAAAATCCAGAAACTGCATCGGATCGCTTCGCATCAACGTGACATGGGAGGCCTCTTTTCCCAAGGGACTTCCCGAGTACATGGCCACGGCCAAATCGGCCTGAACCATGGCCGGTGCGTCGTTAATACCGTCGCCCACCATGGCCGCGGGTCCGGTTTCCTTCTGAAGGCGTTTGACCCACTCGGCCTTGATCGCCGGAAGGAGTCCCCCGAAGGCTTCCGGAATGTCGAGCGCTTTTGCCACCGCACGGGTGGCGGCGGGATTGTCCCCGGAGACCAGCACCACCCGATACCCAGCCGCTTTGAGGCGGGACACCGTTTCCGCCGCTTTTGATCTTACGGGATCGGAAAAAATAAAGACCGCGGCGATTTTCCCCTCAACCGCCAAAAACACCTTTGAATCGAACGCGTCCGTCCGTGGAGCACTTTCGAGACCGACCGGTTTTCCTCCTTGAGATTCCGGATTTCCTTTTTGAGCCCCGACGAATTCCATGGATCCGATTTTGATTTCCCGGCCCCGGTATTTTCCGGAAATACCGTTTTGAAAACAATGGATTTTTTTCACGGCAGCCGGTGCGACCCTTTTTTGTTGCGCATGCTCCAGGATTTCGGAAGCGATGAAATGGGGGACATCGGATTCCAGGGCCGCGGCAAGACCCAGGGCGGCATCCGGATCGAACCCGTCTTCGGTGACGATTTTCTGGAGCCGCCACCGGCCCCGGGTCAATGTGCCGGTTTTATCGAAAACCACTGTTTTGATGCGCCGGACCTGCCCCAGGGCGGAAAAATCCCTGAGGAGGATTCCCTGTTTGAGAAGCAGGGAAGCCCCCGCCGTGCGGGCCAGAGGGATGGCCACGCCCAGCGCGCAGGGACACGTGATGACGATCACGGTGATTCCCCGAATGACGGCTGTTTCCGGAGTATGACCGGAAAGCAAGAGCAAAAAGACGATGCCCGTGGCGAGCATAAAGATTCCAGGGACAAGCCGTCTCAAAAGCGTTTCGGCGCGCGCTTCGTAATGTCCCTTTTGCGCGAGGGCATCCTCCATGAGGGTGAGCATCTGGCCAAAGACCGACGCCTTTCCCACGGCTTCGGCGCGGACCGTAAAAACCCCCTGGATGATTTTGCTTCCGCTCCTTAAGGGGTCCGAGCGCGTTTTGCCCACCGGCCGGGGCTCGCCGGTCAGGGCCGATTCATCCACAAGGCCGGTACCGTCCAGGATAATGCCGTCCGCCGCCGTGATCTCTCCGGGTTCCACCCTGAACCGATCCCCGGGGTTCAGGGCGCGGACGCTTCCGTACCTCCCCTCGGGATACGCATCGGTGATCAAGCGCACCTTGTTGGGAACCAGGGAAAAAAAATGATCCAGATCGGATTGGACCCGGCTTTTGGCCTTGCTTTCCATGCGTTTTCCGATGAGGACCAGAGTGACCAGCATGGCGGCGGTGTCATAATACAGGTGCAGGCTCCCCCTGGTCAGATTGACCGTACTGTAAACAAAGGCGGTCAGCGCGCCCGCGGCGATGAGGGTCTCCATGCCGAAGGCCGCATTTCGAATCCCGGCCGCCGCCTGGGTGAAGATCTCCTTTCCGCCGTAGAACAAAACACCAGCGGCCATGAGAAAAACCGGCAAGGACAGCTTGAAGACGGTCTCTTTTGAAAAGGGGTCCAAAAAGCCGATGTACAGGGCAAAGGAGAACATCATGATGTTCATGGTGAGAAACGCCGAGACAATCATCCGGACCCACTCGCCCTGGACGGGGCCCTCCTCCCCCGGCGCATCCGCAAAAACCGCCTTGTAACCCAAACGTTCGATGCGGCCGATGATGCGCCCGGGGGACGTTTTCACCGGATCGTAGCAGCAGCGGAACCGATCCGTGGAAAAATGACAAGAGGCGGTTTTTACGCCGGGTGCTTTGCGGGCGGCTTCTTCGATGAGCCACGCACATGCAGGGCACCACATTCCCGAGATCCGGGCATCGAAAAAAAGGCCTTCCGGGGCAGCGGCCTCCGAAGGGATCGGCGGAGATCCCCCTTGGGATCCCGAAACCGGGCGCCGTTTTTTTGCCTTTTCCGTTTTAGGGCGCTGGAGATCCTCGGGGCCTCGGGGAATGATCCCCATCTCCCGGCATTTTTGAAAAAGGGCGGTTTCGTGAAAGGGTTTTCCCGATTTTGCTTCTTCGGATTCGGAAAGCATGACAAAGACCTGGAGGCATCCCTTGCAGCAAAAGAAACGGCGGCCGGCGGGAGTATCCAAAAAAACGGTCTTTGCGGGAAGGAAGAGTCCGCAAAGAAAACAGTCCTTGTGCGCGGCAGGCCCTTGCACCGAAAAATGCGCCGATGCATCGGATGCCTTTTTGGAATGAACCATCGGATCCATGGGGTAAAAGAAAAAGAAAAGTACGTGGCTATGGGGTTGCCGTGTTGTTTTCCGGCGTCGTTCGCAAATACACAATGACATCCCAGCGTTCAGGGACCGACAGCGTGGTGGCCAGGGCGGGCATTCGGTTTTTCCCGTAGCTGATGGTGAAAAAAAGCGCCCCGTCGCTTTGGTCCTGGATCTGCGGACTTCTCAGATCCTGGGGAAGCGGTGAAAAGCTTTGCCCCACCGTCCCTTGCCCGTCCAGGGCCTTTCCGTGACAGTGGATACAATACCGGGCGTAGGCGGTCCTGCCCTCGAAGACGCGCTTCGCCGACCGGTCCGGATTCGGGTTCTCCAGTTCCCCGGCGCCGCGGGTGCGCCATGCCGCCTCCCCCCCGGTTGTGGGAACGCTCCCCTGGAGCATCCCCTGAATCGGCATTTCATGGGGCTTCACCGCAGGGGTTTCCCACATCCGGCCAAAGGACAAATATTCGTCGTAGAGGGTGATCCCGCCGTATGCGGCCAAAAGGAGGACACCGACGAACGTCCCCAGGACAACAAGGCGTTTCATCTATTCTCCCCGGGCTCCCCGGATGTGCTGGGGATACGGCTGAACCGCGTAAACGGCGTAGGGGGATTCGCCGGGGACGTCTTTAACGGGCCGGAAATCCCACGCGGGCATCCCCAAATCCCCGACGACGCGAAACGCCAAAAACCCTTTTCCCAAAATCAACATCACCATGGCGATGATGAGAAACCAGGTCCTGAAAACATCGTTTTTACGGGCTGGATTTTCCATATCAGATCCGCACCTTTAAGAATCCCACGCCCAGGATGTATCCCAAAACCCAAATCACGGTGCCGGCGATGATGAGCGTCATGGCCAGGGGAAACGGTGCGTTTCGATCCTCGATGCCCTCCGGGTACCGGTAGATCGCCTTGGACGCCCGTTTCTCGTGGTCCGGCCCGCGCAGGGGAAAATAGGCCAACGCAAGAGCGAAAACGAGGATGAACAGCAGCGCCGGAAAAAAATACAAGGCCGTATGTTCCAGGTTCATCGAGTGAAAAAACCGCATAGCGCCTCCTTACGGCAACGGCCCGGTCCGGACCAGGGAAACGATCAGCACGGCCGCGCTCAGGCCCAGCCCGGCCGCCACCAGCCCCGCCAATGCCAAGACTTCGAGACGCCCCGCGCCGGAAAGCCCCTCGGCGGGTGCGCTTGCCTGGTCTTCCAGGGGCAGGTATCGCGCCCGCTCCTGGTCCCTGAACTGCCCGTTTTTCAGGGCCCACCAAAACACGGCCAGGCTCAAGGTCAGGCCGGTGAGGATGTAGGTGATGAAGTAAGGATAATACATCATCCCGCCGCTTTAAAACACTCCCCTGCGTTATTCGTACGCCGCGTCGATCCCTTTGGGTTCGGCGTCTGCATCGCTTTGGCCGATGAAATTCACGGCCACGTAATCCCCCACCTCCCAGATTTTTTCGGATTCCAGGTCCTTCTTGAAATAGGGCATGGCGGTGCCCGTGATGCCGTTCATGATCTGATAATATAAAATCCCGCCCGAAACCCCCCGGTCCCTGAGGATGGTGAAATTGAGCGGCGGAGGATAGAGGTGCGGCTGGGCCGGCCCCATGCCGTCTCCGATGGGGCCGTGGCATCCCATGCAGAAATCCTGGTAAATCTTATGGCCCCGGGCCAGTCCGGCCTCCGAGGTGGGATAGGGATTGGGCAGGTTTCTCCACCCTTCGGGAACGTGGCGGTGGAGCCAGTCCACGTTTTCCTCCACCCCGGCCTCGTAAGCCTGAATCGCCGCCACCTTCCACTCCCGCTGGCGCCGCATTCGCCGGTCCGCGGCCTGCATCCCCAGGCCCTGGACGTGCCGGATCAGTTTTTCGATCTTTTCTTTTTCCAGAAAGGCAAACGGCGGCATGATGGACAACGGCCGCGTGAAGCGGGGATTGACAAAATGGGCCACGTGCCAGTCATCGGGGTGCTCCCCGCCTTCCTGGGAAAGGTCGGGTCCGGTCCGGGCCGAACCCAGCAGGATCGGATGGTCCTGGATGTAATCCCCGGCCCGGGCGATGCGCTGGGCCCCCATGCCCCAGTCAAAGGATCGGATGGACTGGCTGTGGCAGTACACACACCCGTTGGCGATGTACAGGCGCCGGCCTTCCGCCTCCTCGGCCGTACGCATGCGGAAGATCTCCGACGGAGGGGTTTGGTGCGTGTTCGCGTAGGGCAGCAGCACCACCACCAGGACCACCGCCGTAAGGAGGGCCACGCTCCCCATGACCACGGTTTTGGGGGTCATTTTCACGGGCGCCCCTCCTCTTTCGCAAAAAGGGTTTTGCCCATGTTATAAAGACCGATCACGGCCGCCGTAAAGATCATCAGGCCCAGGCCCGCCCGGATGATGTAGTACAGATGAATCTGGGGAAGGACCCGGTACACCGTCTCGCCGTTGAGCCAGGCGTTTCCCTGGATCAGTCCCGCGATGGTGAGGATGATGGTGAACCCCGAGACGCCGATGAGAATCAACCAGTACTGGAGATCGGCCAGGAAGCGGCTGTACAGGGGTCTTCCGCTGATCCGGGGCAGGATGGCGTATAAGCCCCCGATGGCAATCATCCCCGCGAATCCCAGGACCCCCACGTGGGCATGCCCCACCACCCAGTTGTTGAAGTGGGTCACCCGCTGCACCTGGGGCAGCGACATCATGGATCCCTGGATGCTCACGAAAAAATACATGATGGTGCCGGTGAAGACGAACTTGGCGCCGATATCCGCATGGATCTCCCCCAGCCGTCCTCTGGCCGTGTACCAGATGTTGATGAGGAAGGCCATGACCGGGATCACCATGGCCACGCTGTCCGTGATGGCGATGACCTTGAGCCAGGTGGGGACCGGGACCTGGAGGAGATGATGGGTCCCGATGTGCGTGTAGATGACGATCAGCGACCAGAACCCCAGAAGAGACAGGGTGTGGCTGTACAGGGGGGCCCGGCAGGCCCGGGGAATCACGTAATACGCCACCCCGGCGGAAAGGGGGGTGAGGAGAAGCCCGAAGATGTTGTGCCCGTAGAACCACAACAGGATCGCGTCTGGAATCCCGGTCAAAGCCCCGGTATCGGGCCGCCAGATAACGTTTCCCAGACAGTAGGTCAGGGCCGTCAGGATCACGGCGGCGAGCACGTACCAGATGGAGACATACAGGAGCGGCTCCTCCCGGCGCTTCACCGTGACCGCCAGGTTGAAAAAAATCAGAACAAACGCCCCGACGACGAGGACATCGATGATCCACACCGGCTCGGCGTATTCCCGGCCCTGGGTGTATCCCATGCACAGGGAGACCAGGATGGCGACCAGGACGAGGTTCCACGCGACCACCGTGATCCGTCCCAGCGTTTCCGAAAACAGCGGGGTTTTCAACAGGCGGGGGACATAGTAAAAGGCCGCCGCCAACAGCCCGGGGGTCACGAACCCGAACAGGACCAGGTTGATGTGGACCGGCCGGACCCGGCCGAAGGTGAGCCACGCAAGGGTTCCAGGGAGATCCGGGGCGATCAGCTCGGTGGCGCCCAAAAGTCCCATGAAGGTGGCGATCACCATCCAGAAGGCCGACGTCAGGCAAAAGCCTTTGGCGGTGGCGTACGGTTGATGGGCGTTCGGCTCGGTCACGTCGGGCGTTTCCTTTTTCCGATCTTATCCTCTTTGATGAAATCGCAAAAGGCCAATTTTGTTCGCGCCGCAACCCTTTTCGGGAGATCCAAAGGGTTTCGCTAAATCTCAAGAACTCGGCATCCCGCCTTCGGCGGGACCTCAAACAGCTTGAGATTTTTTACGCTCAACCCTTTGTCTCTCTTTTTCCGAAAAGGCTTGAACGGCGCTCACAAAAGCCTTTTCCGATCTTGTCCTCTTCGATGGTGCCCTATACATTTTTTCTCCCACTCCCCGCACCCTCGGGTTCAGTTGTGGCAGGCCAGCCAGCATCCCAGGTTGGCGTTTTGTTCTTGGTGACACGCGATGCAAAACCCCATCTTGAATCGTTTTCTCGGAAGCCGGTCCAGGGTTTCCACGGGACCGTGACACTGGGCGCAGTCGATATCCTTTTTGAGATGGCGTTCATGGTTGAACACCACATGCTCCGGAACGTAAAAAACCTTTTTCCAGGGCGTGGGGGTACGGGTGTTGAAATATTCATGTTCTTTTTGGATCCATGGATGCTCGGGGATGATGTGGTTGTGACAGTACAGGCATTTTTCCACCGGCGGCAATCCGGGATGAAGGGACCGCCGCACGTACGGATGGCAGAATTCACAGGAAATGGCCTTCACAGCGGCATGCACCCGGTGGCTGAAGGGAATCGGTTGCGCCGGACCCATTCCGGCGCCGGAGGCGCCGTAAAACCAGAATAAAAAGGCAGCGACCAGAAAGACCGCCGCGCCAAACCCGGCCAGGGCCCCCTTGTTTTTTAAAAACACGGTCTTTGCCTGTAACGGCGACGTCAGAACGGCCAGGGGTTTCCCGCCCGTGGCGATAATCACCGCCGTGATCAAAAACGCAGCGGCCGTTAGGGTGATGAAAAGGACCGGCATCACGGCCCCTCCGGGATCCGGGTTTCGGCCAGTTCCGGAAATACGTGGAACACCGATGCCGTTGCCAGAATCATCAGCCCCATGAATCCGATGAAGATAAAACCGTCCAGAATCCCCAGAGGCAACGATCGGGCATGAGGATTCAGCGCCGGGCCGATGAGGAGGGTATGCTCCAACCACAGACCCAACAGGACAAAGGCGCTCAACAGGCTCATCCATTTGGGGCTGGACTTGATCCTCCGGTTCAGCAGAATTAAAAACGGAATCACAAAGGCCACCGTGAAGACGAACCAGGCCAGGGGGCGCCACGGTGCCGCCAGAGTCCTTTGGATGACATAGGCCGTCTCTTCGGAAATGTTCCCGTACCAGATCACGACCAGTTGGCAGTAAAAAAAGTCGGCCCAGACCAGGCAAAAGGCGAAAAAGAGTTTGCCCAGGTCGTGAAACTGGGAAGGGCGCAGGGCAAAGGGGACCGCCGGATTCATATGAAGGAGAGAGGCAAGGATGATGAGGACGCCCAGCGCCATATAAAAGGCCTTTACAAAATGGTACGCCCCGAAGAGGGTGGAGTACCAGTGGGGATCCAGGGCCATGACCAGGTCATAGGCGATGAGGGAAAGGACAAGGGCATAGGCGATGACGTACAGCACCGCGAAAAGGGTGGTGCGCCCCCGGAATCGATCCGGATCCACGGGCCGGCCGGACCATAACCGGTTGAAAAGGGTTTTCAACCTCCCCCTTTCGGCATGTCGGTTCAGCCGAAACGCCCATGAATGAAAAAGATAGCCGGTTCCGAGCCCGTACAGGATGAAAAGCCCCGCCGTATCCCGGATGAATACGCTTTTCGTATTCAACCATCCCGCCTTTTCACCCAGTTCCATGTGCGCCCAGGGGAAAAGATGGTGATGGCCCAAAAAAAGAATGAAAAACAGGACGAAGGAGACCGGGAAAAAACCGGCCAGGGCCTCCGCCGCACCGGCCAGGGACCGCCCCCAGCGGGCCCGGGTGATGTGCATCACCGCCGAAAACAAAAGCCCCCCCTGGGCCACCGAGGACCAGAAGAGAAAGCTGATCAGATACGCCTGCCACGCCCGATCCGATTGGGTTCCCGAAAGAGCGATGAAAAAAAAGACCAGGCCCATACCCACGAGCCCCATCGCCCCGCCCGCAAGGGTCCGGGTGAAAAAAACGGGTCCGGCGGTGTGTTGAGCGGTCTCGTTCATGACAGAATCCGCGTTTCAGCGCCCTTTTCTTGAAAAAATCGGAGCAGCAAGGCTTCATCCGCCGCGGGGCAAACCACCGTCACCCCGAAGGCGGATCCCGAGCAGCGACCGTCGTGATGGGCAAGGGCCTTGTAATCGGGGAGTTTCATCTGATGGATCAACCCCGCCACATTTCCGAACACGGCAAACAGGATGGTGAACTCGAAACCCACGATGAAAAAGGGGATCAGGGCCACCACCGGCTTTCCGCCCACCACCAGATGCCATTGCACCGCAGTGTAGGCGGCCAGGGCAAACCCCGTGAAAAAGCCGATGATCCCGCCGGCCAGGGTAAAATACCCCACCCGGCTGGGCTTGCCGGAAAGGGCGCCGGCAATGCGGCGGCTGGGGACCGGGCTGTGCACCGATCGGACGGACCACGGGGTCTTTTGAAGCGCGGAAAGCGCCGAAACCGCTTTCGATTCATCGGAAAAGATCCCCAGGATGGTACGGTCATTGGCCATGGCCGCCCCCTTGACCCAGCATTTCCTTCATTTCCGTCATGGAAACCGAGGGCAGGTGTTTTACGAAGAGCACGAAGAGAAAGAAAAACAACGAAAAGCTCCCCAGCATGATTCCGAATTCCACCCAGGTGGGGGCGTAACGTCCCCAGGCGTGGGGGATGAAATCCCGGCTGACGCTGGTGACGATGATCACGAACCGCTCGAACCACATGCCGACGTTGACCAGGATGGAGACCGAAAAAAGGATCGGAAGGGAGCGCCGGGCCCTTTGGAAGAAAAAAACCAGGGGGACGAGGGTGTTGCACACCACCATGATCCAGAATCCCGCCGCGTAGTGCCCCGTGGGACGATACCGGAACACCTCCATTTCCACGGGGTTTTGGCTGTACCAGGCGATGAAAAACTCTGTACCGTAAGCAAAGGCCACGATGAGTCCGGTGAAGATGATGGTTTTGGCCACGTTTTCCAAAACACCGATGGTGATGATCCGCTCATAGCAAAAGATTTTACGCAAAGGAATCATGAGGGTCAGGACCATGGCCAGGCCGCTGTGGATGGCGCCGGCCACGAAATAGGGGGCGAAGATGGTGGTGTGCCACCCGGGAACCACCCCCAGGGCAAAATCCCATGAAACCACGCTGTGCACCGAGATCACCAGGGGCGTGGCCAGGGCGGCGAAGAAAAGATACGCCCGGGTGTAATGCCGCCACTGTTCATGGGCCCCTGTCCACCCCAGGGAAAGCCAGGTGAAAATTTTCTTTTTCCGCCCGTTGGAACGGTCGCGGACCACGGCCAGGTCCGGGAGCATGCCCGTGTACCAGAAAAGGCTGCTCACGATAAGGTACGTACTGATGGCCACCACGTCGAACATGAGGGGGGACTGGAAGTTCTGCCACAGGTTCCTCTGATTCGGGACGGGGAGCATATAATATACCATCCACACCCGGCCGAGGTGGATGAAGGGAAACAGGCCCGCCACGCACACGGCAAAGACCGTCATGGTTTCGGCGGCCCGGGCGATGGGATTCCGCCAGGAGGCCCGCATCAGGTGCAAAATGGCCGAGATCAGGGTTCCGGAATGGGCGATCCCCACCCAGAAGACGAAATTGATCAAATACGTCCCCCACGCCACGGGGTTGTTCATGCCGGCCACCCCGATCCCCTCGGCGATCTGATACGCCCAGCACCCGGCGCCGATGAGGATGCCGCAGGCCAGAAGCCCCACCGTCATCCAATAGGAGGGGGACGCCGGCGCCAGTGTCGCGAGCACGCTGTCGTCGATGGTATCGAAGGTGTGGTGTTGAGGGTCTTCAGACATCCCGGATCACCTTCTTGAGATAGATCACCGCGGGCTTGGTGTTCAAGTATCCCATCACCTGGTAGGCCCGGGGACTGGAAACGCGTTTCCATACCCGGCTGGTCTTGTCCATGAGGTTTCCAAAAACAAACGCATCGGTGGGGCAGGTCTGGGCGCAGGCCGGGACCACCTCGCCGTCCCGGATCATCCGGTTCTCATCCTTGGCCCTGCCGTGGGCGGCCTTGATCCGTTGGATGCAAAAGGAACATTTCTCCATGACCCCCTTGCTGCGGACCGTGACATCCGGGTTGAGCTGGAGATTCAGCGGCGCCGGCCATTCCCAGTCGAACCAGTTGAACCGGCGCACCTTGTAGGGACAGTTCTGGGAGCAAAACCGGGTCCCGATGCACCGGTTGTAGATCTGGTTGTTGAGGCCTTCCCTGGAATGGTGGGGGGCGTACACCGGACATACCGCTTCGCACGGGGCGTTGTCGCAATGTTGGCAGAGCATGGGCAAAAAAACGATCCGGGTGGGGTCGGTCTCGTCGTGGTAGCGTTCGATCCTGAGCCATGCCATTTCCCGGCCTTCCAGGATCCCCTTTTCCCCTGTCACGCCGATGTTGTTTTCCGCATAACAGGCCACGGCGCAGGCACCGCATCCGACGCACCGGTCCAGGTCGATGACCATGGCCCACCGGTAGCCGTCGTGATCATGGGGTGGATAGAAATCCCTCTTGGGATCGTAGCCCTCCGGGAGGGGAAGGGTCAGGGGAAACGCCCACATCCCCAGGCCATGGTGCCCTTTTTCCGGATGTTCGTTAAGGGCGGCCAAGGGGACGGTGAGCGCGATCTTGCGGCGGTGCTGGGTCCGGCTCCCATCGACGGCAGCCAGTTTTTGCCGGCGGCCGGTGGGGGCAAAGGAGACCGGCCCCACCCGATACAACGGTCCCCCGCAAATGGGATGGGTATTGGGGGAAAGCACCGCGGTGACATCGGCCCCGAATGCCTTGGCATAGCGGCCGTAGGCCGCATGCCCCTGCCCGAGGGCCATGACCAAAAAATCCGGGTGCTGGAATCGGCTCAAATATACCGGTGCTTCCAGCGCCCCCCAGGCGGAAACGATTTTAAGGATATCACCCTGCTGGATCCCCTTTTCGGCGGCGGTTTTCGCATCCATGAGGACCGGGGTCTGCCATGCCACCTGGATCATGGGCTCCGGCACCTCGTTGAGCCACGGCTTGTTGGCGCCACGACCGTCGAACAAGCGGATGGAAGGAACCGCGGCAAGGACCATCCCGGATGCACCCGGATCCACGGCCGATGCCAGGGCCCCGGCCCAGGACCAGGAAGGCTGGACAGACGGCGCGGCGGCGGTTTCCACAGGAGAAGCGTCGAAAACGCCCCCCCTTTGAAGGGCTTTGATCCAGTCGTGTTCGTCTTCGATGACGCCCCGCCGGATGAGATCCTCCATGACATACACCCGATAATCCCGGGGTGCGGCGGCATCCTCGAAAATAAGATCCAAAAGGAGATTCCCCAAAGTCGGAACACCGGCCCCATTTTCCATCACCGGTTGTTGGAGGGACCACAGGCCGGTCTGGGTTTCATAGACATCCCCGCTTTCGAGAAAATGGGCCGTCGGGACGATCAAATCCGAGAGCATGGCGGTGTCGGTCATAAAAGAGGAGAAGCACACCACGAAAAGCGCCTCTCCTTCAAGGATCTCCCGGATCCCGACGCTCTCCGGCATGGAAAAGACCGGATCCGTATGATTCAAAAGGACCAGGTCGGCCCGGCCCTGGACCAGGCCTTTGAAGCGATCCAGGACGGCGGCGCGTGTTGCCGCACGTTCCACGGCGTGGCGCCGGGTGAAATCGATGAGGGAAACACCGGGATCCAGGAATGCATTCATCAGGCAAATCGCCGCGTCGGCAGCCGAGCTGTTTTCCCCGGCGCACGCCCCCCGGGTGCCGAGGAAGAGAGGTTTTCGGGCCGAAAAAAGGCGCTGGGTCAAAAGCGCATAATGGGCGGGCGCGATTCCGGACCGTTTGATCACGGATTCCCGGTCATATGGCATCAGAACCCGTTTCAGCGGTTCCGCCGCTTCCGGAGGGATCGGAAAGCGGGACTGTTGTTCCGTGATCTCCCGGAGGAGTCCCAGGGCCACGAAGGCCTCCCCCCCGCATCGGGTGGCCAGGAAACGATCGGCGTTGGCGGCCGTTAACCCGGCATACGGCCCCACATGAAGGTAAATCCCTTTTTCCCCGGAACCGGAGGCGTGCATCTGCTTGAACCGGCAGGCGTATTCCACGGGAGACAGCCAGGTCTCCAGAAAATCGGCGCCGAAAGAAACCAGAAGATCGGCGCCCTCCATCCGATAGGCCGGGAGCCCTTTGATTCCGAATACCTGGGCGTGGGCCTGTTTCCACGATTCATAGGCAACGGGTTCATAAATCACGGGCTTTGGGGACCGCCACTGCTCCAGTAGGGTCTCGAAAAGGGAGAGAAGGGCGGGCCCGGCCATCTCCGTGAAGACCGCTGTTCGGTCCGGTCCCTTCCCCGCCGCCCGGGCGCCTTTTTTCCGGATAAGCGAGAGCGCCTTTTCAAAGGAGATGGGCACAAATCGGCCGTTTTCACGGACGAGGGGCGTTGAGAGCCGATCCGGGTTGTAGACTCCCTGGAGGGCGGCCTGTCCCCGCATGCAAAGCTTCCCTCGGTTGACGGGATGCAAGGGATTCCCCTCGAGCTTGACCGCACGGCCTTCCCGGTTCCGGGCCAGGATCCCGCACCCGGCCGGGCACTCCCGGCATGTGGAGGCGTACCAGGTGCTCCGGCCCGTCACCATGTCCTCGGGCGCCTGCACCAATGAAAAAAGGGTCTTGTCGGGTTGGGGCGAACACCCGGCGGCAAAGGCAATGCTCCCCATGGCGGCGGTCTTGAGGAAGGTTCGGCGATTCATTCGGGACAGTGCTTTCTTTCCGATGACCAGGAACCGCAACAGCGCACGGTTTACCCGCTGCGAATCGGAGCAGCGCCGAGATCCCCTGCGCGGGAGGGGCAGCGGGGGTTTTCGTCGAAACCGCAGATGCGGCATCATAAAGAACGTCCCCGCCCCTGTCAAGAATTGATGAAATCGCAAAAAGGCCCATTTTTCTCGCGCCCAACCGCCAAGCGCGCAGCGCAGCGCCCCGGGCGGACTTTTTTTAAATTCCAGTGCACTTCATGGACAGATGCGGGTGTTTATGCTAACCAATTCGGGTCTGCATCCGGAAAACCCTCAACCGAAAGGAAAAAGACATGACTGCATCCTTTAACGCCCTGGAAGTCACGGAAAATCCACCGGGTACCTTCACCCGGCGAATCGTCCGGAAAACCCCTGCCGATCTCCCGCCGGGGGATGTCTTGATCCAGGTCCATTTTTCCTCGCTCAATTACAAGGACGCCCTTTCCGCCGTCGGGAACAAGGGGGTCACCCGGACGTACCCCCATACCCCCGGCATCGACGCCGCCGGTGTGGTGGTGGAAGGGAAAGGAGCCGATTTTTCGACCGGGGATCCGGTACTCGTCACCGGATACGATCTGGGCATGAACACGGCCGGAGGATTCGGGCAATATATCCGGGTCCCCGCCTCATGGGTGGTCCGCCTCCCCGCGGGACTCTCCATGGAGGAAAGCATGATTCTGGGAACGGCGGGATTCACCGCGGGGCTTTCCGTTGACAAGATCGTCTCCCACGGCATTTTTCCGGGACAGGGGAAAATCCTGGTGACCGGCGCCTCCGGTGGCGTCGGGAGCCTGGCGGTGGCCATTCTTTCCCGCTTGGGACACACTGTCGCGGCGGCCACCGGAAAGGTTGAAGAAGCGGATTTTCTAAAAGACCACGGGGCAGCGGAAATCCTTTCCCGGGAAGAGGTCCGGGACGCGCCCTCAAAAGCCCTCCTCAAGGAACGCTGGGCGGCCGTCGTGGACACGGTGGGGGGAGAATATCTCGCCGCCGCCCTCAAGACCACCGCGCACCGGGGGGCGGTCACCTGTTGCGGGAACGTGGCCTCGGCTTCCCTCTCCTTAACCGTATACCCCTTCATTCTCCGAGGCATCACCCTGTACGGCGTGGACTCGGCCAACTGCCCCATGGAACCCCGAAAATCCATCTGGGAAAAACTGGCCGGACCGTGGAAACCGGACGCTTTGTCCCGGATCGCCCAGGAAATCCCCATGGATCAACTCGATTCTCATATCGACCGGATCCTTGAGGGAAAACTCAAAGGAAGAACCCTTGTCCGCATGAAAGAGGGAACCGTTTAAACACAAATCCGCCCGGAGAACGCAAACACCATGGTATCCTTTGGGACCGAACACACTGAAGTGTTGAACGAATTCGAATCCAAGAGATTCCTCAATGCATACGGCATCCCGATCCCCCGGGAAACGACGGCCGCCGACGAGGCCCAAGCCCTCGCCGCTGCAGCCTCCATCGGTTACCCCGTCGTCGTCAAGGGATTGGGGACGGCCTTGACCCACAAAACCGATCAAGGGCTGGTCTATCTGCACCTTCAGGACGCAAAAGGCGTCTTATCCGCCGTCAAAGGGATTGCGGCAAACGCCGGAAAAGACCTGGAAGGGTTTCTGCTCCAGCCCCAGATGGCGGGAAAACGGGAGCTGGCGGCCGGACTTTTCCGGGACCCCCATTTCGGGCCCGTGGTGATGTGCGGTGTCGGCGGTGTCTTTGCCGAAGTCTTTTCGGATGTGGCCTTCCGGGTGGCCCCCGTTGATCGGGAGGAGGCCCTCGAAATGATACGGGAGATCCGCGCCCAGGCGCTTTTGGGACCCTTTCGGGGGGAACAAGGGATCCAAGTGGACCGGCTCACCGATATTCTGGTCGCGTTGTCGAAAATCGGAATGGAGCGTCCGGAAATCTTTGAAATCGACATCAATCCCCTGATCGCGGATTCGGAAGGCGCCCTTTGCGCCGTGGACGCCCTGGTCGTCAAGCGCCCCGAGGCGGAGAATGAACCGCTGCCCCCCCCCGTGGATCCGGCGCTTTTGGGGAAATTCTTTCATCCCAGATCCATCGCATTCGTGGGGGTTTCCTCCCAAATCGGCAAATGGGGGCACATGCTCTTCACCCTGACCGCCAGCGGCGGCTATAAAGGCGATATCTTTCTGGTCAACGCCAGAGGCGGCACCATCGCCGGACGCCCGGTCTATCGCTCCGTGGAGGAAATCCCCGATCCGGTGGATCTGGCCGTGGTGACGGTACCGGCGCGGCATGTCTTATCCCTCATTGAGCCCTTCGCGCAAAAAAAAATCCGGAACGTGCTGCTGATCACCTCCGGATTCGCGGAAACCGGACCGGAGGGAAAGGCCCTGGAAGAACGGCTCGTGGAAGCGGCCCGGGATGCGGGCATCGTCATGATCGGCCCCAATACCATGGGCATCTGCAACCCCCACATTCAACTGTATTGCACCGGAAGCCATGTCCGGCCGTTGCCCGGCGCCACGGCGGTGGTCTCCCAGTCCGGAAACATGGGCACCCAGCTGATGGTCTTTGCGGAGCAACAAGGGATCGGCATCCGGGCCTTCTGCGGATCCGGAAACGAGGCCATGACCACCGTGGAGGACTTCCTGAACGCCTTCGAGGGGGACACCCTCACGGGAACCGTCATGCTGTATATTGAAAGCGTGAAAAACGGGCGGCGCTTCATGGAAGCCGCCCGGCGCGTGGGGAAAAAGAAACCCATCGTGCTCTTGAAAGGCGGAAGAAGCCGTGCCGGAACACGGGCGGCAGCCACCCATACCGGCGCCCTTGCCCACAACCAACGGGTTTTCAAAGCGGCGTGCCGCCAGGCCGGGGTCATCCAGGTGGACCACCCCATGGACTTGTTGGATCTCTCCGCGGCGTTTTCCTCGCTTCCGCTTCCAAAGGGGAATCGGGTGGCCATTATGACCTTGGGCGGCGGATGGGGGGTGGTGACCGTGGATCTTTGCGCGGACTGCGGCCTTGACGTTCCGGAGCTGTCCGGGGAAATAAAAAACGCAATCGACGGGTTGCTTCCGGACTACTGGAGCCGGACGAATCCGGTGGACCTGGTGGGGGAACGCGATCTTGATATCCCCCTTGCCGTCATGGACCTGCTGATGGCCTGGGAGGGATGCGATGCGGTCATCCATCTCGGGATTTTCGGACGAAGTGTTCTCATCGACCGGTTGGGGGAATCGGTTTTAAACGCCGATCCCACCTATTCGGTGGGAGTGGTGGCGGACATCACCCGGCAGTTCCATGAATTCGAATCCCGATATATTGTGCATATCGTGAACTTAATCCAGCGGCACCAAAAACCCGTATTCGGCGTGGGCCTGGTTTCCGGCCAGAAAGAGCGGACCGTCTATCCCGTCCCGGGAACCGAGACCAAATGTCTTTTTTTCCCCACCCCGGAAAGAGCCGTCAAGGCCCTGGGGAAAATGGTCGAATACAACGCATTTATTAAAAAATTGAACAATTGTCCCCCCGCATGAACGTCTGAATCTTCTCCTTCCTGGACAACCTGCCTTCTCCCATGCCTTAAGGTCCGATAGCGGGTCGTTCTGATTTTATTTTTCCGGTTTTTTTAAAAAAGACAAGATCGTTAAAAGGCTTTTGAGAGCACCGTTCAAGCCTTTTCGGAAAAGGAGAGGCAAAGGGTTGAGCGCGAAAAATCTCAAGCTGTTTGAGAGACTTGTGTCGAGTTCTTGAGATTTAGCGAAACCCTTTGGATCTCCCGAAAAGGGTTCCCCCCTGCAGGCGGGTAGGACGGCGCGAACAAAATCGGCCTTTTTACGATTCCATCAAAAAAGACTTGACACAGTAATATTTTTTCCTAAAATAGTTCATACTATGAATCTTTTTTCCACATTCGATCCCAGGAAAATCACAGAACTTCAGCTTCGGCGATTCAAGGGGTTGCTCAGCAAGCTTTTCCAGTGCTGCCAGGAGCGCATGCAATACCAGAGCGAGCGCTTCGGGCTCCCGGAAGCCGAACTGCGGTGCCTTCTGCTCTTCGGTGAAGAACGCTATCTCACGGCCAAGGGAATCGCGCGGCGGATGAATGTGGTGAAAAGCCGGGTCACCAAGATCGTCCAGGGACTCGCGAAGAAAAAACTGATCCAGCGGATCCGGGATCCCGGGGATTCCCGCATCACCCTTTTGACCCTTACTCCCCGGGGGCAAAAGAAATTGGAAGAAATCAACCGGTTCATCGACGATATCCACAGGAAAGTACTGATTCAAATGCATCCCGAGCAGCGGAAGATGCTCTTGAAAGACCTGGATCTTCTGGCCGTCGGTATGGAGGCCGTAAAGGATCTCATGGTTTAATCCGAGCATCCGGGGAAACGCCTTGGACGCGATACCCGCATCCGGCACGGCGGAGGGTTCATTGAACCCCAGAAGCGTTCGCTAATCCCGCAACTTGTTGGAGCGAATCGGAAATCCCGCCTCGCGGGGCTGCGGGGAACTTCAATTCATTTTAATGGCGCCCACGGAAATCGTTTTACGAATTTATCTGTGTCGCACCATTCGCACGGAAAAGGAGGATTTAATGGAAGCCCTGGAAAAACAGTTTCAGGAAATGAAAGCCCGATTGGAGGGTGTCGAAAAGCGGTTGCCCTCCAACAAGATCTCCATGATCGTATTCTCGGGGGATCTGGACCGGGCACTGGCGGCCTTCATCATCGCCACCGGTTCGGTGGCCATGGGGATGGAGGCGGTCATGTTTTTCACCTTTTGGGGAACCCCGCTGTTGCGCGACAAGAAAAAAGACGCGGGAGGCAAGGATCTCGTGAGCACCCTGTTCGGGGCCATGCTCCCCAAGGGGGTGGAAAAGCTCAAGCTTTCCAAGATGCACATGGCCGGGATGGGGACCGCCATGATGAAGTCCCTCATGAAAAAGAAAAACGTGGCCTCTCTGGAAGAGATGGTGGAAATGGCCGGCCAGCTGGGAGTGAAAATCTATATCTGCGAAATGTCCATGGATCTCATGGGATTCAAGCGGGAGGAGATGATCGATTATCCGGATCTGACCTTCTGCGGGGTGGCCAAGTTTCTGGAAGAGGCCATGGACAGCCGGATCCAGCTCTTTCTGTAAACCCCAATGAAGGAGAACGCACCATGAGCGAAACCATCAAAGCCGATAAAGTCATGGACCTGAAAGGCCTCCCCTGCCCCATGCCCGTGGTCAAGGTGAGCAAGGGGATCAAGGACGTGGCGGTGGGCCAGGTGATCGAAGCCATTTCCACGGACCCGGGATCCTTAACGGATTTTCCGGCCTGGGCCAAGACCAGTGGGAACGAGATCCTGAAAACCGAACAGGACGGCAAGGAGATCCATTTTTTCATCAAACGCGTCGTCTGAAAAAGGAAACGCCGCCGGAGCGTCCCCGTCATATGGACAGAAACGGAGATACCATGGGAAGAGTACTTGGAATTTACGTCAGCTCGGACAAACATCTGGATAAATTGATCAACCTGTGCCGGGCAGCTCAAAAAAAAGGCGTGGGGGTCATGGTTTTTTTCACCCACGTCGGGACGCGCCTCAGCAACGACCCGCGATTCAAGGAGGTAACGGATCTTGCAAAAGTCGCTCTATGCAAAGTCGGCTTTGAAGCGAATCAACTCGAAAAGCCGGTGGAGATTCTTGATGAAAAGGGCTATGCATCGCAATCGTGGCATGCGGAAATGGTTCTGGACTGCGATCGATATCTGACCTTCTAGCCCGTCGATCGCTGTTTCGAAAAACCACACGCATACCCGACGGGAGAAACAATTCGATGGAACACATCAAACATTGTGCCGTAATTGTCAGAAGAGCCGAAGATGTATGGGAAGGCACCCGGACGACTTTGGGACTCGCCGCCCACAACTTTTGGGCTTATCTCTTTGTCATCGACGTAGAAGTGGAGATGACCGATGCGCTCAAAGAGAATCTGGAATGGCTCGTAGAAATGGAATGCGAGTACTGTTCCAACCTGGAGAAAAACACGGATCATCACTTCAAGTTGATGTCTACGGAGGAAATAGCCCGGGAGTTAAAGAAAATGGACTTGATCATACCCTTCGGAAACCGCCATTAGACCCCGGCGGCGGTTTTCGTCACATGGAGAAGAAATATGGTACAAAGAAGAAAAATGCTTCATATTCTCAAATCCCCGCCCGACGACATGCAAAGAACATTTATGTGTTCCCTCTCTCTGGGATATAACTGCATAAACATCCCGCTTTTCGAGGTAGACGGGGTGGATCCCGATTATGAAGAGTTAATCGACCTGATCTTCGAGCACGATGAAGTAATTACATGGTGGTAGACGGGGATCAATCCAGGCGTTTTTGGAACCGGAGCACCGCCCCGGCAAAGACCACCCCGCCCAGCACGGCCAATTCCAGGAATTGGGGCCACAGCACGGCGATGCCGGTCCCTTTCAGAAAAATCCCCCGGATGATGACCAGGAAATGCCGGAGCGGATCCAGGTGCGTCAACCACTGCACCCCCAAGGGCATGTTGGCGATGGGAAAGACGAATCCGCTGAGCATGAAGAAAGGGACGATGAAGAAGAAATTGGTCATCATGGCCTGCTGCTGGGTCCTGGACACGGTGGAGATAAACAGCCCGATCCCCAGCGTGCTCAACAGAAAAAGACAGGTGGCGGCCATGAGCAACGACGCGCTTCCCACCATGGGGATGTTGAACCAAAAAAGGGCGAACAGGGCCACCATGATCATCTGGGCCTGGGCGATCAGGATAAAGGGAATGGTCTTTCCCAGGATCATCTCGAAGGGCCGCAAAGGGGTGACGATGAGCTGCTCCATGGTCCCGGATTCTTTTTCTCGGACAATGGCCATGGACGTGAGCAAGAGCGACAGGAGCATGACCAAAAACGCCACAATCCCCGGCACGTAATAGAATTGACTGTCCAGGTTCGGGTTGTACCAGGTCCGCACCCGAAGGTCGATCTCCCCGTATTGGATTTTGCGTTTGATGTGCTCCTGCAGCAAGCGGGTGTTATATCCATCCACCACGTTCGACGTGTAGGCGATCCGAACGGCGGCCATGTTGCTCATGCTCCCGTCCGCGATCACCTGAACCGCGGCGGTTTTTTGTTTTCGGACCGTTGACTGGAAATCGGGCGGAATCCAGATCCCCAGATCCACCTTTTGCCGGAGAATCAGCCGGTCAAGGGCCTTGGGATCTTCGAGGCGATACAGGATCCGGAACGTGGGATTGGCGTCGAAGGATTCCAAGAGCCGCCGGCTTTCGGGGGTTTTGGAATGATCCACCGCGCCGACCCGGATATCCCGGACATCGGTGGTGACCACGTACCCGAAAAGGACGAGCTGGATCAGGGGGGAAAGCACCAGGATGGGACGGTTCCGTTTGTCCCGGAACACCTGGATGAATTCCTTGCGCACCAACTCCCGCACCCGCAGCCAACGCATCTTACAAACCCTCTTTCTTCAAGGCCCGGATATTGAGAAACAAAAGGATCCCGGCCATGACCGCCAGGACCGCGAAATCCTCCCACATCTGGAAAAAATCCAGATGCCGCAAATACAACCCGTTGAGGATGTCGATATAGTAGGTGGCCGGAACGGCGAACGTGATGGCCTTCAAGACCACCGGCATGTTTTCCTGGGGGAAGATAAAATCCGAAAGTAAAAGAGAAGGAAGATACGTCAGCAGGATGGCCATCTGGTTGGCCATGAGCTGGGAGCGGGTCTTGACGGAAATCAAGAGCCCCAGGCTCAGGGCCACCGAGATGTAGATCATCGAGGCGAGGATCATGAGCCAGAAGTTCGACTTCATCACCACCCCGAAAAGGACCTGACCCATCAAAATGGCCACCAGCACATCCACCAGGGTGATGAACCAGTAACACAGGGCTTTGCCGAAGAAAAATTCCGACGCCCGGACCGGAAGGGACCGGATGGTCTCCATGGTTCCGTTCTCATACTCCCGGGCGATGACAAGAGAGGTCAACAATGCCCCCACGATCATGATGATAATGGCGATGATCCCGGGGACGATGAAGTTTTTGCTCTCCAGCGCCTCGTTGAACCAGACCCGGACCCGGACCTCCACGGGGACGGCGATGGGTTCCCGGCCCCGGCGGTTCAAAAAAGTCACCAGCCGGTTCTGATTCTTTCCGCCCACGACGGCCATGAGGTACGCCCGGGTATTTCCGGCATAGTTGGGATCACTCCCGTCGATGATGACCTGGAGCGGCGCATCCTTTTCGGCCTTCAGCCGGGCCGTCCAGTCCGGCGGGATGACGATGCCCACCACGACACGGTTTCCGTCGATCAGCCGCGTCAGTTTCTCCGTGGACGCGGGGTATGCCACCACGTCGAAATAAAGGGATGCATTCAGGCGTTCGATGAACTCCCGGCTTTCCGGGGTCTTGGAATGATCCACCACCGCCGTGGGGATCCGGTCCACATCCAGACTCAAGGCGTACCCGAAAAGGAGGATAAGGAGCAGGGGGATGAAAAAGGCCAGATACAGGCTCCGAAAATCCCGGATCAGATGATAATACTCCTTACGGGCGATGGCCCCGATCTTTTTAAGGCTCACGGGCGCCCCCGCATCAGGGCCACGAAGGCCTCCTGAAGGTCTGCATCCGGCCGATTCGGAAGTGTCTTTTCAATGATTTCCGCCGGTTTTCCAATGGCGGCGATTTTTCCGGCGTCGATCATCACGATCCGATCGCAGTGCCGGGCTTCGTCCATGTAGTGTGTGGTGACGAAAACCGTCACCCTTTCTGCGGTGAGCTGCCGGATGAATTCCCAGAAATGCCGCCGGGTGATGGGATCGACTCCGGAGGTGGGTTCGTCGAGAAAAAGAAGGCGGGGCCGATGCAACAATGCACATCCCAGGGCCAGGCGCTGCCGCCATCCGGGGGGAAGGTCCCGGGTGAGGCGATGGCGCACCGATTCGAGCCGGGTCGCGCGGATCACCCATTCCATGCGCGTTTTCCAGGATGACGGGGGGACGGCGTAAATCCCCAGGTAAAACCGGATGTTTTCCATGGGGGTCAGATCGGGATACAGTGAAAACTTCTGGGACATGTACCCGATGGATTCCTTGATCCGTTCAGGTTGCCTGAAAAGATCGAACCCGGCTACATGACCGCTCCCGGAAGTGGGGGTGATGATGCCGCACAACATTCGGATCGTGGTGGATTTTCCCGCGCCGTTGGGGCCCAGAAACCCGAAGATCTCCCCGGCGTGCACGGTGAACGTGACATGGTCCACGGCGGTGAAGGCGCCGAAACGCTTTACCAGATCCGCCACGGCGACGGCGTCAGAGTGCAAAGCGCTCCTCCGCGAGGCCGGCATCCACGGCTTCGATGCGTTTCATCATGGCCGTTTCCAGATCCGGATAACCGGAACAGACGGCTTCCGGGGTGCCCTGGGCGAGGATACGGCCCTTGTGAAGGATCACGAGGCGGTCGCAGTTTTCCCCTTCATCCAGGTAGGCCGTGGAAACCAAAAGGGTCATTCCGGACGCTTTCATTTCGGCCAAAATCTCCCAGAATTCCTCCCGGGATACCGGATCCACGCCGTTGGTGGGCTCGTCCAGAATCAAAAGCCGGGGCTGATGGATCAGTACGCAGGCCAGCGCCAGTTTCTGTTTCATGCCCCCGGAAAGATCCCCGGCCTTGCGACGGACAAAGGGTGTCAGGTTGGAAAAACCGAGATACTTCTCCCGGCGCCGGGACCGTTCAGCGCCGGTGATGCCGTAGATATCCATGAAAAAATCGAGGTTTTCATCCACGGTGAGATCCGGGTAGAGCCCGAACCGTTGGGGCATGTAACCGAGAAGGGCTTTCACGGCATCGCGCCGGGTTACCGCATCCATGCCGGCTACGGTAACGCTCCCCGAGGTCGGGGGGATCATGGTGGCGATGATGCGCAGCAGGGTGGTTTTCCCCGCGCCGTCCGAACCGATCATCCCCACCAGCGTTCCCTGATCGACGGCAAAGGAGGCCTCCGTCACCGCGGAGATCTCCCCGAACGTTTTCCTGACGTTTTTGACAAGGACCATTGGGGGTTCCGAAGCCGGAGCGCTCCGGCGGGCATCATCGAAACCAGGCATCGGCGGGCATTCCGGGTTTGAGTTCCAGATCCGGGTTCGGGATGGAGACTTTCACCCGGTAGACCAGCTTCACCCGTTCCTTTTGCGTCTGGATGATCTTGGGGGTGAACTCGGCCTGGGGGGAAATATAGGTTACTGTGCCGGAATAGGTGCGGTCCGGGAATGTGTCTGTCTTCACATCCACTTTCTGTCCGGGACGGATCTTTCCGATTTCGGTTTCGTTTACAAAAACCTTCAGATCCACCCGGGAAAGATCGGCCACGGAAAGGACTTCCTGGCCGGGGGTCACCACTTCCCCCGGTTCCATGTTGCGGCTGAAAACAATGCCGTCGAAAGGGGCGGACAGGGTCGCGTAGGCGAACTGAATCTCGGCCAACGCCAGTGCCGTGCGGGCCGAATCCACCTGGGCCTGGGCCGCCTTGACTTCTTTTTCCAGGGCATCGATGGTGGCCAGCTTCGATTTGGCCAATTTCAAGGCGGCCTTTCCCTCGGCCAGCTTGGCCTTTGCCGCGTCGATCTCCTCGGTGCGGAACCCTTCTTCAGCCAGATTCAAGGATTCCCGGGCCTGCTGATACGCCTTCAAGGCGGTTTCGAACTGGAGGTCCACCGCGTCTTTGGCGGATTCGGACACCGCCTTTGTCGTGTACAAGGCGTCGTAACGCGCCTTTTCCTTTCGGGCCAGATCAAGACGGGCGGCGGCGGTTTCGAGTGCGAAACGCGCCTTTTCCTTTTCCTGGAACCGGTATCCGGTTTCAAGCTCCCGGACCTTTGCCTTCAAGGCGGCCACGGCCGCTTCGGCCCGTTCCACTTCCACGGGCAACACCTTCCGGTTCACGGCGAGAAGGGCTTGGAGGCGCTCCAGGTTCGCCCGGGCCTTTTTCAGATCGGCCCGGGCCCGGGCTTTCCGGGCCAAAAAATCATCCCGTTCCAGGACCGCCAGTTTCTGCCCCGCCCGGACTTTTTGGCCTTCGTCGACGCGGATCTCGGCCACGCGGCCGCTCACCAGAAAGGCGATGTCCGATTGAACGGCATCGATGGTTCCCGAATAAAAAAGCGCCGCCGCGCCGCGCCGATACTGCCCCCAATACACGAACGCCCCGACACCCACCAGCAGCACGAGGAAGACGCCGAGAATCACTTTTTTATTCAATGCCCACCTCCCTTCAACGGAGAGCCACTGTATCTTTTACCTCAGCGGATTTCAAGTATTGACCGGAACGCGTCGAGCAAGCCCCGCCCTTCAGGGCGGCAGGCGCTGCTCTTGCCTTCTGCGCCGCCTTTCCGGTTGACGCGCCTTGCCCGGGCTGATATGAAACCCGCATCAAACCCATTCGATTCCATGCCTTTTTTGACGAACTCGTAAAAAGTCGAAATTGGAATGGCAAAGTAAAAAGGTCCAGATGCAAGGCGCGCAAATTCTGAGAAATGAGGCGTACTTACAGGTACGCCGCAATGACGAAGAATGCCGCGCAACGCCGCAGGTGGCCTTTTTACGAAGCCATCTTTTTTGAAAAGGAACAGGGAATGCCGCCGCTGAAAAAAATGCTCCAAAGACTGGGCTGGCCTGTCCGTGAGATGCCTTTCGGTCAGATCGCCCGGGAGTTGTACCGTCGATGGTTCAAAACCCCTCCGGAGACCCTTGAAGATGAAAAACGCATCGGCCCGGCTTCGGCGGCGGGCATTGTCTTTGCCCTGGCCGGGGAAGGCGACCTTCAAAGTCTTTGCTGGACACAAGAGCTCCCCGAATGTCGGGAAAAACTGGTCTTGCCCCGGGAAAAACGCCTTTTTGTCCGCGAATCCCCGGAACAATCCCCTCCCTATCCGGAACGCCGAAAAGCCCCCCGCATCCCCGGGAAAGACCTGGTCTGCTGGTCCATGGGGGAAAACAGAACCGGCACCGGGTGGCTCGTGGATTATTCCGCCCACGGGATCGCGTTTATCACCGAAAAAGACACGGCACCCGAAGTGGGCACCGCCCTTTTTACCCAAATCCAGAACCGCGCCCGCCGCGTTCTGGACCTCGGTGATGCCACCGTAGTGCGCATTGAAACCTTAACCCCGGAACTTTCCCTGGCTTGCCTCCGGCTCGACGCCCCTTGTCCGGAATTGCGCACGTAGCCGCTCCGATCGCAATTGAAGCTCCCCCGCGGCCCCGCAAGGCGGAATTTCCGCTTCGCTCCAACACGGTGCGGAAAATGCGCTCCCTGTTGCGGTTCAAAGAGGAGGCTTTTGTGCTTCGGCTTGCCTGCCCTTTAAAAGACAAACGGCTTTTCGGCCGGATCCGGACCCGGATCCTTTGGGCGTGGGTACTCGCGCTCGTGGTCTGTCTCCCGGCGCTGGGCGCCGTTTATCAGTGGAAAGACGCGGCCGGCACGCTTCATTTTTCCGACACCCCGCCGCCGGATCGTCCCTTTCATCTTTTGGGCGAAGACCCTTCCGGGAAAGCCGCTTCGGCACCCCCTCCGGCAACACGGAAGCGTCGCGTCCAGTCCGATGTTTTTCCACACGCCAAGGGCGTTTTCTGGAAAATCGAAAAACCCGGCGCCCTTCCCAGTTTTCTTCTGGGAACCATCCACGTGGAAGACGCGCGGGTGCTGGCGCTTCCCCCGAAAGTAAAGACCGCTTTTGAAACCGCAGACGCCTTGGTGCTGGAACTTGTCCTGAACGAGGCAACCGTGTTCAAGGCCGCCGCTTCCATGATTTACACGGACGGAACGGACCTCGAAAATGTTCTCGGCAGATCCCTGTTTGAAAGGGCGGCCGCGGCCATGGCGGCTTACGGGGTACCCCGAATCGCCGTGAGACGCATGAAGCCCTGGGCGGTGATGGCCACCCTCATGGTGCCCAAACCCAGGACCGGAAATTTTCTTGATATCACGCTGTACCGGCAGGCGGTGCAATCCGGTAAAATGGTTTTCGGCCTTGAAACCGTGGAAGAGCAGATCGGCGCCCTGGAATCCCTTTCCATGGAAGATCAGATCGAGATCCTCAGACAAACCCTGGATCAACTGGAGGCCCTTCCCCGGATGTATGGGGCCATGGTCGAAACCTATCTTTCCGGCGACCTGGCCGGGCTGGTCGCCCTTTCGGAACGATTCGTCCGGAGCCAGAACCGGGACCTGGTCCAGCGGTTCATGGAGCGGCTCAACGACGCACGGAACGTCCGGATGGCCAAACGGCTCCTCCCCCGCCTGGAACAGGGAAACGTCTTTGCCGCCGTGGGGGCGTTGCACCTTCCGGGGGAAAAAGGGTTGTTACATCTGCTCGAAAAGGCGGGTTACACCGTCACCCCGGCTTCGTGAAGACGGACGGTTTAGAGGGCCTTTTTACGATTCCATCTTTTTTGACTTGCATCAAAGACAAAGCATCTTGATGGAGATAGCGTCGGGAAAACAGACCGCTCTTGATTGCGCAAGGAGGTGCCTGATGTGCCAGAGTTATCGAAAGACGTGCGTTTGCGAAACGCGCACGGCCGAGATTTTTTTCGGAAAAAACGTCTTGAACGACGCATCCGTGTCCAGGGTTTTCTGCCCGGACTGCAGCGATGGAATCGACGTCCCCGCCGAAAACCGCGTTTGGGACAACGGCTGGATCCTGGAGTTGGATATGGAACGCGTCCGCGAAAACGCACTGATCATGGGGACGCTTCCCGATACGGTGACCGCCGAATGGGTTTTTGACGAAGGGTTTGCCACCTGGGTGGGGATCACCCCCGACGATGCCCAGACCCGGGACCGGGAACGGAATCAATTCCAAAAGCTCGCCCAAACTGATGTCCGGGCGTATGTCCAGGCCATGCGGGACTGGGGGCTGGAGCGGGAAAAACGCTTCACCCGACAAGGCTGGCGCAAGATGACGCCCCGAACCGCCGCCGTCCGGTAAAACAGGCATGGGAAACCCGCCTTTCACCCCGCCCTTTCCGGGCCGGGAATGAACAGAATCGTCTCCATGGCGTTGTTTTAAAAAGAAACGCCGGTCTCTTCGACCGGCGTTTCTTTTCGTAGACAATACCCTTTTTAATTTACAATGACGACTCTCCCGGCATCCTGGCCGTCCGAATCATTGTTCATCCGGTTGGCATCTTCCAGATCGAGAATCACGCCCAGGTAATAGCTCCCGGGGGCGACGCTTTCGGGAAGGCTCACCAGGGGTACGGTCACTTCCACAGTGGACCAGGGGTCAAAAGCGGCCTCAAAGGCATGCCTCTGGACCAGGGTGTCCGAGGTGGAAATATTCTCGTTGTCTGACAGGTAAACATTGGCGTATACCGTGCCGCTCCACGCCGACGACGCGGTATTGTGGGCCAGGTAATTCATCTCCATCTGCCGGCCGTCATTCGCACCGAGGGCTTTGGCGGAAACGAAAAGCGGCGTCAGATCCACACTCGCCGGGGCCGACGCCGCAGTCCAGTTCCGAATCGCATTGAATTGATCACCATCCATTGTGGCACACGTGGTAAATGTCGATCTATTACTCGTGGAAAGAATCGAATAGACATACCTGCCGCTGCCGGAATAGTAGACATACTCACTGCTGCCGCTGTGCCCGCCATAACTCGGTTTCCAAAAATATACATGATGCGGTGCACCTGCGACCCACCCGTCATTGTATCCATAACGGTAATAAAGGGTCCTTCCAGTGAAGCCGTAAGCCGACTCTGCGGGATATCCGCCGTTGTTGAAAAGCGTGCTCAGGTACCAGTTTTTATCGGTTGTGTAGCCGAATCCATGCCATCCCACCGCGGATCCGATATTCCGGTCCAGCTTGATGACCCCGATGTCCCAGTCGATATTCCCATGGGTAACCCACCCCACAAACGCCAGCATCGACACCGCATTCGCCACGCCGTATGGAGCCCAGTCGTTTCGGTATCCGGGCACCACCTGAATCGCACTGGCCCATGGCTTTCCGCCGCCCTGGTTCACGCAGTGGCCTGCGGTGATTGCATAACCCGGTTTAATCATGGTTCCGGAACACACGTACCTCCCATCCGGAAACGTCATAAACAGCTTGGTCAGCACCCGCCACGGATATTCATGCGTGTTTCCGACCGCCGTCATATTCGTAAAAGTCGCCAGAGAATCCTGGGATTGATGTTCCGCGTCTATCTCAGATGATCCGGAGCCTTCCCTGCCCAGGCTTGCAATGGTCTCAAGTATCGGGCCGAACTGGCCTGAAAGAGCGGCCGGATCGAGAACCTTTTCCTCACCGGACGTCGGATTGTACACCACCACCGAATTCATTACCGCCTCGTCCACCGTTTGGGAACCGGCGGAGGGCAACTCCGGAAAGGGCATCGGTGCATAGCTGGATAAATCTTCCGGAAGGGCGCCGACATTTCGGGTCGCCCCTTCATCACCGGATGGAATCCCGGCCACCACTGTCTGATCGACTATGGTTGCGGTCACCCGAACCACTTGAAGCGGTTCGGCGGCGAATGCCGCGCCGGAAACCAGGAAACCCAACAGTAAAAACGTCATCGCCACTCGAATGCATGCTTTCTTTTCCATGACGGCCTCCTTTATGCATGTTCGGTAGATTTGTTCCCTATGACCGACGGGGATGTCGGGGCTGATCGGCATCATGCCGTTTATTGTTTGTCGCTTTCATCCTGACTTGATGTCTTCTCCTGACCGGTGCCCTGAATGGAAGGTTCCTGGGGATTCTCTCCCTCTTGGGCGTCCAGATTCGGTTTCACGCTTGGAAACGGCATGGGCTTGTAATCCTCGGGATTGAGGGGCAGTTTCTGGTCCTTTTCATCCGCAAGCGTCCCCGTTCCCGTCGCGCCGGGGCTGACCGTTCCGGCGGGTTTTTCCGATTCCGCCGCCTTATCGCTTTGGGTCTGGGAACACCCGGTGGAAGTCATTAAGGCCACGATCAAAATGCATGTGAGGAGGCCGAGAAATAACGGAACACGCAAAAAAAAACGCTGGTTGTCACAGGTGCTGCATTTCATGGGAACCTTCCTCCGGAAAAGGGCATTCCGGGTTTTCCGGGGTTCAGTGGGGGGGGTCGTTTCGGGTGTTTCGCCAGCCTTTCGCTTGAAAACGGAAAATACATCCTTTTATGCACGCGCAGATTATATATCAGGGATGCATTTGTCAAGCAAATATTTGTATTGCATTCTTGTATCTCCTTTTTTTAAAAGGAAAATCGGACTCATCACCGAGGGGCGTCCTGCCGGCTCCGGCGAAACAATGCGATCCAGACAACAAAAATCCCCCCTATCCCCGCATAGGAAAACCAATCCCGGAAGGGTGTGTGTAAGTGGAATTGTTCCACCTCAAGGGTCTGGGGGCCGGTGAATCGACCCTTCAGGGAAAGGATACCCGGCGCATTCGGCAGGTTGCCTGTCAAGCGTATTTCTTCTCCGAAAAAGGTCTTCAAGGTCATCCCTTCGGATGTCGATCGCAGTTTGTTGCGATCGAATTCGACCGTTTTCCCTGCGCGATCCGCCTTATCCGCCAGGGTGCGGATGAAATGATTGTCCGCATGGTACGGCCCGTCCTGCAGCAGCACGGGCACGGCAAAATACGCCCCAAGGAAAAGGAGGGCGGCGAGGGGCCGTTGAACCGGTTTCCATCGGAACCCCGGGCGTATTTTCGGAAGAAATCGACATGAAAAGGTCATGAAGGCCGCACCGGCGGCCGTCAATACCAAACCGGGCCAGTCCTCGGGCCAGAAACCGCCGAAACTGACGGGTTCCCACGAGAAGGGGGCGAACAGATGGACGCCGTCGGCCCATTTGGTCTGGGCGGCGTCCAGGAGCAGATGAAAAAGGGCATTGACGGAGACGACGAAAAAGACCCTTTTCGTGTTCTGCGCGATGATGGAAACAGCGCCACACAACAGGAGACACCCGAAAAAGGATGCCTGGACGATGACATAGACGCGCAAATCGTAGGGGTCGATCCCCGGGAAAAGGCCGCGGACGAGGCGCTGCAGCATCCAGGGCAGGTCCGGAACGGCCAGCCCCAGGAGGATCCAGGGCAGATCGGCCTTTTTGAATACGGCGCGGCCCATCCATCCCTGGGCGCCGATATGGGCGAGCGTGTTGGGCATTCGGCATTCCACCCTTTTCAGCGCGCGGATTGCGCTTGAAATTCTTTTAAAAAGGCTTACTGTAACAGCGTGGCAAAAGGATGTCCACGACACATTGATTGCCAAGGAGAAGGGCCATGAAAGATTTCGAAAGCCTCCATCAAAAAGTCCAGGAGATGTGTGATTGTCACGTCTCATCGGATCCGCTCAAGGAACTGTCGGAGATCCCTTCCGAAAAGGATGTCAAGGAGGCCGCCGTCAAATGGATCGCGCTGGCGGCCCTGCACGGCATCAACAACGGCGCCAAGAAGATCACCCTTTACCGTTCCGGCGACGGGAAGGTGAAGGCGACGGCCGAGTACCGGGATGCCGAGCTGCCGAACCCGGGTGAAGCGGTGGCAAATGCCGTGATCGACGGCCTGAAAGAGATCACGCACATCGAAGACAAAAAAGGAAGCATGCCCCTGGCGCTGGGAATTCGCGACTCGAGTCTCGAGCTGACCGTAAAGGTGAAATCGGAAAAGGACGGGGAAACGATCCGCATCCAATTTCCGAAATAATCAATCCGATGAAGCCGATCGTCGCCCTGGTGGGGCGTCCCAATGTGGGAAAATCGACGCTGTTCAACCGCATCACAAAGAAGCGGGATGCCCTGGTGGACAATACACCCGGCGTCACCCGGGACCGGCACTACGGGGATGCCGCCTACGACGGCCGGGAGTTCATCCTGGTGGATACCGGAGGATTCACGGACGTCGACACTGAAGGGTTCGCCCCCGCCATCGTGGAACAGATCGGGGCTGCCGTTGAGGAAGCGGATATCCTCGTTTTGGTTTTGGACGGCAAAAGCGGTGTTTCCCCCTTCGACCGGGACGTGGTCCGGTTCCTGAGGCCCCTCCAAAAACCGCTGATTTTTACGGTCAATAAAATCGACGGCCCCGAAACGGAAGCGCGTCTTTATGATTTTTACACCCTGGGCGCCGAGACCCTCTTCCCGCTTTCCGCCGAACACGGTTACGGCGTTCATGATTTCATGGACCGCCTTGTTTCGGAACTGGATCGGATCCGGACATCACCGGAACCGGAAACGCCCGAAGCGCCCGTCAAGCTGGCGGTGATGGGCCGACCCAACGTGGGCAAATCCTCCCTCATCAACCGGCTTCTGGGTGAAAACCGGCTCCTGGTGAGCGACACCCCGGGAACCACCCGGGATGCCGTGGACACCCTGCTTCGAATCGATGATAAGGCCTTTCTGCTCATCGACACGGCCGGCATCCGCCGTAAATCGAGGACCGACGCCAAACTGGAAAAATTCTCCGTCATCAAGGCCCTCAAAAGCCTCGACCGGTGCCATGTGGCCCTGGTGCTGCTGGATGCCGAAGAAGGCGTCACCGACCAGGACGTCCGGATCGCCGGTTACGCCCATGAGCATGGACGTGCCGTTTTGTGGATCTTCAACAAGTTCGACCGGGTACAAAAAGAAACCGGATCGTCAAAAAGACTCCTCGTGCGCCTGCGCGCAGAGGCCGGTTTTTTGGGTTTTGCGCCGGTGCTGACGATTTCGGCCACGACCGGTTTTCGGGTCAAACGGATCCTTCCCATGGTTGAGGAAATCCACCGTCAGTACACCTTTCGCATCGGGACCGGGACGGTGAATCAGATCTTCCAGGACGCGGTCCGGAAAAAAGAACCGCCCTTTCATCGGGGGAAACGCATCCGTTTTTATTACGCCACCCAGGTTTCCACCAAACCCCCCACTTTCGTGGCCTTCGTCAATTTTCCCGAGGCCGTGCATTTTTCTTACCGTCGCTATCTGATAAACCGCATCCGGGACCGGGCCCGGCTCGACAAGACACCCATCCGCCTGTTGTTTCGGAAGCGCCAGGGAAAAATGCGTCGTGGATCTCTTTGACACCCAAACGGACAACACCCGGGAGGGCGTCCCTCTGGCCGAGCGGATGCGGCCGGAAACCCTGGATGCCCTTGTGGGCCAGGAGCATGTCACCGGGCCCGGAGGACTGATCCGGCAGGCCGTGGAAAAAGACCGGATCTTTTCCATGATTCTGTGGGGGCCCCCGGGATGCGGAAAAACCACGCTGGCCGGGATCATCGTCCGCCAAACCCGCTCCCGGTTCCTGCAGTTTTCGGCGGTGCTTTCCGGGATCAAAGAGATCCGGTCGGTCGTCGAGGAAGCCCATGTCATGCGGGCTTCCCGGAAAAAAACCGTTCTTTTCGTGGATGAAATCCACCGGTTCAACAAGGCCCAGCAGGATGCCTTTTTGCCGCACGTGGAAAGCGGGCTGATCACCCTCATCGGTGCCACCACACAAAACCCCTCCTTCGAAGTGATCCCGCCCCTGCTTTCCCGGTGCCGGGTGATCATCCTCAAGCCCCTCTCCGAAACGGCCGTGGGCCGGATCATCGACCGGGCCCTTTCCGACCCGACGGCCGGGCTCGGGGAACTGAACCTGGTATTGTCACCCGACGCCCGGGCCCATCTTATCCGCATCGCCGACGGGGATGCGCGGACGGCCCTCAACGGCCTGGAACAGGCCGCCTCCCTGGTCCTTCCGGCACGTTCGGGATCCGGGTCAAACAAAGGGCAACGGATTGACGTCAGGGATCTGGAAGCGGCGTTGCAGAAAAAGGCGCTGTTGTACGACAAGGACGGAGAGGAACATTTCAACCTGATATCGGCCCTGCACAAAAGCCTCCGGGGAAGTGATCCGGACGCATCCCTCTACTGGCTGGCCCGGATGCTGGCCGCAGGGGAAGACCCCCTTTATATCGCCCGGCGGATGATCCGGTTCGCCTCCGAGGACATCGGCTGCGCCGATCCCCGGGCCCTGGGCATCGCCGTGAACGCCATGGAGGCCTTTAAGTGCATCGGCGCGCCGGAGGGTGAACTGGCGCTGGTTCACGCCGCCGTCTATCTGGCCACCGCACCCAAGAGCAACCGGCTGTATACGGCCTATCAGGCGGTCCGAAAGAAGGTTCAAGAAACCGGATCCCTTCCGGTTCCCCTGCACATTCGAAACGCCCCCACGGCCCTCATGGAAGCGTCCGGATACGGGAAAGGCTACCGGTACGCCCATGACTATGAAGACGCGGTGGTGGAACAGGCCTATCTCCCGGAACCCCTCAAGGGGAAGCGGTTCTATCACCCCACGGACCGGGGGTACGAAGCCCTCATTAAAAAGCGACTGGAAACATGGCGGCGCCGGATGCGCCCCGAAAAAAGTCCAGTGGAAAAAGATGATGACGGATCGTAAAAAGGCTTGAACGGCGCTCACAAAAGCCTTTTTACGAAACCATCATTTTATTATAACCCCGTCCGGCCTGAGACCTCAAAGACAAAACGGCGGAAGGGCCCCTTCCGGATGGACGCACCGGACGCACAAAAGGTCTGCTCGGCAAAGACGATACAGCCGTCGTATCCCATCAGGATCACCGTGGACGAACGGGTGCCGTAGGCGGGGCTTTGGATGAAAATGGAAGAAAGGATCCGCTCCCAGTCAAGCCCCACGCCCGTATCCGGGAGTTCGGCATCCGGCGGCGTCATCGTATCGGTTAAAAGAGAAAAAAGCCGTTTTTCCAATTGTGTTTCGCCGGTCTCCAGGGCGTCGGCGAACAAGCGGATCCCCCGGCGCACCTTGGGCCAGGGCGTATCGAGCAGGCGGTTGCTCAGCCCATGGATGCCGGGTGAAATCCGGCGGACCCCTTCGGCCCGGTTGGAAAGCCAGAAAAGCGCGTCTGCATCCCCGGCAATAACGTTGAAGGGGTTGTAGGCATCCCGGTCTTTTTCCACCCGTTGAAGATCGGCATCGGCGGAAGCCTTCCCTTTCAGAAACTCGGCCACCAGGATGCCGCGGGATTTGGCCGCATTCCGGAAGGCACCGGGATCCCGGTAATTGGTGACGGCGGCGAGCCGGCCCTCCCGGGTGACCCCCAGCCACGTCCCTCCGAGTTTCAGATCCCGCCCGGCAAGGATCCCGGGGGCGTCTTCCCAGAAACGGGCGGGTGCTGTGGGTCGATCGTAGAATTCGTCCCGGTTGGCCGCCAGAATCAGTTTGTACTCGGGGTGCGCGTGGTATGCGAACAATAAAAGACACATGGGCGCAAATGTTCAGGCCGTGGATTTGACCGTCTTCACGGCGTCGCTGAGCTTCATAAATTCCGTCACCTCGAGTGTTTCGGCACGACGGTCCGGATCGATTCCGGCATCCCGCAGAACCCGGGCGGCATCTTCCGGGCCGAGTCCCAATCCGCCCTGGGACAAGGCGTTTTTCAATGTTTTGCGGCGCTTTCCGAATGCGGCCCGCACAATTTGAAAAAGGTGTTCTTCCGCTTTGACATCCAAGGGAATATCTTCATAAAAAAGGATCTCCACCACCCGGGAATCCACCTGGGGTTTCGGGTAGAAGGCGGCAGGGGAAACATCGAGCAACGCCTTTACAGCGGCACAATACTGGACGAGAATGGAAAGCCGGCTCCGGTCCTTTGTTCCGGGGAGCGCCGCCAGTCGATCCGCCACCTCCTTTTGGAGCATCACAACGGCCCGGGAAACGGCGCTTCGGGCCATCACGAGGCGAATCAATATGGGGGTCGAAATATGGTAGGGCAGGTTCCCCAGGACCACCAGTTTCTTCCCGGCCTGGCGGGCGACATCTTGAATATCCAATGCCAGGATGCTTTGTGCCTTCACGGTGACATTTTTCATCCCCGCCAGGGACATCTCGTTGGAAAGGCTGGAAATCAGCCGTGGATCCGTCTCCACGGCAAGGACCCGGCCGGCCCGTCGGGCGGCCGGCAGGGTCAACGCCCCCAGACCGGCGCCGATTTCCAGGACCGTGTCTTCGGATCCGATACCGGCCCGGGAAACGATCTTTTCGGCGATCCCCGGGTCGGCCAGGAAATGTTGCCCCAGCGACTTTTTTGCCCGGATTTTTCGGGCGGTGAGCAACACCTTGGGAGCGGTCATCATCAAAACAACCCTTTTTCTTTTTATGCAGCATAAATACCCTTGTGAAACGTGTCAAGAAAATGGGGGTTCAAACGAATCGCGGTTTCCGGTTCAAAAGAAAAAAATACTTGAAAGGAAAACGTCATTGTGTTAGCCAGAAATCTTTTGGTTTGAACAGACTCTGTTTAAAAAGACGTTTTCCTTACCGGGGAGTCCCGCCCTTGAGGACCGGGAACTCCACACCCTGGGCGAAAGGATGCAACCCCGATGACGGCGAAAAACGAACTCCAACTGGCCTACGGGATCGCGATTGTCCTTCTGATCATCGGAATCCTCAGTTTCACCGCATTTTCCGTCAAACCTCCCGAAGAACCGGTCCGTATCATGTTCACGCCCACGGCCGGGAAGGTGCTCTTTACGCACAAGACCCACTCGGAACTGGGCGGATACGGCATCGATTGTTACACATGTCACCACCATCCCGAATACGACGAATCCGCCCTGCGGCCCTGCGGCGATTGTCACGGCCAGACCCAGGAACGGACGGAACCCAACACCTGCCGGGAATGTCACGAAGAAGGGGAACTGGAAACCGAAAACACCCCCAAACGCTCGGACGCCTTTCACGATCAGTGCATCGGCTGTCACAAGGAAAACGACGCCGGTCCCATCGAATGCTCCGAGTGCCATGTCTTGTAACGGATCGAGGGCTTTATGGTGTCGTTTTTGAAGATTGATGGCTTCGTAAAAAGTCCATCTGCGGCGTTGCGCGGCATCCTTCGTCATTGCGGCGTACCTATAAGTACGCCTCATTCCTCAGGATTTGCGCGCCTTGCATCTGGTACTTTTTACTTTGCCATCCCAATTTCGACTTTTTACGAGTTCCTCAAGATTGGCGGGAAGAACCGAAGGAGTCTTTTATGATCAAACGATCCTTTCTGGGTCTTGTGAAACCCAAACTCGAGATGCCGCCGGTACCTGCGGGGCGTTTCGAAATCAAGGCGGTTCCGACCCCCGGACGGGTGACCCTTCTTCTGGAAAAGCCGAAGGATCCCCGGTTTGCATCGGACACGGTGGCCCTTTCCAAAGGGGACCGGGTGAAAACAGGGCAAAAAATCTGCCTTTCCTCCGACAGTACCGTTTACACCCTTTCTCCGGTGACCGGCACCGTCTTCCAGGTATCCCCTTCCATCGGGGATTTCGGCACCACTTACATCGCCGTTTCCATTGACGTGGAACCGGAGGATGTGTTTGACGAGACATTTCAGGAACGCATGAAACAACCGGATGCGACCCTCGCAGGGGAATACCTTTCGGCCCTGCCGGGAAGCCCCCCTTTCGGGGCGTTTTTTCGCGAAAACACCTCCATCGACACCCTTTGTATTATGGGCGTGGATTCGGATTTCCTTTCAATGACCCAGCGGACCATCCTGGATCACCAAAGAGACGCCCTGAAACAGGGAATCGACGGGCTCAAAACCCTCACCGGCGTGGAAAGGATCGTGCTTGCCGTTCCAGCGGGCGCGGATCCGCAGCTGCTCGATCTCGGCGCGGAGATTCGGGAGGTTTCCGCCCGATATCCCCACACCCTTCCCCGGTTGTTGATGCAGGCCCTTTTCGGTCAAACGGTTCCGGCCGGAAAGGCCTGTGAAGATCTGGGAACGGTCTTTTTCAGCGCCGAAGCCGTGGCCGCCCTGGGGGAAGCAATGCAACACGGCCGGTTTCCCGGCCGAAAGGTCCTTACGGTGACGGGGAAAAACCAGACCGTCCACCTGGTCACGGCCCGGATCGGAACCCCGGTCAGGGAGATTTTCAATATGCTGGAAATTGAAACGCGAGATCTCGATCGCATCGTTTTCGGCGGCCCCATGACCGGATCGGCGGTTCATTCGGAAGACCAACCGATTCTTCCCCATACGGATGCGGTTTTCGTTCAAGATCGAAACCGGATTCCGCCGGTCTCCCAGAATCCCTGCATCAACTGCGGCGAATGCGTCCGCATCTGTCCGGCCAGGATCCCTGTCAACATGCTCGTCCGCTACCTCGAAGCCGGCCGCTATGATGAGGCGGCGGATCTGTATGATCTGCACTGCTGCATCGCGTGCGGCCTGTGCAGCTTTGTCTGTGTGGCGCGGATACCGATCTTCCAGTACATCCGCCTTGGAAAATACGAACTGGAGCGGATGCATGCAGCGGAGGCGAATCATGCCTGATTCCAAGAAATTCATCGTTTCCCATGCCCCTTTCTGGCATGACGGGAGCCACATCACCACGCGGAATTACCATACCCTCATCGCCGCGCTTCCCGCGGTGATCTTCGGCATGATCCAATACGGCATGCCGGCCGTGGGGGTGGTTTCTCTGGCGGTTTCTTCAGCCATGATCTGGGAATACCTTCTGAACCGGATCACCCGGGGACCCGTCACCATCGGAGACGGCAACGCCGCCCTCATCGGCCTGCTTTTCGCCATGCTCCTCCCGGCCACCTCTCCCTGGTGGATGGTCATTACAGGGACATTGGTGGCGATTGTCGTGGGAAAAGCGATTTACGGCGGCATCGGAGGAAACCCCTTTCATCCCACGTTACTCTCCGCAGCCATTTTGATGTTATCATGGAAAGACCTTTTCGACGTTGACGCGGCACTGGTCGATTATGAATTCGACTTCGCCGTGGCTTATCCCCTTGCCGCACTGAAGCATTTCGGCGCGTGGGCGGTGGAAGGCTTCACCCCGGGCGGCCTTTTAATGGGAAACCAAATCGGGGGGCTCGGATCCACTTTCGGATTGGGGCTTATCGCAGGCGGGATTTATCTTATTTTTCGAGGGATCACCCGGTGGGAGATCTCCGTTTCCTTTCTGGCCGGCGTCTTCATCACCGCCTTGATCTTCAGTCTGGCCGACGGCTCGCGCTATGCCGGACCCCTTTTCCACCTGTTTACCGGGTATACCCTCATCGGCGCCTTCTTCTTGGCCACCGAAGACTCCTCTTCGCCGGTGAACTTCATCCCCATGTTGATTTACGGCGCCGGCGGCGGGATCCTCACCGTGCTCATCCGCAATATCGGCGTGTACGTGGATGGCGTCGTGTTCGCCCTTTTGATTATGAACATCGCCAATCCCCTTTTGGACAAACTCAGACCCAAAGCCCTTGGAAAGGTGATCTGACATGCGTGAATTAATCAAGATGGTGGTGGTTTTGACCGTTTTGAGTTCCTTTTCGGGCGGCCTTCTGGCGGCGATCCGCAACAACACGAAAGAGCGCATTGAATACCAGCAGCTCAAATTCGTAAAAGGACCGGCCATTCGTTCCATTTTGGAAGGGTGTTCCAACGATCCCATCGTGGACCGTTTCAAAATCAAAGACGGGGATGTGGAGCACAGCTTTTTCGTGGGCGTCTTCGACGGGAAGCCCAGCGCGGTAGCCCTGGAAAGCTTTGGAAAAGGATTCGGGGGCGATATCGGGGTCATGGTGGGCGTCAACGTGGAAGAAGACACCATCGTGGGCGTGGGGGTCACGACACACAGCGAAACACCCGGCGTCGGATCCAGGGCCAAGACAGAACCGGATTTTACCGCCCAATTTCAGGGCCTTGCCTTGAAAGAGGAATTCAAGGTCAAAAGCGACGGGGGGCAAGTGGATGCCCTGTCCGGTGCCACGGTGACCTCCCGGGGGGTGGCCGCCGCGCTGTCAGAGGCCAGCGAGATTTATGGACGCCTCAAACCCCAGCTGATTGAAAACTTAAAGACAATTGCCAACTAGGGATTCTAAAGGAAAACCGACATGGCCAAAACGCTGACACAGGAATTCGTCAAAGGGTTATGGGATGAAATCCCCCCGTTTCGCCTGGTGCTGGGCCTATGCCCCGCTCTTGCCGTGACCAAGACCGTTGAAAACGGCATCGGGATGGGCTTGGCCACCACTTTTGTACTGTTTTTTTCCAATACACTCATCTCATCATTGCGCAAAACCATCCCGACAAAAGTACGCATCCCCTGCTTCATCATCGTCATCGCTTCCTTCGTCACGGTGGTGGAACTCTTGATGCAGGCCTTTACGTATCCGCTTTTTCTGAAACTGGGAATTTTCATTCCGCTGATCGTGGTGAACTGCATCGTGTTGGGACGGGCGGAGGGTTTTGCATCTAAAAACAGCGTCCCCGCCGCCATGGCCGACGGGCTGGGTATCGGTGTTGGATTCACCCTGGCGCTGGGCGCCCTGGGAGGTGTCCGGGAAATTTTAGGCAGCGGCACCTTTTTGGGGAAAACGGTTTTCGGTCCCGCCTTCCAGCCCTTTACCTTCATGGTGGAAGCCCCGGGCGCCTTTGTCTGCCTCGGGTTGATGCTGTGTCTCATGAACATCGTCGGGAAAAAGTAAAAAAAGGAGCAGCCTATGGGCGATTATATCCTGCTGGCCATCAGTTGCATTCTGGTCAACAATATTCTGCTGGCCCAGTACCTCGGCAACTGCCCGTTCTTAGGGACCTCAAAGAAGATGGAAACCGCGGTGGGGATGGCCATGGCGGTGGTCTTCGTCCTGGTTTTGGCCGGGGTGATCACCTGGCTCCTGGAGACGTACGTTCTCAAGGCCTTCGGGCTGGAATATTTAAGGACCATCGCCTTCATCCTGGTCATCGCGTCCCTGGTGCAGTTTGTTGAGATGTTTTTAAAAAAGAGCGTCCCGGCCCTGTATACCGGGCTCGGCATCTTCCTGCCGCTGATCACCACCAACTGTGCGGTGATGGGGGTGTGCCTGATCAACGTCAACGAGGAATACACCTTCATGCAATCCCTGGTGACCTCCTTTTCCTATGCCGTGGGGTTCGGGTTGGCCTTGATTCTTTTCGCCGGCGTACGGGAGCGGATCATCCTTGGGCGGGTCCCCAGGCCGTTGCAGGATACCGCCATCGGACTGGTGACCGCCGGCGTGCTTTCCCTGGCCTTTTTCGCTTTCAAAGGCATGGCCTGATAGGAGGTTCCCTTGACGGAAGCGCTATTGTTCATGTTCGGACTCGGGGCTGCCTGCGGCTCCGTATTGAGTATCGCGTCGAAGATTTTCTACGTATACGAAGATCCGCGCATTGCCGAAGTGGAGGGCCTTTTGGCCGGTGCCAACTGTGGCGGGTGCGGATACGCCGGATGCGCCGCCGCGGCGGTGGCGGTGGTGGAGGGAAAGGCGCCCCCCAGTGTGTGCATCGTGGCCGGCCCGGAATCCGCAACCAATGTGGCCCGGGTGATGGGTGTGGACGCCGGGACGGCGGAACCCAAAACCGCTTCCAATAAATGTCAAGGCGGAGACCGGGCGGAAGACATTTATTTTTACATGGGGATCCGCTCCTGCCAGGCCGTGAACGCGCTGTTCGGCGGGAAACGGGAGTGCGACGTCGGGTGCTTGGGATATGGGGACTGTGTTCGGGCCTGCCTTTTTGACGCCATCGAGATCGGTCCGGAAGGTTTCCCCGTCATCGATGAGGGGAAATGCGTGGGGTGCGGTGCATGCGAGCGCGTCTGTTCCAAGAACGTCCTTTCCGTCACCACATTGAACGACCGGTTGCTCCATTTCAACCAGGAGGATGACTGCCTGGCTCCCTGCCAGCAGACCTGCCCGGCCCAGATCGACATTCCCCAATACATCGCCCAGATCAAGGCAGGAGACTATGACGGCGCGGTCCGGACCATTCGGGATCGGAACCCGTTGTTGCTTTCATGCGGCCGGGTCTGCCCGCATCCGTGCGAAGATTTTTGCCGCCGGGGCATCGAAGACGAAGCAGTCTCCATCAACCAGTTGAAACGCTTCGTGGCCGACCGGGAAATGCATTCCGGGAAACGGATCCCCGTTCCTTGCGCCCCGGACACCGGTAAAAAAGTCGCGGTCATCGGGGGCGGGCCCGCCGGGCTGACCTGTGCCTATTATCTCCGGCGGTTGGGCCACGACGTCACCATCTACGAGGCCATGCCCAAACTGGGGGGCATGATCCGATACGGAATCCCGGAATATCGGCTTCCGAAGAAAGTCCTGGACTGGGAAATCGAAGGCATCCTGAACCTCGGGATCAGGGTGCACACCCACGTCAAGCTGGGGATCGATTTCGACCTTCCCTCCATGGTGGCGGCGGGGTACGACGCCGTCTTCCTGGGGGTCGGGGCATGGAAGGACTATTCCCTGAAAATCCCGGGAGAAGATCTTTCCGGATGCTACACCGGAATCGATTTTTTGTCCCGGACCGCTTCCGGGGAAACGATTCCCATCGGCCGGCGAGCAGTGGTGGTGGGGGGCGGGAACACGGCCATCGACTGCGTCCGCACCCTTATCCGTCTCGGCGCCGAGGAGGTCACCATCCTTTATCGCCGGACACGGAAAGAGATGCCGGCCAATGCGGTGGAAATCGAAGCCGCGGAGCATGAAGGCGTCAAATTCATCTTTCTCGCCGCCCCCGTTCGGGTGGTGGGAGACGAACAAGCAAACGCCACGCACCTGGAATACCTCAAGATGGAACTGGGGGAACCCGACGCCAGCGGAAGGCGGCGGCCGGTCCCGGTGGAAGGCTCCGAGACGCTTCTCGAAGCGGACATGATCATCTCCGCCATCGGGCAACAGCCCGAAATCACGTTCAAAGAAGAAGGAAAGCGCGTCCAGTCCCTCAAGACCACCCGGTGGAACACCATCGATGTGAATCCCGAGACGCTCCAATCGAGCATTCCGTATATCTTTGCCGCAGGAGACGCCGCCACGGGGCCCTCCCTTGTGGTGGACGCCATCGGCGGTGGTCGGCGGGCGGCCCGATCCATTCACCTGTATCTTTCCGGTCAGGCCGTGACACCTCCTGAAAAGTCCCTCTTCAAGCGCCATATTCCGGGAACCCTTTTCGATTCCGTCCCAGGGATTCAAAAGATTCCGAGGGTTCCCATGCCTGAGTTGCCGGTGGAAGAACGGATTTGTTCCTTTGTGGAGGTGGACCAGGTCATTTCTGAAGAAGACGCCAAGAAGGAATCTTCCCGGTGCCTGGACTGCGGCAGGATCTGCTACAACAAAGACGCGGCGGCCTAGTGTGGAGGAATCCGAACTTGAAGACCTCTTGCGCCGGGCTGTCGGAGATCCGGAGCATGTTCCACGGGAAGTCCGGCATGTCTTTTCCATCCTGGTGACAAGCACCCTGGAATTCAGGGACCGTAAACGCCGTGAACCGGGGATCACCGTCACGGTGGAAGACGTCCGCATCGCCCTGGATTGGCTTTTGGATTTTTTCCGTTCGGGTCGGCTTCCCCGCACCGAGCACGGACTCCGGCGGGAGCTTTTCGAAACATGGGTGGGCGCCCTGTCAGCCGCCGGGGATTAATTTTGATGGCAAAGTAAAAAGGCTTTTGTGAGCGCCGTTCAGGCCTTTTCGGAAAAAGAGAGACAAAGAATTGCGGCGCGGACAAAACCGGCCTTTTTACGATTTCATCAACTTTTATTTCTGAAACCCCTCTTGCGGATCCCCCTGGTTTTCGCCTTTTCTCAAAGTCATCATCAACGATGCCATGTCCCCGGGTATGGGGGCTTCGAAACGCATGAGCGCGGATGTTTCCGGGTGAATGACTTGGAGCCGCCAGGCGTGGAGCATCTGGCGTTTCGCCGCGTGACGGGCGTTCGCCGCGCTTCCACCGCTTTTTGTCCGGGGCGTTGATTTTCGTTTTCCGTAAACCAGGTCTCCCAGGACCGGATGGCCCAAGGCCGCGCAGTGGACCCGAATCTGGTGGGTTCTCCCGGTTTTCAACCCGATTTCAAGGAGACAGGCGTCGTAAAAGCGTTCCCGGACATGCCAGCGGCTTTCCGCCGCCCTCCCCCTGGGACTTTTTGTGGTCATGCGCTTTCGATCCCTGGGATGGCGTCCCACGGAAAGTAAAATCCGCCCTTCATCCGATTCCGGGACGCCGTGGACAACCGCCAAATAGGATTTGATGACCTGCCGGGACTTGAACTGGCGGATCAGGTGAAGGTACGCGGCGGGTGTTCGGGCCACCACGAGGAGGCCGGAGGTGTCCTTGTCGAGGCGATGGACGATTCCGGGACGCTTTGGATCCCCCACCTCCCGGAGTTCCGGGTAACGGAACAACAGGGTGTTGACCAGGGTGTTCGAAAAATGCCCCGGCCCCGGGTGCACCACCAGACCCGGGGGCTTATTGATGACGATCAGCGCCGCATCTTCGTAAAGGACGTCGATTGCCCCCGGCTCAGGGACCGGAAAAGACGCCGGGGGATCCGGCAGGGTTCCGGTGATCGAATCCCCTTTTTTCACCGTATACGACGGCCTCCGCGGGATTCCGTTTACAAGAATGGTACCGGAAAGAATCAGGCGCCGGGCGCGACTCCGGGTGATGCGGGGGATATGCCCGGCCACATAGGCATCCAGACGAAGGGCGTTTTCCTCTTTGTCGGCAACGAGACGGAAAGAAGGCTCACCCTTCATGGCCGGCTGTGGAGTCGTGGAAGGATTACTGGGGTGAGAACAGAGATTCGATTTCGCTTAGGATCGTTTTTTCGTCCGTGTTTTTCGCGGTCGACAGCTCTTTCACCAGAAGCCCCTGGGCCGTATCGTAGAGTTTGCGTTCACCGAAAGACAGGTCCTTTTCCAGCTTGAGCAGATAAAGATCCCGGAAGACCTCGGCCACATCATAAAGGGAGCCGGTCTTGATCTTTTCCATGTATTCCCGGTACCTTCTGTTCCATGTCTGATTTTCCACGGAAACATCCCGTTCTTCCTGCATAATCTGATAAACCTTGGGGATCTCGCCTTCGGGGATGACATCCCGCAACCCCACGGACTGGACATTCCGGGTCGGGATCATGATCACCATGCCGTTTTCGAGGACCTTCATAATGTAAAAATCTTGTCTTTCCCCGTTGATGACGCGGGTCTCAATGGCATCAATGCGCCCCACACCGTGGGCGGGATAAACCGCCAAATCCCCGACCCGGAAACCGTCCCCCCGGCTGATGCCCCCGGAGGTGTCGACCCTTGCCTCGCCTTTGCTTTTGCCCATAGTGACTCCAATTGATCTATTGAACATCGTTCATCCTGGAGTCTGTTTATCACAAATTTAAACCGGGATCAAGGATTAAAAAAAGGATTGGCGCAAGTCTGCACCAATCCTTTTTTATGCATTCAGAAAAGATGCCGGTTTACAGCAAAAACGGCACCATCAGCAGGGCCACCACGTTGAGGATCTTGATCATGGGGTTCACGGCGGGACCTGCGGTATCTTTATAGGGATCGCCGACGGTATCACCGGTGACCGCCGCCTTGTGGGCGTCGCTTCCCTTGCCGCCCAGGTGGCCGTCTTCGATGTATTTTTTGGCATTATCCCATGCCGCACCGCCCGTGGTCATGGAGATGGCCACAAAGAGACCGGTAACGATACTCCCGATAAGCAACCCGCCAAGGGCCACTTTGCCCAGGAGAAAACCCACCGCGAGAGGGGCGACGACCGGAAGCAACGCGGGAACCATCATTTCTTTAAGGGCGAACTTGGTGACGATATCCACGCAGGTGCCGTAATCGGGCTTGGCCGTGCCTTCCATGATTCCCGGGATCTCTCGGAACTGCCGACGCACTTCCTCCACCACCGCCCCGCCGGCATTGCCCACCGCCTTCATGGCGATGGAAGCGAACAGGTACGGCAGAAGCCCGCCGATGAAAAGACCGATGATGACATTGACGTCTCCGAGATCGAACCGGATGGCGCCGCCTTCCCCGCCCTGCATGACGAACTCATAGACATAGCAGGCAAAAAGGACCAGCGCCGCGAGCCCCGCCGAACCGATGGCGTATCCTTTGGTCACCGCCTTGGTGGTGTTTCCCACGGCGTCCAAGGGATCGGTGACGGCCCGGACGCTTTCGTCCATCTCCGCCATTTCCGCAATCCCGCCGGCGTTGTCGGTGATGGGGCCGTAGGCGTCAATGGCGATGACCATCCCGGTCATGGAGAGCATGGCCATGGCCGCCGTGGCGATTCCGTAAAGCCCGGCAAAATGATAGGCCGTGAAGATCCCCAGACAGATGGCCAGCACCGGGAGCGCCGTGGCCTGCATGCTCAGGGCCAGGCCGGAGATGATATTGGTGGCATGCCCGGTGGTGGACGCCTCGGCCACCCCTTTGACCGGGGAATACTTGCCGGTATAAAATTCCGTGATGATTACGATGACCACGGTAAGGACGATACCCACCATGGCGGCGTAAAAGATCGCCATGGGTGCGATGTTTTCCAGGTTGACCATGAGTTTTTTCGTTGCGAAATAAAACCCGATGATGGCGAGAATGGCTGAACCGAACATCCCCTTATACAGGGCGCCCATGATATACTGGCTGGCGCCGAGGCGGACGAAGAAGACCGCGATGATGGAGGCGACGATGGAAATGGCACCCAACACCAGAGGGAACTCGGTGGCGATGGCGATCTCGGGGAACATGAGGTGGCCGATGAGCATGGCGGCCACGGCGGTGACGGCGTAGGTCTCGAAGAGATCCGCCGCCATCCCGGCGCAGTCCCCCACGTTGTCCCCCACGTTGTCCGCGATGACCGCCGGGTTCCGGGGATCGTCTTCGGGAATGCCGGCCTCCACCTTCCCCACCAGGTCCGCGCCCACATCCGCGCCTTTGGTGAAGATACCGCCGCCCAGCCGGGCGAAGATGGAAATGAGGCTTCCGCCGAAGCCCAAGGCGACCAAGGCCACCACGTCACGGGTGAAATGGTAATATCCGGCCACCGCGGTGAGGGCCAGGCCCGCCACGATCATGCCGGTCACCGAGCCACCCTTGAAGGCCAAGGACAGTCCTGCGGCCAGCCCCTTCTTGGCCGCCTCCGCCACCCGGACGTTGGCGATGACGGAGACCCGCATCCCGATGTAGCCGGCGGCATAAGATGCCACGGCGCCGATCAAGAAGCCCACGGCCGTCTTTGCGCCCATGGTGATGAAAATGATGGCAAAAATAATGAGTCCGGCGATCCCCACGCTTTTGAGCTGCCGGTTCAGATAGGCGATGGCGCCTTCTTTAATGGCACCGGAGATCTCCTGCATCCGCGCGTCCCCGGCAGGAGCGCCCTTCACAATGCCGGCAACGATCATCGCGTACGCCACCCCCAACAGACCCACGAGTGTGCAAACCAACGGTATGTTTTTGACTACGAAATCCATTCTTTCCTCCGTTTTCGGTTTAGCGTGAAATTCTTGTTTTGCTGGTGTTGAATCGGTTCATGCCCTCCTTCGTGCCGCGGGTCAGGATGCAGACCACCGCCTCCTTGGCCCGCTGAACGACTTCGTCCAGAATCTTGTTTTCTTCCGGTGCAAAGTCTTCCAGCACGTAATCCGTAACGCCTGCCACCGACTCCGGACGCCCGATTCCAACGCGGATGCGAATGAACCGATCGCTTCCCAGGGCATCCATGAGCGACCGCACTCCTTTGTGTCCTCCATGCCCTCCTTTCTCTTTTATTTTTATATTTCCCAACGGGATATCGATGTCGTCGTGGATCACCGTCACCGTTTCGCTCGAAAGATTCATTTCCCGGCACAAGCGCTGCACCGGGGGGCCGCTTCGGTTCATATATCCTTGGGGCTTGGCGAGGATGACGGCATGCCCCGCAATGGTCCCGGTACCATACCGCAAGGCCTTGGCCCTTTGGCGCATGGATATCGAAAATTGCGCCGCCAATGCGTCCACCACCATGAACCCGGCATTGTGACGCGTCTTTTCATATGCTTTTCCGGGATTTCCCAGCCCGACCACCACGTGCACACGCCCGCCCCCGTCAATGGGTCCTGTTTAGGCTTCCTCTTCGGCGCCCGCACCTTCTTCGCCGGCGCCTTCTTCCATGGCCTCCTCGGCTTCGGCTTCGGCTTCTTCTTCCTCGGCCCGCGGACTGACCACGGTCACCACCGTAAAGTTGGTCTCCGCCGGTATCTCCACGTCTCCGTCCAGGATGATATCTTCCACGTGGACGGCATCCCCGAAATCCAGGTGGCTCACGTCGATCTCAATGGCGTTGGGAATTTCCATGGGGCGGCACAGGATCTCGATCTCCCTGCGGATAATCTGCAAAAGTCCCCCCATCTCCTCGCCCTTGGCCTTCCCCTTGGTGACCACCGGGACGTTGACCCGGATCTTTCGATCCATGTTCACTTCATAAAAATCCACATGGATGAATTCCCTGGAAACGGGATGGCGTTGAATCTCTTTGATCATGACGGTCCGGAATTCGGTGCCCCCGTTTTGAATCGAAAGCTTGAAAATGGAACGGACCGCCGACTTTCCCTTGAGCACCCGTTCCAGGCCGCTGAAAGAAACGGTCAACAGGGCCGGGGGCCGCCCCGATCCATAAAGCACTGCAGGAATCTTTCCTTGTCTCCGAAATTTCCGGGCGGCACCCTTGCCCGCCGCCGTTCTTACGGCGGATGTCAATTCGAGTATTTCCAAAAGTCATTCCTCCTTGATCTGTCGTTTAAACGAATAATGATGTGACGGATTCTCCCGTATGACTCCGGATGATGGCTTCCCCCACCAGCTCCGCGATGGAAAGGGTCTTGATTTTCTCGCACAACCGGGCGTTTTCGTTCAAAGGCACCGTATCCGTCACGATAAGGGTCTCGATGTCTGACGATTGAATCCGGTCCACCGCAGGACCCGACAACACGGCGTGGGTACAGCAGGCATGGACGCCCCGGGCCCCGTGATCCAGCAGGGCGGCGGCGGCTTCGGTCAGGGTGCCGGCGGTATCCACCATATCGTCAAGGATCACGGCAGTTTTATCTTCTACATTCCCGATGACGGCCATGGCCTTGGCCATATTGGGGGCATCCCTCCGCTTGTCTACGATGGCCAGGCCGGCATTGAGCCGCTTGGCGATGGCCCTGGCCCGCTCGGCCCCGCCGGCATCCGGGGAAATGATTACAGTATCCTGGTTAATGTGGGTTTTCAAATAATTGATGGTCACGGCCGCGGCGAAAAGGTTGTCCACCGGAATGTTGAAAAACCCCTGAATCTGGCCGGCGTGAAGATCCATGGTGATCAGCCGGTTGGCCCCGGCCACCGTCAAGAGGTCGGCCACCAGCTTGGCGCTGATGGGCACCCGCGGCGCCACTTTCTTGTCCTGCCGGGCATACCCGTAATACGGGACCACCGCCGTGATCCGCCTCACCGAAGACCGCTTAAACGCGTCGAGCATGAGGAGGAGTTCCACAAGATTGTCGTTGACCGGGGGGCAAGTGGATTGCACGATAAAAACATCCTTGAGCCGCACGTTTTCCTGAATCTCGATTTGCACTTCCCCGTCGCTGAAGCGTTTGACCTTGGCCCCGCCGAGGGGAACCTTGAGGTATGCACAAATTTTTTTGGCCAGTTCAGGGTTCGAGTTCCCCGAAAAAATTGCAAAATCAGACATTCAGGCTGCCTTCTCCCTCCTGGTGGAACACACGCATGCCTTGAAAAACGGTGGCTGGGGCGGGAGGATTCGAACCTCCGAATCCAGGAACCAAAATCCTGTGTCTTACCACTTGACGACGCCCCAAGCCGGATCCGCCTGTCGGCCCGATGTCCTTTGGGTCCCCGCCCCTGTCATACGATCAACTCGGCGGGAAACACACGCCATTGGGGTCTTTCTTTCAGGGTGCTTTCCGCTTGGGCGGCCTTTTCCCGGTTTTCGAACAATCCGAAAACCGTGGGGCCGCTCCCCGTCATCAGCGCGCCGAGGGCCCCGTGTGTCATCAATGCGTCCTTCATGTGACGCACCTGCCCATGGCGCCGCACCGTCACGGACTCCAAATCGTTGTAAAGGTGACCGCGGGGATCAAATGGGCCTTCTATAAAAGCTATCTGTTTAATTTTTCTTTCCGCTTTTGTCAATGCCAAATCGAATTCCCGAAAGATTTCGGCGGTGGATACGCCGAAACCCGGGGATATCAAAAGAAGGGGAAGCGGCTTCATCCCCTCGTAGGCGCGAAGTTGCTCGCCGATGCCGGTGGCCACGGCCGGTTTCCCGAAAATGAAAAACGGAACATCCGCGCCCAACAAACGCCCGAGGGCAAAAAGGTCCTCCGATGGAATCGGATTTTTAAAAAACCGGTTGAGCCCCAACAGCACCGCCGCGGCGTTGCTGCTGCCGCCGCCGAGGCCGGCCGCCACCGGAATGCGCTTCTCGATGAAGATGCCCACCCCTCCCATTTTGCGCCGGATGTTTTCATGGGCCCGGTCCCAGAACGCCACCGCCGCGCGATAGGCGAGGTTGGATTCATCCCGGGGGACCTCCGGCGCGTCACAGGAGACGGAGAATTCCCGCCGGCCGAATGCGATCGTCAGCGTGTCATGGAGGCTTACGGGGCACATGAGCGTATGAAGCGTGTGGTAGCCGTCGGATTGCTTCCCGGTGACCTCCAGATACAGGTTGATCTTGGCCGGGGATCGAACCTCCAGGGGACTATCCTTTTTCCTTGACGTACATGAGTCTTAAATCGTGGAGAATGTTTTTCAACAGATTCTCCTCGTCCTTATCCAGGTTTCCCTGGGTTTTCTTTTCGATGACCCCCAGGATGTCGATGGTCTGTTTCGCCAGACCCAAACTTTTGTTCTTTTCACCGGTGGCCGGGTTTTCAATGACTCCCAAATGCACCAGCGCCGAGGAATGGAGTGAAAGGACGAAAGTGGCAAAATTAATCTCCGGAAGCCGGGTATCCTCGGCTCCAGGCCCTGTGGAATCGATTTTTTCGAAACCGGCCTCAGGGACTTGCTTCGGGGGGACTTCCCTTTCCTCTTCTTTTCCTTCTTCCCGGCTGGAAAACCGCCGGTCTTTGACGACAAAGTCTTTTTTTTCTTCGGCCATCTCCGTTCTCCTGTGCCCCAAAGGGTGGATCCGTGGGGTTGCGGTTGGAGCGTCTGATCGTTCGTTTTCCTCAAAAGGAAAGCGGGTGGACCACATTGACCAGGGGCAGGGCCCGCAGTTCTTCCAGGACCGGCTCCGGAATCGAAGTGTCCGTCTTCATAAAAATCACATTCTTGTGGCCGGCCCGGTCCTGGCCCACCTGCATCCGGCTGATGTTGATCTGATGCTTTCCCAGGACGGCCCCGATACTCCCGATGGCGCCGGGTTTATCCTGGTTGTAAATCAGAAGCATATGGCCCTCCGGGATCAATTCGAGACGGAAATCGTTGATCATGACGATCCGGACGTCCTTTTTCCCGAAGAGGGTTCCGGAAACGGTGCTGGTCATTTCGGTGGAAACCGTCTTTACCGTGATGAGATGGATATAATCTTCGGCATCCGCGGCGGTGGTCTCCGTGACATTCATGCCCCTTTCCTTGGCGATCACCGGCGCATTGACGAAATTCACCTCCTCTTTCACCATGGGCGTCAGAAGCCCCTTGATAATCGCCGTGGTCACGGGGCTTAGGTCCAAATCCCGGAAGTCGCCGTTGTAGGTGACGGCCAGTTCCTGAACGGGACCGCAGGTGAGCTGGGCCTGCAGCATGCCGATCCGTTCTCCCAGCTGGAGAAACGGCCCCAGCCTCCCTAAAACTTCCCCGGACACGGAAGGAACGTTCACCGCATTGACGATGGTGTTGTGTTTGAGATAGTCAATGATCTGCCGGGCCACGTCCACGGCCACATTGGTCTGGGCTTCCTGGGTGGATGCCCCCAGGTGGGGGGTGCCGATCACCCGATCCAGGGTCAAAAGGGGGGAATCCCCCGGCGGTTCGGTCTCAAAGACATCCAGGGCCGCACCGGCGACTTTTCCGCTTTGAATGGCATCAAATAAATCCTTTTCATTGACGATCCCCCCCCGGGCGCAGTTGATGATCATGACTCCGTCCCTCATTTTGGCAAAAGCGTCCTTGTTAAGCAATCCCAGGGTGGCCTTCATCTTGGGAACATGGACGGTGATGTAATCGGCCTGCCGGTACAGTTCCGACAAGGTGACGGCTTCATAGCCGTCTGACGCGATGCGCTCCGGCGTGACAAAGGGGTCGTGGACCACCACCCGCATCTTGAGTCCCCGTGCCCGGTCCGCCACGATGGAGCCGATCTTTCCGTATCCGATCAATCCCAGGGTCTTGTTGAAAATCTCTTTTCCCTGCAATTTCTTTTTTTCCCACCGGCCCGCTCTCAACGAGGCGGTCCCTTGGGGAATATTACGCGAAAGGGCCAGCATCATGGCGACGGCGTGTTCGGCCGTGGTCACCACATTCCCGGTGGGGGTGTTCATCACCACGATGCCCCGCTTGGTGGCGGCGGGGATGTCCACGTTGTCCAGCCCGATGCCGGCCCGGCCGATGACTTTCAAACGGGCCGCCGCCGCCAGGATCTCTTCCGTCACCTTCGTGGCACTGCGGATCACCAGCGCGTCGTATTGCCCGATGATTTCCCGCAACGCGTCCGGCGAAAGTCCGGTTTTGACGTCGACGTCGATCCCCTCTTCCGCTTTGAACATCTCGATCCCGGCCTCTCCCAGGTTGTCGCTCACCAATACTTTCATGCTCCGCCTCTTCAATTTTGTATTTGACTCACAAACTTTTTTATTTAAGAAAAAAAATGCCAATATTCAAGTGATTTTTCGCTCCCATGCATCGCCGGAAGCATGCATGGCGCCTTTTGGATCCGGAAAGGAAAATGTCATGGATCTTTTTGCCAAAGCCGCCGTTTCCTGGCCGCCCCTGGTCTCCGGAACCCTGGTCCGACGGTATCAGCGCTTCTTGGCCGACGTGGTGATCGATGACGGGCAGACGGTCACCGCCCATTGCCCCAATTCCGGAAGCATGAAAGGCTGTTCGGCGCCCGGAAGACCCGTCTATCTGTCGATCCATGACGCTTTGAAACGGAAATTAAAATATACATGGGAACTCATCCGGATGCCGGATTCCCTCGTGGGTGTCAACACCCTGCTCCCCAATCCCCTTGTCTATCGGGCGGTAGAATCGGGGGCCCTGGAAGCATTCAAAGGTTATGACCGCATCATCCCCGAGGTCCGGGTGTCCGCCTCCCGTATCGATCTTTTACTGGAAAAGGAATCCGGGCAAAAATGTTTCGTGGAGATCAAAAACTGCACCTTGGTGCAAGATGGTGTCGCCGCATTTCCGGATGCCGTCACGGAACGGGGCCGAAAGCACTTGAATACGCTCCGGGACCTCGTTCAGAAGGGGCACCGGGGTGTGTGTTTTTTTCTCGTCCAGAGGATGGATGCCTCCAGCTTTACACCCGCCGACTGGATCGATCCGGCTTACGGCGAGACCCTGCGGACCGTCCATGATGCGGGCGTGGAAATTTTGGCCTACGATGTGACATTGAATTTGCGCCGAATCGCCCTGAACGCCCCGCTGCCGTGTCGGCTTTAGGGCTTTTGCGGCGCCGGCGTGCCAAAGGCTTCCGCCTGAACCGTTTTTTTCCTTTCGGGCCCAATCCCGAGAACGTCTTTTCAGGCGGCAATTGATTTGACTTTGGCAATCTGCTGGAGTAGTTTTTGAACCGCAAAAATACGGAGGATGCAACGCGTCCGTTGGTTATAAGAAGGTCGCCGATGCCGACGGGCGGCCCCCTTTGAAGCCTCCCCGCTGCCCCGCAAGGCGGGGCAGCGGGGAATGCGCTCTCTGGTCCGGCTCAATCGCTTTATTGCAGATGGAAAATATGCATTCATGAACGCTCCGGTATTATGTATCGACCGATTGCTGTCGAGCCGAAAAACCCTGGAACGGGTCCTGGATAACCTTAAGGAAGGGATCATCGCCCACGACTTGCAACGCCGGATCCTGTTTTTCAATAAAGAAGCCGAACGGGTGACCGGTTTCACCCGGGAAGAGGTTCTGGGAAAGGATTGCCACGAGGCCTTCGGAGGGCCCTTTTGCGGGGATCGCTGCGCTTTTTTATACGAAAACCCCACTCCGAAAGAACACGACGAATACACCCTGCACATCACCACCAAGGCCGGAGAGACCCGGGTGATCGACATGAGTGTTTCGGGCATGGACGACGGGAAGGGCGGCTTTTTCGGTGTCTTGGCCTCTTTCCAGGACACGACGGACCTGGTGGACCTCAAGATGAAAACCGGAAGGCTCACCGGATTTTCCGGCATTATCGGCAACCATCCCAACATGCTGCAGGTGTTCCAACAGATCCTAAATGTTTCTGGATACGATTACCCGGTGAACATTTTCGGGGAGACCGGTACGGGGAAGGAGCTCGTGGCGGCCGCCATCCACCGGGAAAGCCGCCGGGGGCACCAGCCTTTCGTCCCCATTAATTGCGGGGCGATTCCCGAAGGACTGATTGAAAGCGAACTTTTCGGACACATGCGAGGGGCCTTTTCCGGGGCCGTCCGGGACAAGAAGGGCCGCTTTGAGCTGGCCGACGGCGGCACCCTCTTTTTAGACGAGGTCTCCGAACTCTCCAAAACCATGCAGGTGAAGCTGTTGCGCTTTTTGCAGGAAGGGACCATCGAGAAAGTGGGCGCGGAAAAAACCGTTGCCGTGGATGTGCGGGTGATCAGCGCCACCAATGTGGATCTGAAAGAGGCCGTTTCCAAAAAAAACTTCCGGGAAGACCTGTATTACCGGCTCAACGTGATCCCCATCCGGATCCCCCCGCTGCGGGAGCGAAAGACCGACATCCCCCTTTTGATCGAACATTTTCTCAAAGAAACTCCTCGGGGCCATGGGGGGAACCCGCTTCGGATCTCCCGGGAAGCCCTGGTCTGCATGATGGATTATCACTGGCCCGGGAATGTTCGGGAACTCCAAAGCGCCGTTCAATTCGCCATCGTCAAATCCAACGGGACGGAAATCCGCGCGGAGGACCTCCCCCTGGAACTCAAAGCAGAAGGGGCCAAAATTCCACGCCCGGGGCCCACCGGAAAACTCGATGCCCCCCGCGTACGCCAGGCTCTCAAGGAGACCGGCGGAAATAAATCCAGGGCGGCGGCGCTGTTAGGCGTGGGGCGCGCCACCCTTTACCGGTTTTTGGAACGTCACCCGGAAATTGATCTTTAACCGGGAACGCAAAGGGCCCCCCGGAAGGGAGACCCTTTGTTTGCACAGGCGGTTTTCGAGGATTACGCCACTTCGAGCTTCTGGCGGTCCGCCATGTCCATGAGGACCCGTTCCCGGGCCTTGTCGATACCCAACGCCTTACGCTTTTTGTCGATGTGTTCGATCATCAGCCGGGCCATTTCATAGGGATCCGGGGAGAATCCCCACTTCCCGAAACCCTGCTTTTCGAGCCCGTCGAAGAGGAGTTGGTGGAATTTGGTGTTTTCAACGATGGGGAACGTCACCCCAAAGACCGTGAAAACACCCGAAGCCACAAAATACTGCCCGATGGCGATGGCTTTTTCACTCATCCATTCAGGCGCCGCTCCGGCCACCGGAAGATCGGCCATGCTGCTGCCCAGCCCCCCGGTCTTGACCATTTCCGCACATGCGATCAGAATCCGGCTGTTATCCACACAGGAACCGATCCCCAGTACCGGGGGCATCCCCACGGTTTCGCAGACTTCCCGGAGCCCGGGGCCAGCCAGCACCGCCGATTCGGGGGTGGTCAGACCCGCCTTGGCCAGGGCGATCTGGGAACAGCCGGTCTGCACCACCAGGACATCGTTTTTAATCAATTCCTTGACCAGTTCCACGTGAACAAAGTCCTGCTTCACCCGCGGGTTGGTGCATCCCACGACCCCGGCCACGCCCCGGATCCGGCCGTTGATGATGTTCTCGTTTAGGGGCGTATAGGAGGAACGGAAGGATCCGCCCAGCATGTACTGGATATATTCGTGGGAAAACCCGTGAACGCCGATGTTGCGCTGCTGGGGAATCTCAATGGGGAGATTCCGGTTCTGAAACCGGGTGATCGCCTTGATGACGATCTCGTCCGTGCATTTTTTGGGGTTGAAAAGATCGAAGTCGATGTGCATCGCCCCTTCGATGTGGCACCTCGCGTCGGTGGTGATCAACGGCGTGTTGTAGCAGGCCGCCACGCTGACCAGACCCTGCTTGATGCACTGGATGTCCACGGCCATGGCATCCACGGCACCGGTGACGAGGATCTCCTCCGTGGAAGAAAAGTTTCCGGCATGGGGGATGCCGTGGCGCACCAGCATCTCCGCACCGGAACAGCACATCCCCACCAGGTTGATGCCTTTGGCGCCGGCTTTCTTGGCCGCTTCCACGAGGGTCGGTTCGTTCACGGATTCGCACATGGATTCAAAGAGGTTCGGCTCATGTCCGTGGATGATAATGTTGACCTGATCCGCCTTTAAAACGCCCATGTTCACTTCGATGCTGATGGGGGAAGGGGTGCCGAACAGGATATCCCCGATTTCCGTTGCCACCATGGATCCGCCCCAGCCGTCCGCCAGGGCCGTCCGGCTGCACTGCTTGACGATGTTGGTATAGTCCTGATCCATGCCGATGTGGGTCCGGGCCATCATCTCCATGACTTCGCGCATGGCTCCCCGGGGGACAACCCCATGCTTCCGCCAGGTCTCCAAGGTCTTTTCCGGCACCCGCTTGGCAAAAGGGATCTCCCCTTCCACCTGGGTGTAGGTCTTTTCCAGTTCATCGCACAGCTCAAGGGCGATTTCCTCGGTGGTCTTTCCCTCGGTGCCGATGCCGACGGATTCGGCCACGGCTTCCAGCTTCAGGGTGTCCTTGATCTGATAGTCTTTGATGTTCCCCTTGACCACCTCCCGGAATAAATCGAGCATGGACATGCCATGGTCGCTGTGACAGGCGCTTCCGGTGGCCACCATCCGGGCAAAGTTCCGGGCCATGATGGTGTCGATGGTGGCTCCGCAGACCCCGACTTTACTGTAGGGATCCTTGGAATTGAGGCGGCAGGGCCCCATGCCGCAGTGCTTGCAACAGGCCGAATCCGCACCGATGGGACACGCCTTCATGCTCGCCGCCCGCTGAAACGCCGTTTCCACCCCGTCTCTTTTCGCCTTTTCCAGCATCTGGGCGGTGGCATCACAAATCGTTACCGCTTTGGGATCAATACCGTCTTTTTTTTCCTTTTTGTCTTTTTCCATGATTCCTCCATAAAATGGTTTTACGAAATCGCTTTCGCCACCCTTTGATTTGATGGCCCCGATCGTCTCCTCTCGGAAAAACCGGCGCCAGGTTTACCCTTGACACGCTAAATATAGTAATAATTATCATTAATAAATTAATACAACCCCTCTTGTCAAGAAAATTCTGGGGCGGCGTTCAATTTGACCGGAACGCTTCCCGAAAGCCCTGCCTTCAGGGCGGAGGGTTCCACAAGGACGTAAAAAGGCTTATTCCGTCCGCGCGTAAAGCCGTTACCATCCAGTCGGCTTCGGATACGGCATCATGTTCAATTTATGAACGTTTGGGTTTTCATTGCCTCGGGACACGGAGTCCGGTATACTCAATTTTATCCACTGTTTGAAATAGTTAATGGAAAAAGGCTTAAAAGGAGGGAGGATATGCATCATTTCCTGAAAGGGTTCGTCGCCGCCTGTTTATTGCTTTGGGCGGGACCCGTCTTTTCGACGCCGTCGGGCCCCCCAACGGGTCAAAAACTGCCGGATTTCACCTTAACCTTTACCAAAGGCTCAGACCCGGGGAACTCTCTCGGACTCGAGGGAAAAACCGAATTTTCGATTCCGGAGATTCCCTTTGACGTGGTGATCATCGAAATTTTCAGTATGTACTGTCCCCACTGCCAGCGGGAAGCCCCTGCCGTCAATCGTTTTTTTGAAATACTCACCGCCGATCCGATCCTTTCCAAAAAGATCACGCTCATCGGCATCGGTGCCGGCAACAGTCCCTATGAAGTGGAGGTGTTCCGGAAAAAATATGAAATCCCCTTTCCCCTTTTCGCCGACGGGGATTTTGCCATCCACAAGAAGATCGGCGAGGTACGGACACCGTATTTTATCGGCGTCAAGAAAAAAACGGACGGCACCCATGAGGTCTTTTATTCGAAGCTCGGGGGCTTTGAAAGTCCCGAAGCCTTTTTGGACCGGATCCTTGACGCAGCCGGCATGAAAAAAGGAGGCGACTCATGAAACGACGGCACCTTTCGGGGATGCTCATCGCCCTTTTTTTCCTCTTTTCGCCCAAGGCCTTCGCCCTGTCCGACGCCTTCAAGGACACCATTTACAACCCGGGGAAACTCAAGCCGGTGGACAGTGTCCTGAAGGTCAAGGTAGGGGATCCGGCCCCGGATTTTACACTCCCCTCTCTTAACGGAACACGTGTCTCCTTGAAGGATTTCAAAGGAAAGAAAAACGTGGTGTTATCCTTTGTTCCGGCGGCGTGGACCCCGGTCTGCTCGGACCAGTGGCCTGGATACAACATCGCCGAGGACCTTTTCAAGGCCCGCAACACCATGCTCCTGGGGATCACGGTGGACAATATCCCCACGCTTTTTGCCTGGACCCGGCAGATGGGGGATCTGTGGTTCCCCGTGCTTTCCGATTTCTGGCCCCACGGCGCCACGGCCCAACGTTACGGGATCCTGCGTTCGGACGGGACCAGCGAACGGGCCCTGTTCGTCATCGATACGGCGGGCATCCTGCGCTATATCGATGTCCACGATATCAATCAGCGGCCGGATCTTGGCGTTTTAATGAGGGAACTGGAAAAAGTAAGCGGCGCGTCACCGCACTGAAGGGCGGGGCGCCCCGGTCAGGAAAAGATTCATTTCAAGATCGCTTCCCTCGAGGCCGCCTGAGGCCGGGATTGGGGGAGGCGTTTCGATCAATGACGGAAAACGATATCCATGGCGGAAACAACTCCACAAGGGGCCAATCGGCTGATCCACGAGAAGAGCCCGTATTTGCTTCAGCATGCGTACAACCCCGTGGACTGGTACCCCTGGTCGACCGAGGCGTTGACGCGGGCCAAGACCGAAGACAAACCCATCCTCCTTTCCATCGGGTATTCCACCTGTCACTGGTGCCATGTCATGGAGCGCGAATCCTTCTCCGATGCCGAAATCGCCCACTTGATGAACGCGCATTTCGTCTGTATCAAACTGGACCGGGAAGAACGGCCGGACCTGGACCAGATCTATATCACGGCCGTCTCCGCCCTCCACGGGTCCGCCGGGTGGCCCCTGAACGTATTTCTGACTCCGGATCTCAAACCCTTTTACGGAGGCACCTATTTTCCGCCCCGGCCGCGGCCCGGCATGCCCTCCTGGAAGGATATTCTCGAACTTTTGGCAAACGCATGGAACGATCTGGGGCAACGGGAAAAGATCCTCCATTCCGCCTTCAAGATCCAAGCCATGGTACAAAATCACCTGAGGGGGAACCCTGTGGCCGCCCCCTTGGACGCCGCCTTCTTGGACGATGCCTTCCATGCACTCGAAGCGCAATACGATCCAACCTGGGGCGGATTTTCTCCGGCCCCCAAATTCCCCTTGCCGTCCGTTTCGGCCTTTTTGTTTTTTTACCACGCCCGTTTTCGGCAAAAGGGAAAGAAAGACGCGCCGCAGGGCCGAAAGGCCCTGGAAATGGCCCTTTTTACCCTGAAATGCATGGCAAAAGGGGGAATTTTCGACCCCATCGGCGGCGGATTTCACCGGTACGCCACCGACGGCAAATGGCGCATCCCCCACTTTGAAAAGATGCTCTACGACAACGCCCAGCTGGCTTCCACCTATCTGACGGCCTTTCAAATCACCCGGGACCCTTTTTTCAAAGCCGTTGCCGAAAAGACCCTGGACTGGGTGGATCGGGAAATGACAGATCCGAAAGGAGGGTTTTACAGTGCCCTGGACGCCGACAGCCTCCCTTCCGAAAAAGATCGGCGACCCCCGACCCCCGGCGCCGGAGAAAAGCGGGAAGGGGCCTTTTATGTGTGGACCCTGCCCGAAATCATCGACATCCTCGGGGAAAGGGAAGCGGCCCTTTTTTCCCACCGTTACGGAGTGAAACCCGCCGGAAATGTGGAACTGGATCCCCACGAAGAATTTTTCGGAAAAAACATCTTGTTCCAGGCCCACACCCTTGAGGAAACCGCCCGCACCTTTCGAATCCCGGAGGCCGCCGCCCGAACCCGGCTGGATGCCGCCCGAACCCGGCTGCTGGACGCGAGGAACCGGAGGCCCGCCCCGCATCTTGATGATAAAATCATCACGGCATGGAACGGTCTCATGATCTCCGCCTGGGCCAAGGGGTATCAGATCCTCGAAAAACCGATCTGCCTTCAGCGGGCCATTGACGCCGCGGAATTCCTCTGGAGCGCCCTTTATGACCGTCATAAAAACCGTCTTTTCCGGATCTGGCGGGAAAATGAACGTAAAATCCCCGGAATGGCGGAAGATTACGCGGCCTGTATTCAAGGATTCGTCGACCTCTACGAGGCGGATTTTGACCTGAAATGGCTTGAAAGAGCCGAAATCCTGGGCCGGATTTTGTTAGAAGACTTCTTCGATAATACACAAAACGGGTTTTTCATGAATCCGGTCTTAGATGCGGAACCGGTCGGGATCCGCATCAAGGAAATCCACGACGGCGTCATCCCCTCGGCGGCCTCCATGGCCGCCCTGGCCCTCTTCCGGCTGTATCAATACACCCGCAAACAAGCATTTTTCGACACCGCCAAAGCCGCCGTGGAATCGGTGGTCCCGACCCTGCGACAACATCCCGCCGCCGCTCCCCTGATATTGACCGCCGCCGATTTTGTCTTGGAAAAATCGCTTCAGATCCTTATTTTTGGAAACCCTGAACACGCCGCCACCCGGGAAATGGCCCGTCTCGCCCGGGATTTTTACCATCCCACCCGGACCGTCATCTGGGTTGATTCTCCACGGTGCCGCCGGGAATGGACGAAGCGGATCCCTTTTATCGCCGATATTCCCCTTGAAGACCGCGGCCCCAAGGCGTATGTATGCGCTGATCAGAGATGCGCTTTGCCCGTAGGAGATCCGGAAGCCCTGAAGGGGCTTTTGCCGTTTTCCGATGTGGCTTGAAACGGGCCCAAAACGCAGGTGACTCCTGCATGGTGAATGAACTCGAAAAAAGGCCGATTATATTATATTATCCTAAAAATTTCCCTTATCGAGGCGCTCCGCTCTTTCGGCTGAGAGGGCGCCGGCGGACCTCATAAAAGAAAAGATCGTAAAAAGGCTTTTGTGAGTGCCGTTCAAGCCTTTTCGGAAATAGAGAGACGAAGGGTTGGGCGTTAAAAATCTCAAGCTGTTTGAGACACTTGTGTCGAGTTCTTGAGATTTAGCGAAACCCTTTGGATCACCCGAAAAGGGTTGAGGCGCGAACAAAATCAGCCTTTTTACG
>Ga0068713_1000106_pt1 | contig 151042 bp, 133 predicted proteins | sample MTBAKSrepl2MetaG_FD_62223 | JGI IMG/M metagenome (GOLD analysis project Ga0068713, IMG submission 62223) | Enrichment culture microbial communities om Arthur Kill intertidal strait, New Jersey, USA, that are MTBE-degrading - MTBE-AKS2 (Arthur... | ecosystem: Environmental > Aquatic > Marine >... | reverse complement strand
CTCGTCATCGAATGAAAGCAGCTCCGGCAGAGTCCGGGAAGCGGCCTTGGCCACCTCATGGCTGGGGATATCCGCGCTGAAAAGAGACTTGCCCGTGGTGCCTATGTCCATCACAAGGGTCCTGAGCCCTTTTTCTTCTATCACCTTCTTGACGAAGAGCGCCTCAGGGCCCTTGGTATCAATGGTCGCGACTATTAGAACGGTCTTCCCCTTTTTCATGGTTGCTCTCCGCACGCGGCTTTATCAATCGTCTGAGAACAATATGGACAATCCGTTCCCCCTCACCCCACCGTCGGGGGAGAGGGGGAGACTTTTATTTCTTGTCTAGAATATAGAGCGCGCCTTCCGTGGCGTTCACCCTGATTCTCTGCCCTGTCTTAATGGTCGTGGTCGCTGTAAAGGTGTTGACCAGGGTCGGCAGCCCATACTCGCGGCCCACAATGGCCGTATGACTGAGCGTTCCTCCCCGGTCGGAAACAACGGCTTTAACCAGACCAAAAACGGGCGTCCAAGCAGGATTGGTTCCGGGGCAGACCAGGATTTCACCCTTCTGGACGTGATCCAGCTCGCTGTAATTCATGATGACCCGGGCCGGCCCCTCGGCCACACCGGGCGCTCCGCACACGCCGTAAATATCGGCTTTCAACTCCGGCCTCACCCTGGGCAATTCTCCCACAACGATTTTGATAATGATGGCATCGGCTGACGGCAAGAGGTCCATTCCTACCGCTTCCTCGAGGCTTTTCCTGGTGGTAAAAACCGGAGGGTGCGTCACATCTTTCACTTCCGGCCAGTTTTTATTCAGATACTCCCACCGTGCCCGCCGCCTGTTGGCAATGTACTGCAGTTTATGGAACTCGGGGGCCCCGAGGACCCGCTCCACTTCGTCCGGGTTGAGGAAAAAGACGTCATCCGGCTTGTCAATGGTCCCTGCCTCGGCCAAACGCCTTCCGATGCCGAGAAAACCGCGGCGCTGGACTGCATGGCAGTGCAATTCGCAGAAAAGGTCGTGCTCCTCACTGTAGGACCCGGTCTTGCCGGCCAGTTTGATGAGCGCGTCGAACCAGGGCTTCTCGTCCTCGGGCACCTTTGCCATCAGATCGGCGATGGCCTTTTCCCTGCCCTGGGCGAGTTTTTTCGTCATTGCATCCAGGTCGTAGTCACCGCCCTTCTTGAGAAAAGCCTTGATGGGAGAGAACACCACGGAAGGATCTTCAAGCCAGTAAGGTTCGTTCAAATCCATCATGCGAACCATTCTCCATCCGTCTACCTGAAGAAAAGCATGCAACTTCTTGAGCCAGTCCTTGCCGGCGTCGCTCTGTTCGATCTTTCCCATCACCTGTTCAACCGGGGTGTTCATGATGATGTCGCCCAACCCCATGGACACCGCATCCCTGGCCAATTCCCACGTTTTCCTGTCCACCTGGAACACTTTGTTGTCATAGCCCCTGAACATGTCCTGGAATTCAGGGCTCTCGCTCGTCAGACCATAGGGCTTCACCAGGTCCTCGAGCAAAAGGAAGGCGGCGTAGGAGACGTTCATTCCCATGAAGTGGATCTCCCACATGCGGCGATTGGTGCTGATCATGTCCCAGAGGTGATGGATGAGATCGATGTTGCTGGCCATGTCCAGATCAACGGCTTTCAGTTTGTCATACATCGCCAGCAGTTCCTTGCGCTGTTTGGCCCAGATGCCGTCGAAGTCCTCAATCCAGGGGATCAAGGCTTCCTTGAACTTGGCCGTGCGTTTCGCCACCTCCTCCTCATCCCTCACAATAAGCATGGCGATATAGTCCGAGCCTTCCACGTTTCTAAGCGTAAACCCTTTATACCTGGGCATGCTGAGCTTTTCCGCGGCGTATTGAGATCCGTAGCCGCAGTGCCTGATCCAGAACCAATTGTACATCGGCGTCAACAATGGCACGGCGTGTGTTCCATCGAAAAACCACGAATTCATCTCAGGCAGGTCCACATCTTTGTCAAAGTCAAACCCGGGTACTGAATCCCATAGCTTCACCATTTCCTGTTTCTCCTGTGCCATCTTCTTTCCCCTCCTTCTTGATCTCTAAACGGTTTACGATTCTATGATCCTTACCCCCACTCCTCTTCATCGAGAGGTATCTCCTCCAAGCGAAACCAGGTGGAATTCTAGAGACCCCCAAATTTCTTGGCGATCAACTCGGCAATATGACTCGATGCAGACACCTTCTTCTTTGCCGCCACTTTGGCCGGACGGGTTTGAAGCCAGAAAAGACTCCCGGGAAAGGGGATATCCTGGTCCACGGCCCACTCCATGTCCTGCGGACCTCCCAGAGCCTGTTCTGCGGATTTGGCAACCTTCGCGATTTCAAGGATCTCTTCATCGCTGATGCAGGCTATGTTCTGCATGGGCTCCGGCACGTCCGCCCAGTCCGCCCCGTCTTCCGTGTACACCACGCACTTCCCTTTGTTCCCCACATGTCTCCCAACGATTTCCAGGCTTTCCTTGTCCACCACAAACCCGTCGACACTCTCGGCCCCGCTCACCACGCCCTCGCCCAGACCCCAGTTCGCCTCCAGGAGGATCTTGGAGTCATCGGCGGTGACCGGATCCACGGTGAAAGTGATCCCCGAGGCCCTTGCATTGACCATCTTGGGAATCGCTACCCCCAGCTCATCCCCCAACACCGGGAACCCCTTGTTGACCCGAAAGGCTACGGCTCTGGCCGTGTACGCGCTGGCCCAGACTTTCTTCACCTTCTCGATCACTTCGTCAATGCCCCGCACGTTGAGGTAAGTCTCAAACATCCCGGGCCTGCTCTCCGTTCCCGCAGACCGCACTGAAACAGGTACGTTTTCAATCCCTGTTTTTTTGCACAGCTTCCCGTAATAGGAGGCGATCGCCTCTTTCATGGAAGAGGACATTTCCCCGGCCTCGATCAGGTCGCGCAGGGTCCTGCTCATTTCCTCGAAGACCGAAATCCCCACCCCCTGGAGGTTGCCCAAGCCTTTGACATAGGAGGCCATCTTCTCGTCCGTACCCGTCTCATGAATGAATTTCTCGTACAGGGCGATGGAAAGCGCAAAGCCCGGGGGAACCGCCAAGCCCATTCGCGTCATCTGGCCCAGATTGGCGCATTTCTTTCCAACCATGTCGTTGTGGTCTCGTCCCAGCTCTTCAAACCAGTAAATCATACGCCCTCCTTTCAGAAACGTAAGATTCAGCCACAAAGACACCAAGCCACGAAAACTATATGATCATTCTGTTGATTCCATTATTGATTAGAAAGACGTTGATATCCCTTCTTTGTGCCTTTGTGTCTTAGTGGCTAAGCCGTCTCCTCCCTCGCTAAAAGGGCGGCCCCCAAAGCTCCTACGATCTGTGGCTCCTCGGGAACGAAGATTGAACTGCCGACAGCGATTTCCAGATACCGCTTGACCCCGATGTTCTTGGCAACACCGCCGGTGAATGCCACATCTTTGTGGAATCCGACGCTTCGTCCCATGGTGATGGTTCTGGACGCCACCCCCTTGTGGATGCCGGCGATCAGGTTCTCTCTGGGTTCACCTTTGGCACGGAGGGAGACGACTTCCGATTCAGCGAAGACGGTGCAGGTACTGCTGATCATGCACGGTTTGCCGCTGCTCAATGAGAGGGCTCCCATGTCCTCTAAAGGAACTTCGAGCACATTGGCCATCACCTCGATAAACCTGCCTGTGCCTGCAGCACATTTGTCGTTCATCACAAAGTTGGTGACATTCCCATCCGCATCCAGCGCGATCACCTTGCTGTCCTGCCCCCCAATGTCGATCACGGTGCGGGCGGAAGGCAAGAGGGAATTGAGCCCTTTTGCATGGCAGATGATCTCGGAGACCGCGCGATCAGCAAAGGGAACAGCATGGCGGCCATACCCCGTGGCGACCACGCGAGCAAAATCCGCAATTCCGGGCCCGAGTTTTCGGGTCGCTTCCTCCAGCACTTTATCCGTTGCCAGGTTGACGCTCCGGCCGGTCGGCAACACAGCGTAGGAAACCATCCCGCCGTCGCTGAGAATCACCGCCTTGGTGGTTGCCGCACCGATGTCCAAACCGCACACCAACATCCATCAATTCTCTTTCAAATCCCCCCGGAGAGACTTTCCGACAACCTTAAGTTTCCCTCCCCCTCGACGGGGGAGGGTTAGGGTGGGGGTGGAAAGGCTGCCCGTTTCGCCTTTTTTGCGGCCAGCAGGTGGCCGAAGGTTTCAATTTTTGTTCTCATGGATTCCCCGCTGAAAACCCGGTTGTCATACCAGTCGACTTCCAGACTGAGCACAGGAATTTTCATCTCCTCTTCTAAGGCCTTCTTGAAGAAGTACCCTGTCCCGGACATGGGTCTGCAGTGAATGGGTTGAGTCCACAGGATGCCGTCCAGCCCGAAATCCTCCACCGCCTTCTTGGTCCAATGGAGAACCGCCGAAGTGCTATGGTACAACCCTCGCTTCAACTCCACCTGGGCGTTTCTCTCGGCCAGAGAGGTGTGAGCGGAATCCAGGCTCGCCGTGTAAGCGTCATAACTCAGGAAAGTGACCGGTATGGCGATACCGGCCTTCTCGATCAAATGGGCTATGGACTGGTCTCGCTGGGGGATGAGGAAGCTGCAGACCCTTGGGCTTCCTTTGGGCAAAGGACCGATCCCATCGTTGACCCTTGCTTCGAGTTCCGGGACGAGGGTCTCAATCGCCTTGAGCGCCTCCGGGAAACGATCATAGCTGATCCCGTTCCTGAGGAACCGTACCACCTGCAGGTTCGCCTGCGATACAGGGGGCGGGTCCGCCTTCATGGAACGGTTGGTCTTTGCAATTCCCTCATTGAACTTGCTGTATAAGTCGTAATAAGCCGCCCAGTGCTCTTTGTTCGGCTGGTAGCCCAGGATTTCCGCGGCCTCGATCCAGCCGCTCTCCATCTCCGCGGCGAGGTAGGAGACCCGCTCAGGATTGAGATTCGGGAATTCGCCCCAAGGGGAATCCATCACATTGTCCATGACCACCCATGGGATCCCGTAGACTTCGCGCAGCCATTCATCGGTTTGTCCCCCCTGGTCACAGTAGAAACTCGAGGCGAGGAGCAGGTCAGGGACCGGGATAATCCCCTGAGTCACAGCGCCTATGCGGATTTTGTTGAGACCGCACAAGGCCCGGCCCGGTGGAAGCGCTTTTTCTTCCCCGGCCTCAAGGATCGGATCGATCCGGTCAAAAACGGCTCCCAGGGCGATGTCGAGAATGAACTCAGGGCAGACACAAAGGATTTCCCCTTTTCCGATCACGGAGATGACCCCGCTCAGTCCACCCAGAGGAGGGAAGGAGTAATAGACGAGTCTCTTGCCCTCCCGTTTGCTGAGGACCACATCCACCATTCCGCCGATCCAGACACCCAGGGCTTTTCTCACGCCCATCAAATCCACATCATACCCTTCGATCACCCGTGCTTCCGCGGCCTCCATGTCCTCAGGCCCCAGGCCCAGGATACCAAAGGCCTGATCGAGTCTCGGTCTTTCACGGCTGATTTGCTCTTCTTCCCAGCCGCACAGTTTCAAGAGAGCCGAATAGTGCATGACTATTTCCTTTTGATCATTTCGATGAACGTTTCTACGCGGGTTCGAAGGGGGCCCGCTTCCTGCTCGTCGTAATCGGACTCGAGGACCAGGGTCGAAAGGCCTGTCGCTTCTTTGATCAATTTCGGGACCAGCGTGGATTGGACCGTATAGCTGTCCCTGTACATCAGGCCGTACCAAACAAGGCCGTCTGCAGAGAATTCTCTGGCCAGGGTGATCAGCAAATCACGATATTCTTTGGATGGTCTGAACCATGCAGGTGCTACCCTGTGCCGGAAATAGGAATCGGCAAGGGCGTCCATGGGGTTTCCATGCGTGGCCACATCATCCCGGTAATGTCTGAGACCTTCGGCAAAGTGCTCCATCACGACAGCGCCGCCGGCCTCTTCGATGAGATGGAGGATCTTGGTGTCTCCGTAAGCCAGTGTGGAGCCGGTCAGCAAAACCCTGGGCCCGCTTGTGGGTGAGGAGGCCGGTTGCTCCAATTCCTCACTCAGCGATTCGAGGGTCTTTACCATGAGCCTCTTGTCAAGCCACATCGAGGCATGCAGGAGCCTGACAAAATCCGAACCCTTGAGAGGCGAGGCCCCGCTCTTACGCATGACGCCTATTTTTCGGAAAAGCTCCCTTTCCCTGTTGCACAGGACAGTGGCTTCCCTGAGGGCGTGATCCGTGATCCTTGCCCCGGTTTCCTTTTCCATTCTTTCTTTGAGCGCCGTGATGCCATGGAGATAGTACGCCAGTGCCCGTTCGGTTTTGCGGTGAGGGACACCGAATCGAAAGATCTCTCCGAGATGGTAGAACTCCCACGCGTCGCCCAGGATCCTGACGTTGTTGTCGGTGATGGGAACCACGAACAGGTCCATGAGGTCATAAACGGGCTCGCCCCTGAGGACCTTGAAACCGATCTGGGAGCGACAGAACGTGTCGTACCAGCGGGGGAGATAAGCTCCGGCAATCAAAACCGGTTCATGCTCTCCTCCACGATGAAGACCCACCGGAATCGCGCCGGCCGCCAGGATGATTTCTTCAGGGACATATCCTCCAGGGTAATAGCCGATGATTTTGCGGCCTTCCTCTTTGAATCCTTCCAGTTCCTGAGTCCGGTTTTTCAGGTGAAGGTCCAGCGCTTCGAGAGCTTTCATTTTCTTCTCCAGCCGATCACTGCTTCAGTCCGAAGTCATCACGGATCACCTGATAACAGTTGTAGGAGCATCCTCTCCCGGTGCCGACGCCGTTGTGGGTTGCGGCCGAGCAAAGATAGAAGTTCTTGACCGGAGTTCGGTAGTTCGAGAGCTCAGGGGTCGGCCTGAACCGGTCCATCTGGGAGACGATCATGTCCCCTACGGCGATGGATCCCTGGTGCATGTTCGGCCGGCGCAATTCAATGTCATAGGGCGTGAAGACACGGCAGCCTATAATGTTATCCCTGGCCATGTTGGGCGCATAGATCTGCCACTGCTTGATGATGGCGTCTTCGAATTCCTTTCTCAGCTCCTGCCACCTGGCCGCAGAGAAGAACCGGGTGGGTGCGGCAAATTCCTCCACCCCGATCATGTGCTTGCCTTCGGGCGCCCTCGACTTGTCCCAGATGGTATCAGGTCCGGCGAACATGAAGAGCTTGCTGCTGATTCCGTTGACCAAAATCTCGGAGAGGTACTGGTTCGCCATGTAATCCGCATTCCTCGGCCCCATGTAGAGCCTGGGTTGAGGCCCGCAATCCGGGTTGAAGGAGGCGGCCTTGTACTGGGGCGGTTCATGCATGGCAAGAACCGCCCAGATGATATTGTGCCTGTTGTATCGGATGTTCTTGACCCTTCTTACGATCTTGCTGTCGAGATGCTCTTCGCCGATCATCTGGATCGTCTGAAGGGCACTCAGGCCGCTGACCACGAGACGCTTCGCCTCGATCTCGGTCCCGTCCTTGAGGCGAATCCCCTTGGCTTTCCCATTCTCCATCAGGAGCTTGACCACCTCGCTGCGCACAAAAAACTCTCCCCCCATGTCCGTGAAAGCCTTCTGGAGGGCGTTCGTGACACTTTGGCTGCCTCCCTTGGCAATGGCCGCCGGCTCCCAGGACAGCACAAGGCCGAGGGAATGAACCAGACCGTGCAGCCCGATCACGTCATCCGGCGCCCCGCCGAAAGAGGTCATGGAGGCGCGGATAAATAGGGTCCTCAGTTCTTCGCTTTCAAAAAGGTCATAGGCCAACTGCTGGCTGGTCATGAACTGGTAAAGGGGGTCGATGCCCTCCTCAAGGTCATCACAGAGTTTCTCCAGGTCGTTTTTCTCTCCCCAGGGAACTGGAGGGCTGAGGCGGTACTTGCCGAAGGCGGTCTTCCATTCTTTCAGATACCTCCGAAACAACTCCTCCGCGGTGTCGGCGTCCCTCTTGGAAAATCGCCTGATCTCATTGAGCGTCTTCTGCAAATTCTCGTGAGAGACCTCGGTCCTTCCTGTGATGGGGTCAACCACCTTGAGGGCGGAGTACCCCACCAGGCAGGTGTCGTTGTCAAAAATCATGGCCTCATTTTCATCGGGGAAAATGTACTCCAGCCCCTTGTCTCTCAAGCTAAAATCCGTGTAAGCCGGGTGCCCGTAAAAGCGGGTGAAGTTGGCCCCAGGGTTTAAGCGGAACCCCTGCACCGGGCCGCCTTCACTGGTCACCGCGCCTCCCAGTTTGGATTGGAGTTCGAATATGCCTGTCTTCATCCCGGCCCGCTGCAGATAGCAGGCCATGATGAGTCCATGGTGTCCTCCACCGGCAACGATTGCATCATAAGTCTTGTCGCCCACGTGCAACCTCCTTATGTTACAGATGCCTAAAGTGCCTAAAATGCCCAAACTGCCTAAAGTGAAAAGTCGGAACGCAAACCCTTCGTTGCGAGACAAGGCTCCAAAGCGGACCTGGAGATCGTCTTGCCGTCCTAATGCATCACCCGGCCCCCATCGACCAACAGGACTTGCCCCGTGATGAAGTCGCTGTCATCGGAAGCGAGAAAAATGAGGGCCCCAAGGAGATCCTCGGGCTGCTGGAGCCGGTTCAACGGGGTACGGCTGACATCGTACTTGGTGACATCGGCGATGGACCTGCTGGCTTCGGTGTCGGTAAATCCCGGAGCGATGGCATTGATATTGATGTTGTGAGGCCCCAGCTCTATAGCCAGGGACCTGGTCAAGCCGACCACTCCTCCCTTGGAGGCCACATAGTGTACAAAGCCATGAGAACCCGTGAAAAAGGTCTCCGATGAAAGGGTGATGATTTTTCCCTTCTTCTGCGCTTTCATTTGGGGGAATACGGCCTTGGTGCAGAGCCAGGGACCCTTGACGTTCACTGCCATTACCTTGTCCCAAAGATCCGGATCGATCTCGAAGAAAGGTTTGCGAAGCAACCCGTAGATGATGGCCGCATTGTTCACCAGGACATCAATCCTCCCAAAGGCCTTAATGGTTTCTTCAGCCATCTTCAGGGTTTGTGTTTCACTGGAAACATCCACCTTGAGGCCTTTGGCCGTGCCGCCCAAGGACTCGATCTCCTTGACCGTGTCGCTAAAGTCCGCGATGTCCACAGCCACGATCTTGGCGCCCTCTTTTGCAAGAGCTCCACAAAAAGCCCTCCCCAAGCCTCTGGCGGCCCCTGTCACAATGGCCACTCTGTCTTTAAGCCGCATCCCATGTCCTCCTGTTTCGCTAACCTTATCTCCTTTGCTCCTTGATGAAGCTGTCCAGGCTCTCGACCAGGGCCTGTGCCGTTTCGATTTCTTCCAGGTTGCAGTCCACTTCCTGGATCTGAATGGGGCGGAGGAGCTTGTTTTTCAACGCTTCCACAAAAATGCGGTCTTCCTCGGGGTCGTAGAGGACGCTCCCTTCATGGTCCAATGACGACCAGCCCCTGAGAGGGACAATGAGCTTGATGGGGCCCCTTGCCCGATTGAGTTTCTCCGCGTACATTTCGGCGCCGATGAGAAGCTCGTCTCTCGGGAATCGAGCCATGGCCCTCATTTCGTCAATCTGAAGCACCTTGCCGGAGGCGAGATATTTGTCCCTGTTCGTTCTGGTCGGCCCTGCGCCCGTGAGGTTCAAACAGCAGGGCGCCCACACCTGAGGAATGCCTATTTCGCCGGCAGCATCAAGCCGTGTCATATCCGCAGCCCTGTTTCCCTTGAACTTCGCCTCGATGAGGCCGGCGGGCACGATTTCAATGACCCCGTCGAAGAACCCCTGGGCGATCAGCCTGTCCATGGCTCGGTCACTCACGCCGTTGGCATGAAAGGGATAGACGTGGTAGCCTTTCCCAGCAAGAAGGTCTTCAACGTGCTTGGCGCACTTGTCCGAAAACCCAAGTTCCGTCACGGCGATGGAGGGGTAGGGGAGTTTTAGGGTTTTGTAATCATAGGCTTCTTCGACCATCCCCGCGACGGCCCCTGCGACCTGCCCAATGGCATTTCGGACCAGGTCATTCATGCCTGCGATCTCCATGATCAACTGCATGACAACCAGATCCGAGGCACCGAACCATGTTCCCACATAAACAGGCATGGCCGCCGGGGTGGCGATGACCTTCGGGATCCCGAAAGGAAGCTTGGACATCACCTGAGATGCGATCAGGGCCATGGTCGCCCCTCCCAGGGCGACAACACCGTCCAGGCTGTTCCGGGAGAGAAGGTCCAGGGCTTTTTGCCGGGCGCCGGCGCTCATGGTGTTCGTGACGGACAAGCGATCCTTGGAAACAATGAGTTCCTCCAGATTCTTACCCGCCAGGCCGGCGATCTCCTTGGAGGTCACGTCGGCCACAAATCCGGGGTGGCCGCCCATGCTCAGATCCATCAGGATTGCTTCATGCCCTCTTGACGTGATCCTGTCCTTCAAGAACCTCAGTTGTTCCCCTTTCGTGTCGACGGTGCCTAAAATGACTATCTTCTTTGCCATGGGATCTCCGTTCCGCAGGTTGAAAAAGGCCTTGAGGGGTCGAGTCTGTGTCTTTTCTCAGGGCTTGCTCCCCTTGTCTACGGCCCGAGGTATCATGATTGGCAACATAGTCCCAAGTGAACCATCATCGCAGGGACGACACAGAGCGCTTTTCGCTTTTTGGGTGGCTATCGGCTGATGGTTAGTAATGTATTGGAAACACGAATAGTATAGGAAAACCGCTTCCGTCCGCGGCCTCAACCCGTCGGACAGCCATAAGAGTAGCGATACCCCTTTGTTTCCTAATTGTCAACGGAAAAATCCTTTGGCTTATTGTCCGGATTGGCCCGGACAATTCAAAATTCTTCATGGTGGTGCCCGTTTGACGGTCTCGTAAAAAGTCCCCCAGGTCGTCACTCCCGCCCTTCGACTTTGCTCAGGGTAAACTCCAGCGGGAGTCCAGAAGCGCTTGGAGTTCCTGGATTCCCGTCTTCACGGGAATGACAGCAAATGGCGGATTCCGACTTTTTACCGTGAAAATCCCCCCTGACCCCCCTTTTTCAATGGGGGAAAGTTGCCGCAGATCCCTAGCCCTCCCCCTTTATAAAAGGGGGATCGAGGGGGATTTTTGTCCGCCTCAGGCGTATTCATGGGCGGGGGTGAACGGATCCTCGGTCATAAGCATTTACAAATCCGTCCTGTTTGACAAAACAAAAAAAGTAAAATACTTTTAAGAAAAACTAAAAAGCCGACTTCAGGGGCTGTGCCTTTGACGGCCCAGCAGGGCGGGAGCGTCCGTGGTGCTGAATGTGAATCAGTTACGATCGTTTTACTCTGCGGCAAAATCAGAGAGTATTACCAAGGCCGCCGAGGAGTTGATGGTCACGCCTGCGGCGATCACGTCGCAGGTCAAGCAGTTGGAGGAAAACCTGGGCCTGAGGCTCCTGTTCCGGTCGGGAAATGCGATGCGTCTTACCGAGTCAGGCTTGGCGGTTTTTGAAAAAGTTCGAACGGTTTTTGAAGAGTTGGATACCCTCGAACGGTTCATCGCAGAAATCAGCAAAGGAAAGTCAGGGGAACTCAGAATAGGATGCTCGGAGACAGCCGCGGTCTATGTCATGCCGAAGCTTATCACGGCCTTTCAATCCCATTTTCCCGGCATTCGGGTCATTGTCGATCGCGGAACCACCTCTGAAATGGTGAAGAGTGTCTTGGATCACAGGAACGAACTTGTGGTGGCACGCTATCGGCCTGATGACAAGAGGCTTAAAATGCGGCTCATGGGGCGGAAGGAAATTGCCCTCATCGCCGCCTACAAGAGCGCCCATGTTCAGGGGGACAGGGTTTCGATCAAGGATCTCAACAAGGTTCCCCTCGTAGCCCCGATGAAGGGTTCAGCCACCCGGGACATCATCGCCGAACATTTGAGGCGCTTCAAGGTGTCTCCAAGAGTCGTCATAGAAACCGCGAGCATTGCTCTCACCAAGCAGATGGTTCAGCAGGACAAGGGAGTCGGCTTCGTGTACAGGGATGGACTGGCCGAGGAACTGTCTAAGAAGCGTCTCAGGGAGATTCATCTTCTGGAATGCTCGCCTTATATCGAGTGGGGTATCGGTTATCTGACCCGGAAAAACTTGTCCGAGCCCTCACTGGCCTTTATCAGAATGATCGACAAGGCAAAGGAGATGGATTCGTAAAAAGTCCGAAAACACCGGCTTGGTCATTGCGAGCGAAGCGACCCGTGCTCCGTAGCAGGCTACTGCGGAGGGTGGAAGCAATCTCGCAACTACCCGGATATCCGTGAGATTGCCACGGCGCTTCGCGCCTCGCAATGACCGTGTGAGACTTTTTACGAGATTGTCAAAGGAAGGTTGAGAAGATTTAAGAAAGCGCCCATGATGTTTGCCCCGAGATAAGGAGTCGTTCATGAGAAAGAGGATCGATGTTGATCTTGAAACAGGAGCCGTTCAGGAAACCGGTTTACCGGAGGAGGCCCTTTGGCTCGGAGGCCGGGCCCTTGCGGATACCATCCTTTGTCAGGAGGTGCCGCCTGCGTGCCACCCCTTGGGACCTCAAAACCGTCTTGTCTTTGCCCCGGGCCTTTTTGCGGGCACAGCCATGCCCACGGCAAGCCGTATGTCCGTGGCCGGCAAGAGCCCTCTCACGGGCGGAATCAAGGAGTCGAATGTGGGGGGCATGGCTGGAATGAGCCTGGCCCGGATGGGCATTGGGGCCCTGGTGATCAGCGGGGCCTCCCACATCGCGCCCCGGAAGGTCATCCTCCTTGGTGAGAAAACGACCGAGGTTATGGACATGCCGGAATTGAAGCATCGGGGAAACTACGAAACCGTGGGGATTTTGAGGAGGCGTTTCGGCGATGATGTGGTGATCATATCCATCGGTCCATGCGGGGAAATGAACATGGCGGCCACCACCGTTGCCGTTACCGATACCAGTGGGAGACCCTGTCGTCATGCAGGTCGGGGTGGTTTGGGAGCCGTCATGGGTTCGAGAGGCCTCAAGGCCGTCGTCATCGATGCGGCCGGAGCCCGGTTGCGGAAAGGCGCCGATCCGGGCGCTTTTGCCGAGGCTGTCAAAGAGTACACGAGCATTCTCCAGTCAAGCAAACGGACGAAACTCTGGCGGGAGAACGGCACCGCGGCCTTGGTGGATGTGAGCCACGCCAGGGGCAGCCTCCCGACCCGCAATTTCTCCTCCGGGGCCTACGAGAAAAAAGACCGCGTGAATGCGGATCGACTGAAAACCCTGGTGGCCGAGCGGGGCGGGACCATGGGGCACGGCTGCATGAAAGGGTGCCTGGTCAGGTGCTCGAACATTTTCCATGATTCGGGAGGCCGCTACCTGACATCGGGTCTGGAGTACGAAACCATTGCCATGCTCGGACCGAATCTGGACATTGACGACCTTGACGCCATCGCGCACATGGATTTTCGCTGCGACGACTATGGTCTGGATACCATCGAAATCGGAGCGACCCTGGGCATTCTCACCGAGACGAAACACTTGCAATTCGGTGACGCCGGTCGTGCAATCCAGCTTGTGGATGAGATCGGCCGGGGGACGGTGCTGGGAAGGGTTCTCGGTCAGGGTGTGACCACGACGGGAAAGGTCTTCGGCATCACGCGAGTCCCTGCGGTCAAAGGCCAGGCCCTCCCTGCCCATGAAGCGAGAGCGATCAAAGGCCTGGGAGTGACCTACGCCACAAGCCCCCAGGGAGCGGATCACACAGCGGGCTTTGTATCAGAGGAGCCGCTTTCCCCTGAGGGTCACACGGAGCGCTCCAGGGATGCTCAGATCAATATCGCGATCACCGACAGTCTCGGGTTGTGCCAATTCACGGGGCTGCGAGGGGAATATGGGTTGTTCGCCCGTATGATGGGGGCCCTGACAGGGAAAGAGCCCACTGAGGAAGAAGTCCGGCGAATCGGCCGGGAGGCGCTTAGAAAAGAAAGAGCTTTTAACCTGGCTGCCGGCATCGGAACGGGGCAGGATCGCTTACCCGAATTCCTGCGCTGCGAGCCCTTAGCTCCCGGTCAATCCGTGTTCGACGTGAAAGACGACGATTTGGACCGTGTCTTCGGCGAATATCCCCCGTGAACCCGTAAGGTCTTCGATCGTCTTCGAGCCTACTCCCCTGTCTTGATGAGGAAGGCTATGAAATCTTCGAGATCCTGCTGTCGCACCCCTGCCTTGATGCCCAGGGCCTTGCTGATCTTTTCGTAGGGCTCGGGGGGTCTTTCGGGCAGCATGGATTTTAACGCCCTCAAATCGACCCCCTCCTTTTCAACCGCCGCCTTGAAGGCATCCATCATACCGGGGCGTGCCTTTTCCTCTCTGTTCAAGGCAAAGAAATGGTCTGTTTTTTCTCCCTCCCTGTCCGAGCGTTGCAGGGTGAGTTCAAAGGGGTCGGCAAAACTTATCCTATTCAGGTTCAAAGGCTTCCTGATGATTTCGATCAGCTCGGGGTAGTCGTTTTGCTTGTTCAGTGAAAGCCGGCCCACGTGCTCCACACGGCTGATGACGTAATACCGATTGATCTGCGTACACGCCTTATCAACCTGGATCACCTCTTTCCACCCGTCATCCCACTCCAGGATAAGGAACTTTTCTTTTTCAGGCTCCGGGCTCAGTTTGCTTGCAAAGGGTTGTCTCATCAAATCAAGCTGAAGCGTCTCCGGCAGGCTTTCAAACAATGCTTCGCATGTTGACCCGTCTTCAAATTCGACAACAATCTTGTGCGGTCTCCCCAGTGACATGGGCTTCACCTCTTTTTTCTCAGCACTGTTTTGAGCTCGTGAAAGGAAGCAATGACAGCGTCTGCTTTGGATTTTCCCAGGTCTATGTAGCCCGTGTATTGAATGGTTTTGAACCCTCGATCGTGAGCAGGATCGATATCGGTCTCCGGTTTATCGCCCACCATGGCCGCCTCATGCGGTTCAATGCCCTTTTCTTTCAACTCCTGGACCAGAATGTCATAGAGCGTCCCGTTTTTCTTGGACGATCCCTTGTATCTTGGGTCAAGGGAGTTGTCCTCCAGATTGACCTTGCCCTGCGGCGTAACCATCTGTTTGATATATTTGACGAGTCCTGTCCTGCGCAGAAAGGCGGAAATAAAGTCGGTCCCCACAGGTCCCAGGGTCTTTTTCATCTCCGAGACGAGCTGCAGTTCAATGCCCTCGGCCCGGAGATACTCAAGGGCATCCACGATGCCCTCTCCCAGGGCAAGGTATTGCTGCTCTTTCTCAAAAAAGAGCTCAGCACCCCTGGGGTCACCATCCAGCACAAAAGAGTTGATCTCGTCGCGGTGCCCTTCTTTGATCCGGCCGTAGCTCCCGTATTTCTCCTTCAGGATACGGTACCTTCTGATCTTCTCCGGGATCAGCTCCGGCTTGCCCATTTCTTTGCAGATGTCCCCAAAGACAAGCGGGTTTCTCAATCCGCCGGGATTCTGGACACACTGGCCAAAATCAAATCCGCACCATTTGACTTCCATCACCATGATCGTCTCCCTTCCCTGTGGCAACGATGGAGGACTTTCCGGGTCGAAGGTCCCTGTCCTGCGGGCTTCCCCGTCAGATGCCCTGGAAAAGGTCTTTCCATTTGTCGAGAATCTGATCCCTCAATTCCTGAGAGGAGCGAATGACCGGTGGAACCGCGTCTTTCCAGTGATAGGGCCAACAGGCGTCGATAAAGACCTTGGCCGTGGTCAGTTCTTTTCTCTGCCTCTCCTCGGGCGAGAGGGTGGGATCCAGAGAACTCGTCAGGAATCCGGGCATGATCTGGATCGCTCTTTCCGGGCTGACCCTGGTTGAAACGGCCCAGAGAACCTCGTCCAGATTAGACGGGTCAATGTCCTCATCCACCGTGATGATATATCTTCCCGTGCACGAGCCCCCGTGCAAAAAGGCGGCAGCCAGGCTGGCCACCTGGCGGGCGTGTCCGTTGTAACTCTGCTTCAGTGAAATGACGCCGATCACGCGGTTGCCCGGACCATGAACGTAAACGCCCTTGATGCCGGTGGCCCCCGCCTTTTCCAAACGATCCCACAGCGTCGCGGCCGTGTGAATCGGAATAGGGAACCAGAAAAAAGCCGGCGGCTTGACCGGGGGCTGCCCGAACATGATGGGGTTGTTGCGGAAGTAAAGGTTCTTCACATAGATGACCGGCTCCGTCTTGCGGCCTGAAGCATAGTACCCGGTCCACTCTCCAAAGGGCCCCTCCATTCTCGTGTCTTCAGAGGGCGGGGGCGCGAAACCTTCCACCGCAATCTCTGCGGTGGCGGGGATGGGGAGCCCCGTGGCTTTGCCTTTGATCACTTTGAGGGGTTTTCCCATGAGGTAGCCTGCCGCATCCAGCTCGGACACCCCCCAGGGCAGAGAGATCGTTGAGAACGTGTACAGGATCATGTCCAGTCCGAAGCATATGACCACAGGGCAGGGCTCTCCCTTGGCCCAATACTTCTCCCGCATCATCCTGCCGTGCTTGCCGGGCGATACGTAGAAGGACAGGGTCTTCTTGTCATGAATCATGACCCGATAGGTTCCGCTGTTGATCCATCCTTCATCACGATCCTTGGTAATGGTGACCACCCCTGTGCCGATGTATCTTCCCCCGTCTTCCTCATGCCACTTGGGGGTCGGAAACATCATGAGATCCACATCGTCCCCGCTCAGGACGTTTTCAAGGATGGGACCCTGAGTGACTTCCTCAGGCGGCACGGGTTTGAAGGTCTTCATCTTCTCTTTCCAGAACCGCAGGACTTCCATATCGGTCATGGTGTCGTCGAGCCCCAGGGCCAGCCTCTGAGCCGACTTGAAATTGAGAAGATTGGTGGCGATGCGGTAGCCCTTGGGATATCCCGGCACCTCGTCGAACAGCAGAGCCGGCCCCAGCCGCTCGCTGACAATCTCGTGGATGGTGCCGATTTCCAGATCCCAATGGGCACCGTTGACCTTCTTAATCTTTCCCCTCTCTTCCAATGCGGATATGAAACTCTGCATATCATCGAACATCCTAAAACCCTCCTTTTATGATCGTGTGAAAAACCTGGTCTTTGACAAGGGGCGTGTCGGGCACCTCCTTTCCAAAGGCTGACAGGACCGGCAAGGTTTCGGCGCCCTAAAGGGCTATTTCTTGAGCTACGGTTGGACCATTCATGATTTCTGAATAGGAAGACAGTGTCAATTTGATTTTTCTTATGATACGTATAAACTGAGGTTATAGACCGGTTCTCCAAATTTTCTTCAGGAGGGTATGATTTTTGAGGAAGGTCTCTCTGCTTTTCACCACGATCTTGCTGGGCTGCGCCCTCACATTTCCCGGCGGTCGATTGCAGGTCGTTCCGCGATCCGATCAAAGGGCCGTTTTGGAAGAGCTCACGAAGAACTGGCAGAATTACGACGTTTACAGCGACGGGCCTGTAAACTCGACTTCGGCCCTCGTCTTTGACCCCAAGAACGACGACCGGCGCCTCGTCGGTTTCCAGTACGTCAAGGTGGAAAGCCGCAGAAACCTGCAGAGCGCGGTGAACTGGATCGACTCGTATGTGGACTTCGATCCCCGGCTGTACAGGATTTTTGACGAGGAGGGAGCATTTTACGGCTGGGTGTACATCGCTCTACACAGACCGGCGCCGCGCCGCGTCGACGAACGAACCCTCATGCTTCCAAAATATATGTCGCCACTGCACTGGGGAGGCGGGGAAGGGGATTGAGATTGACGAACCCTGTAAAGGCCGGCCATGCATTCCAAGGGTAGCGTCATCCGATGTCCGAGCCGGTCGTGTCATGGGATCTGCATTTTGACAGGCCGTGGCTCTCTGGTGTATAATTTGCCTCACAAAAAGAAAAGGATTTCCCCGTGGAGGCTGTGCGGGAGAAGGCTTCGTTTACGCTTCCATACCTGAGGGTGAACGGAGACGGCATTATCTCAAGTATCCTCCTATCTCCCTTTCAGTCGCATCTCGCGGGCAGGATTTTACAAGCAGAGGGGGTCGTATGAAACCGGCAAAGATGAAAACAATTCTCCTGGCAGGTGTGATCACTTTCCTCATGCCGACCTTATACGCTGGAGGGCAAGAGCCGTCGGATGCGAATGCCTACTTTCATCGAGGTTATGTTCACGAGCAGGAAGGCCGTCTCGATGAAGCCATCGCCGACTACAACAAGGCCATTGAGATGAAACCGGACTATGCGGAGGTATACAACAGCCGCGCGCTCTTATACATGAAGAAGGGACGGGTGGACGACGCCGTTGCGGACTACAACAAAGCCGTGGAAATCAACGCGGAATTTGCCGAGGCCTTTAACAATCGCGGCATTGCATACCGGGAACAGGGCCGCATCGACGAAGCCGTGGCCGATTACGGAAGGGCCCTGGAGATCAAGCCCGGATACGCCGAAGCCTACAACAATCGGGGTTTTGCCTTTGCGAAAAAAGGAATGTACGACGAGGCGATCGCAGACTACGGCAACGCCATCGAGGTCAATCCGAGTTTCACCCTCGCCCTGCACAATAGGGGAACGGCCTACTACGAGAAAGAGATGTATGACGAGGCCATCGCCGATTACAGCAAAGTGGTCGAAATCAACCCGAAGCATGCGGAAGCGTACAACAACAGGGCCGTCGCCTATTACCACAAGAAGGACTTCGAAAAGGCCCTGGAGGACGTGGAGAAGGCCCAGTCTCTCGGATTCAAAGTGAACCCCCAGCTCATCAAAGCCCTGGCCCAGGCAACGAAGAAGAAGTAGACCAGTAATCAGTGATCAGTAATCAGTGAACAGTGATCAGCGAGAAGCAGGGAGCATCCTCCTTTCCATCCTCCGTAGCAGAGCCACTGCGGAGGACGGGCGCCAACGCTTCGGAGGACAGGTGGAGCGTGGAGCGAAAAAAGCGAGAAGGAAAAGACTGTCTCTCACAGAGTCCACAGGGTCCACAGAGAATCGATTCATTCCGGGAAATATTGCTTATTTCCCTGTGATCCCTGTGGGCTCTGTAAGAAATACTTCTTTTGGCTTTTCCAGGCTTGTTTATGAAACAACGACGATCTCGTCCGGGTAGCGGCCCAGCTTTTCCATTCCCTCGTCACCGACCACAAAGGTATTCTCCACGCCGACGACCCCTTGGCCCGGAAAGATGATTTTCGGTTCCAGGGCAATGATCATGCCTTTTTCCAGGATATGCACGGAGTTCCTGCCGATGATCGGCCACTCGTCAAGTTCCAGTCCCACACCATGGCCGACGAAAGGAACCGGCTGGGGATGGCCCATGAAGCCTTGAGACAAGCCGGCTTTTTTGACCATATCAAGGGCCAGGTCATAAAGGTCTCGGGCGGTGACACCCGGTTTCCCTGCCTTTGAAACCGCCTCCTGAACCTCGATCATCACGTGGTGGGCTTGATAAAACTTCCCGGGAAGGTCTCCAAGCGAGTAAATACGGCTTTGATCCGAGATATATCCCTGCACGTTGGATGTGTAGTCGAAGAGCACCGGTTCGTGGCGCATGATTTTGCCGCGCCCTGCGCCGTGGGAGAGAAAGGGTCCGGGGCCCAGTCCCCCTGTGGGTCCTGGAGAGGCACTGGGCATGGCTGCACCGGCGCCGGCCAGGATGTGGCCGTACGTATTGTGGACATTGAAAGCCCTCATGGGGCTGATCCCGGGATGTCCGTGGCTGCGGTAAAAGGCCTCGGCCCTGAGGGCGAGATCGATCTCGGTCTCCGATTCCTTTAAGAGCCGGGGCACGATTTCGAAAAGGTCGTCCGCAATCTCCGCCGCCTGCCTGACGAGCGAGATTTCTCTTTGAGATTTAACCATGCGCACGGATCGAATGAGAGAGGAAATATCCGCCGGCTCTGCATGGGGAAAGAGATCTTGGTAAGCAAGATAAAGCTTTGCAGGGAGGACGTCCATCTCGAGCCCGATCCTCCGCGGCACGATTCCTGAATGGTCCCTGATCAGATCAGGCACCCGGGAAAGGCTTTTCAAAGGCACGATGTTTTCCAGGAAGCCGTCCTGAAGCGCTCTTTCGTAGCTTTTTCGCACCATGAAGAGGGCCTTTCCGCTTCGCGGCACCCAAAGCAATCCGTTCTGATCCGTGCCGGTCAGGTAATAAAGGTCGGTGCGCTGCACCATGAGCGCGCCGTCGAATCCGCCCTCTTCGATGGAACGCTGAAACCGCTCCACTCTTTGGGTGAACTCGACGATGAGAGCAGGGTCTTTCATAAGAGCTTGACTTTGCCTATGATCATTCATTATACCCGGCTCTTATAAACCACCCCGGGTCATTGCGCAACATGAATAGCGAGCCCAAAGTCATCAAGGCGAATCTGGAATACTTGAGAAAGCTCTTCATTATGCCTGATTCGCCGGACAAATTCATTGAATTCGGGCAGGAACTTCTCGAAATGATCCATGACTTCTTCAAGGAGAAGGGAGGAATTCACAGCAGCATCACCCTTCCGGATCTCAGCCGGATTTTTGATCAGACCGACCTTCCCGAGAGCCCGCACCTCATCAAAGATGTGCTCTCTGAAATCAAGACGAAGGTGGTCGCCCATTCCGTCAAAGTGGGAAGTCCTTATTACATCGGCCACATGACAAGTGCGATCCCTTACTTCATGATTCTCCTCGAAATGATCATCGCGGCCCTGAATCAGAATCAGGTGAAAATCGAATCCGCCAAAGCCTCCAGCTTTGTTGAAAGGGAACTGGTGGCATGGTTCCACCGTCTTGTTTTCAGCAGGAGCGAGAGCTTCTATCAGAAGCACATTCAGAATCCGAGGATTGCGCTTGGGAACGTGACTTCGGACGGCACGATCTCGAACCTGACGGCTCTGGCCGTGGCAAGGGAAAGGGCTTTTCCTCCGGACGGCGGGTTCCCCGGGGCGAGGACTGCGGGCGTACCGCAGGCTCTCAAGCACTACGGATACGACAAAGGGGTCATCCTCGTATCTGCCAGGGGCCATTATTCGATCAGGAAAGCGGCGAACCTCCTCGGGCTAGGCGAGGAGAATGTCCTGAGCATTCCGGTGGATGAAAATCACCGGATGGACCTCAAAAGACTGAGCCAGAAGATCAGGTCCTTGAAGGGGCGGGGAAGAGGGGAAAGGGCAAAGATCGTCGCCGTGGTGGCTATTGCAGGCACAACGGAAACCGGTAATATCGATCCCCTCGATCAAATCGGAGACCTGTCCCGGGAGGCGGGCGCCTTTTATCACGTGGATGCGTGCTGGGGAGGGTCGGCGCTGCTCCTGGACGAGTACCGCCCGTTGCTGAAGGGAATAGAAAGGGCGGATTCCGTATCCATCGATGCCCACAAGCTTCTCTATTGCCCCATGAGCATGGGTATCGTCGTATTTGGGAGCGAAAAAGATCTTCATGCCATCAAGCACACCTCCCAGTATGTGATTCGCCGAAATTCGGTTGACATGGGGAGGTTCACCATCGAAGGATCAAGACCTTTTTCGAGCCTCAAGGCCTGGGCCTCCCTGAAAATCATAGGGCGTGAAGGCTACCGGCTGCTTTTCCGGAGCGCCCAGGAAAACACGACCGGCTTGCAGAAGCTTCTGGCTGAGGCCGGGCATTTTGAGATCTTGAACCACCCGGAGCTCTTCATCCTGATTTACCGTTTTATCCCGGCAGAGGTGAGGGAGCATCTCCGGGTATGGCAGGGTGAGAGAAAAGGCGCGGGGAGCTCGGATAAAGCGAGAAAGCAGGATCGCAGAATTCGAAAAGTGAACCAGCTCATCAATGCTCTGAACATCAAGCTGCACAAGGTCCTGAGGCAGGACGACACCACCTTTGTTTCAAGAACTATGATCGAGTCCACCCCCTATCGTCCTCAGAATATCGTGGTTCTGAGGGCGGTGCTTATCAACCCGCTCACCGATAAGCCTGTGCTTGAAGAGATCGTCAATACCCAGACGCGCTTGGGTCTCAAGCTATGGAAGGACTTTGCGCCGGCCTTTGCGAAGCTCGTGATGCCTCGTCTCAAGCGTTTTGTCCCAAAAGACGGCAATGGATAATTCTAAGACATCTGGAGTATGCGTCTCCCGTAAACTCGAAGCACGAAATACCAAATCCGAAACAATAGCAAAGAGGCAATGTTCAAAATTCCGAATCAGAAACTAGACATGGCCTTTTCATTTTGATCATTCGTATTTTGATCATTTGAATTTGTTTCGAGTTTCGATATTTGAATTTCGCATTTCGTGGATATCGCCAAGAGAAGGCCAGAGAGAATCCATCAAATGAAAACATTTGCTTCCTCCAAATCCACAAAGGATGCCACGGAACCAGGCCGTTGGTTTATTTTTTCAGGAAACAAGCTCCTCGTGCAATCGAACGACGAAGGGTCGTCTGTTCCTTTACTCGAAGACCCCTCCCTTCTCAACCTGGACATCATGAGAAAACAAGGCATCGGCAAGCTTGGAGGCTCCCCCTGCTACTCGGCCGAATGCGGCCCGGATACAAAGGCTCCCGAGGGCATGAGCTTCCATGGGCTCCGGCCTTTGTTCGGGCAACTGGACGAGCAGGTCTTCAGGCTTGCGGGCAGGGCCTTCTTGATCATGAACTGGGACCGGACTCACCAATTCTGCAGCCAGTGCGGGCAAGCGACGAGGGACAAAGAGGATGAGACGGCAAAACTCTGTCCGGCATGCGGATTTCTCAGCTTTCCCGTCATGTCTCCCGCCATCATCGTGGCCGTTACCAGGGACGACAGAATTCTCCTGGCGCGGGCGGGAAGGTTTCCGAAGGAAATGTACAGCGTACTTGCAGGCTTTGTGGAGCCCGGAGAATCGCTGGAAGAGTGCATCATGAGGGAAGTCGGGGAAGAAGTAGGGGTAGAGGTGAGAAATATTCGTTATTTCGGCAGCCAGCCTTGGCCTTTTCCCAATTCGCTCATGATCGGTTTCACGGCCGAGCATAGGAGTGGCGAGATCAGGATCGACGAAAAAGAGATCGTCGATGCCGGGTGGTTCAGGGCTGACAACCTGCCCAAAATTCCGGACAAAATCAGCATCGCCCGAAAGCTGATCGACTGGTTTGTAGACAGGACCGGGTAGGGTCTCTGTGTTGCCGGTCTTTCTCGCTTCATTTCCTTTGACAGTTCCCGCCATTTCCTGGTAAAATTCTTCTTCGACTTGGGTGGTTCGTCACCCTCGGATTTGGGATCAGTAATGACACCTTATTCGCGAGGAAGCAATATGGACGAAACGACCACAACATCCGAGAAGACCGGCTCTTCTGCCATCGTTCAGCCTAAGCTGGTGATCGGCCCCAGAACCAACCTGCTTCTTTTTATGAGCATCTTCTACGCGATTCTGCTCATTTATATCCTGTTTGCTATTCTTGCTCCTGGAATTTCTTTTTTCCAAACCCCCCTCCTTTTCGACCATTTCCTGGCGAATTTCCTTTTCCTGGTAACGTTTTTTCTCCTTCTCACGCTGGGCATCCACACCCTCGTTTGCTTCTGCTGCGGCAAGCTCTCAGGAACCCATTGGTTTCGCCCCAAATTCGGTAAAGTATCTGTCAGCCAAGGGTGTATCAGCGACAAGGAACTGAGAGAGGCCCTGTCAGAGCAAAAACGAAAATTGGGGGAAACCCTCGTCGACGGGGGAAGACTGACGCCTGAGCATCTGGAACAAGCACTGCATCATCAGAAAGAGATTTCCGCGCCTCTGGGGCAATTGCTGAGAGAACTGGGCTATGCCACGGAGGAGGATATTCGTTGGGCTCTCAGCAAGATGGGCAGAAAGCTGGGTGAGATCCTTGTAGATAAAGGGGTCATGACGAAAGACGATATTATCTTCTTGCTGGGTCAGCAGACGGGGCCCCGGCGGATCTGAAAAAAGTCCCCCGTTCTGACACCCCTATCACCAGGTCGGGAAATTGCGCCAGAAATCCTTGTCCTTGGTTTTCCAGTCGGTGCCGAATTTCTTTTCGTAATAATCGCCGAGCCTGTCAAGCCATCGCCACCAGAAGTTCTCTCCCTTTTCACCGGCCTCGAGAATATCATTGAGAAACGTAGCGATTTTGACCATCTCGTCCTTGGGGATGTAGGAAGCCGCCCCTTTCTTGTATGACTTGATGGTGTTGTCGATGCTGAGCGCATGGGCCGTGAGCATCACGGGGATCACTTTCTTCTTCTTCGCAATATCCAGGAGCTTGTATCCGTCTACCCCCATGATGTCCAGAACAGCAATGTCAAAATATTCGTTTTCAAGCAGGTCTTTCGCGTCTTTGAACGTGGAGGCTTTGGTGACCTGGCACATGGGCAGCAGGGCTTCAAGGGTCTCAAGGATGTCAGGCTCGTCGTCAACGATCAGAACGCGTTTGCCCTCAAGGCGGCTTGTTTCATCGGACATGGCTCATACTCCTTCCTGAGAAAACGGTGTGATTCCTGCACAACACTAATACTTTTTTTGCGGCGAATCAAGAGAAACGGACTCTCAAAAAGCCCTGTGATGTGAATCTGTCATTTCGACCGCAGGGAGAAATCTGAGTTGCAAAAGCAAGTCATCCCGAGCAAAGCGAAGGATCTGGTCTCTTAAAAGCTCCCTCACCCGCCCTAATGCGGGATTCGGGACGACACTTCGTGTCAGATTTCTCGCTTCGCTCGAAATGACATGAGAATGGGATTTCTTGCGAATTCATCAATCTTGGTCATTCGGTTTCTTGCCCCCCTCGGACGGCTGAGTTTCGGATTTCAAGCTTCGAATTTGGGTGCGGTTTTGCTGCCCCGTGTACCAGTCGATCTGGCGGCAAATCCCGCGAATGATACGGACTTCCCTTGCCCTGAGAGGAAAAAGGGAGAGGAATCGCCGGATGTTCAGCATCCAGTGTTCCGGATTCTGGGGATTGATGAATCCGATTTTTGTGAGCACGTTTTTCAGGTGCTCGTACATGCCTTCCAATTCGAACTTGTTGGCCAGCCTGGGAAGAGGTTTTTCCGGCGAGGTTCGGCTTGCCCAAAAAATTTCGTAGCAGAGGATCATCACGGCCTGGGCCAGATTCAGGGAAGCAAACCGCGAGGTGGGGATGGTCGCAATGGTGTGGCAGTACCGCAGGTGTTCGTTGGACAGCCCCCGGTCTTCAGGTCCGAAGAGTATGGCGACCCGGTTCTCTTGGGCAATGGGGACAATATCCCGGGCAAGGTCTCTGGGGTTGGTCAGGGCCGGACGCTGGGTGCCGATGCGGGCCGTCGTTCCCACGACGAACTGGAAAGGACCGATGGCATCGAGCAAACGCTCGTGAATTTCCATTTCCTCAACAATATCGATGGAGGTTCCTGTGGCCATTTTGAGGATGCGGGAAAGATCGCAGTTTTCCGGTTTGACGAGGATGAGACGGCTTATCCCCATGTTGTTCATGGCCCGAGCGGCAGCGCCGATGTTCTCGGGAATCTGGGGTTCGACCAGGACAATGGCAATGTTCTTGAGCATCGAAGACATAGCAGTCCAAACCCTTACTGTCGCATCCTTTCCGCCCGTTCTTTTAAGATTCTTCCAAGGGTAGTTTTATCCGGATGTCAGATCCGGAGGAGAGAAAGCCCCGAAGGGGCGTTATATGAAATCTGCCTAAACAGATTTCATGGGCAAGTTTAGTACGATTTGAGAGCTTTTTGAAAGAGGAAAGCGCTATTCCCATGCGAGATGTTGAAAAACCGGTCCGGAGAATGGAGAAAAGGCTTGACAGAAAAAATATCATGTTATAACAACATAACAATTATAGGAGATGGCCAGTGGTCAAAGCGATCTTGGGATATGACATCATGCCCGGCATGACGGTGGAGTCTTACGAGAAATGGCTCAGGGAGATTCACCTGCCTGATCTGGCGAGAATCCCCGGGCTGAGAAGAGTCGTGTTCAATACGGTCAAAGGGGTTGTCAGGGGTGACACAACCTTTTATCGCATCGCGGAGCTTCACTACGACAGCATGGAGGCGTTTGAAAAGGCCGCGAAGTGGCGAGAGGAAAACCCGGTGAACCAGGAGAGAGGTCCGGAAGGCAAGACGGACTTCAAATTTTATGTGGTCTGTGAGTCCGAAGAGATCGATTTCACTTCATGAGCCCTCTTCGCGTCTCGTAGCAGAGACCGATGGTCTTTGAGAAAAGGAGGTCTTTGACATGTCCGACTATGATCTCGTCGTAAAAGGGGGTACGGTAGTGATTCCTTACGTGGGGGCCAGGAGGAGCGACATCGGCATCCGTGCAGGGAAAATTGCGACCATTGCCGAGGATATCCCGAAGGAAAAGGCGGAAAAGATTGTGAACGCGGCAGGGAAATACGTATTTCCCGGCGCCGTGGATTCCCATTTTCACATCGGCATCTACAGGCCTTTCAAGGAGGATGCCGCCAGCGAGTCCACATCCGCTGCATCAGGGGGAGTCACCAGCATCGTGACTTACTTCAGGCCCGGCAAGAACTACCTGAACAAGACGGGCCCTTACAAGGAGTTGCTTCCTGAACTCCTGGATCTCTCAAAAGGCTCTTATCTCACGGACTACGGCTACCACCTCACCATGAACACGGAGGCTCAAATCAGGGAAATGGAGTGGCTCGTGCGGGAGGGCGGCTGTTCCACCTTCAAGTACTATATGTTCTATAAGCTCCTCAACCTTGCCGGATCTTCTGCGGACGGGACCAATTACCTGATGACGGATACTCCCGTGGACTTCGGTTTCCTCTATAAGTACATGAAAGAAGTGAGCAGGCTGAGCGAGATTTTCAGGGATTATGGAAGGATCGCCCTGAGCATTCATTGTGAAAATCCCGAGGTGATCAGGGCGACCAATGCGGAGGTCATCGAGGGCCCGAGCGGAAATCCTCTGAAGGACTACAGTGATGCAAGGCCGCCATGGCAGGAAGAGCTGGCGATTCACGAGGTGGCCATCATGGCCAACCACACCAAGTGCCCTGTCAACCTTCTCCATTTGAGCAGCCAAAAAGCGGTCGAGGCCGGTATCGAGGTTTCAACCCGGTACCCGCACCTTTCCTTCCTGCTCGAAGGCACGCTTCATCATCTCGGGCTCTCGAATGACATGAACCTCGGCCAACTCGCCAAGGTCAATCCGCCCATACGGAGCCGGGACGATGTGGAATACCTCTGGAAGTCCGTGCTGGATGATACGATCAAGACCGTCGTGAGCGACCACGCCTGTGTCACCAAGGAGATCAAGAAGGGGGACCTCTGGACTTCCCTGCCCGGGTTCGGCGGCACGTCCCTCATGTTTCCCATCCTGGTCACCGAAGGGTACCATAAGCGGGGTCTTCCCCTTCACCGGATTGCCGAGCTCTCTTCGTCCAATCCGGCAAAGATCCACAACCTGTATCCGAAGAAGGGCGCCTTGATGGTGGGAAGCGATGCGGATCTTGCTGTCGTGGATATCGAACAGGAGAAAGAAGTCACCCTCGAGCGTCTTTTCACGGCCCAGGACTTCAGCCCGGAACAGGGCATGAAGCTGAAGGGGTGGGCGGAGTGCACCATCCTGAGAGGCCGGATCATGTTCGAAAACGGCAAAGTCGTAGGCAAGCCCGGATACGGAGAATATATCAAGAGACCCGTGAAGCTTCACTACAAGGGCTAGAGAAGCTCCGCGTCAGTCCGTCTAGGGAGTGGCAGGGGCGGCCATTCCCCTCAAGGCGATATCTACTGGCCTGTGGCGATGCGAATCGATTAGACCTCCAGTCATGAGGACCGGTGAAAGGAATCATGCTTAAAGACAAAGCCATCCCTCTATACTATCAGATCGAGACGATCCTGAGGAAAAAGATCCTTTCCGGGGAGTTTCAGCCTCAAGCGCCCATCCCCACCGAGGATGCGTTGGCCCAGGAGTTTGACGTGAGCCGGATCACGATCCGGCAGGCCCTGGGCCTGCTCGAAAGGGACGGCCTCGTGGTGCGCCAGAGAGGGAAGGGGACCTTTGTCTCCGAAGGGGTCAAGGCTTATGAATCCGCCAAGCTCACAGGGTCCATGGAAGACCTCATCCTCATGGGGGTTCGGACGTCCACAAAGGTCTTGGAAATGTCCTGGATCGAGAGCCCACAGAGCATCAAAGACAGGCTTGGGCTTGAAGACGGATCGCAAGTCTTGAGAATCGAGAAGATCAGGCACGTTGAAAAGGAGCCTTTCTCTTACGTCATCAATTACCTGCCCCGGAAGATCGGAGAAAAGATCAAGGCAGAGGACTTGACGCTGAAACCGCTCTTGATGGTGCTGGAGGAAAACCTGGGCATTCGGCCCGACGAGGCGGATCAGACCATCGAAGCCACTGTCGCGGACGCCCACGTGGCGCCCCTGCTGAACATTCGAGTGGGCGATCCCCTGCTCAAGGTCGAAAGGACGGTTTTTGACGTAAAGAGCAGGCCGGTGGAGTGTGTGTTTGTCCTCTACAGGGCCGATAAGTACTTTTTTAACGTAAAGCTCAAGAGGAGCAGGTCGAAGACTTCGATAGGGTGGAAAGCAGTTTAGGAGGCCAGAGCGAATGAGTGTGGCAAGAGAACTCGCAAAGAAAGTGCGGGGTTTCGGCTTCAGCGATATTCCATCGGACGTGATCCATCAGACCAAGCGGATCCTGCTCGATACGCTGGGGTGCGCCATTGGAGGATATGGAAGTGAAGCGAGCCGGATCCTGCAGGCGTTTGTCGGGAAGGCGGGGCACCCGGCGGAGTCAACGGTTTTCGGAAGCGGGATCGGAACGTCATGCCTGAACGCCACACTGGCCAACGGCGCCATGGTGCGTTACCTGGACTACAACGACACAGCCTTCATTCTGCAGGGTGAGACCTATCGAACGGGCTACCACCCGAGCGAAGTGATCCCTCCCGTGCTTGCCCTCGGCGAGAAGTGCCGCCTCAGCGGAAAAGAGGTCATTGCTTCGATCAATCTGGGCTATGATCTCTCCCTGGCTTTCCTGGAGGGTGTGCAGGGCGCGGGCATGGAAAAGAAGGGATGGAACGGGGACACCCGGGGAGCCCTGATCATGCCGCTCGTGGCCGGAAAGATGCTGGGGCTGACCGAGGATCAGATGGAGAGCGCCGTGGGAATCGCCGGGAGTTGCCATGCCGTCTTCGGCATCCTGGACACGCCTGCCGAAGAGTACACCATGACCAAGAACATCCGCTTCCCCATGATGTCCTATGCAGGAATCATGGCCGCCATGCTGGCCGGCAAAGGGTTCACCGGGCCTGCGGGAATGATCGAAGGGCACGACGGGTTCGTCTACTCCATCATGGACGGCGAGTACGATCTCGATCCTCTCCTGAACTTCAAAGGAAAGTTCGCTATCCGCGAGACGTGCATCAAATCCATCATCGCAGACTTTTCTTCTCACGGCCACCTGACCGCGACCCTCACCCTTGCAAGGGAGCACGACATCAAACCCGATCAGGTCGCGGAGATCCGGATTACCACGAGCAAGCGGTGCGCGGAGCACACCGGTGATCCGGTGAAGAAATATCCGAAGAACAAGGAGACGGCCGATCACAGTTCATACTATCTCACGGCCATCGCCATCGTGGATCGGCAGATCGGACCCAATCAGTTCACCCAGGAGAAATACAACGATCCGAGAGTCCTCGACCTGATCGGCAAAGTGGTCCTCCAGGGCGATCCGAGTCTCGACAAGGCCCGTCCGGCGGGCATCTCGGAGATCGTCATGAAGGATGGAAAGACGCACCGTCTTCGAGTGGATTATCCCAGAGGGCATGCGAGAAACCCCATGACCGATCAGGAGGTGATCGAAAAGTTCAAGGACATGGCCGCCGTTTACATGAGCGGTGAACAGATGGAGCGGCTCGTCGAGGCGGTGTTTGATCTGGACAAGTTGGACGACATCGGAAAACTTCTGGATCTCATGGTTTTTGAGGAAACCAAATAAAATCATACTTGCGGGTCTCGTAAGAAGTCGAAAAACCGCCGAGGTGTCATTGCGAGCGAAGCGACCCGTCCTCCGTAGCAGGCTACTGCGGAGGGTGGAAGCAATCTCGTGATTAGCCGGATATTGGAGAGATTGCCACGGCGCTTCGCGCCTCGCAATGACGGCGTGGGACCTTTCACGTAAGCATCAAATCTACGCTGTACAGACATCGTTTCATCCTTGGAGGCTATGAATGGCACGACTCTATGAATATCAGGGAAAAGACGTCCTGGCAAAGACGGGCATCTCCGTCCCTCAAGGGAAAAGCGCGGACAGCGCCGAAGAAGCAAAAAAGTTTGCCGAGGGGATCGGCAAGCCGGTGGTGATCAAAGCCCAGATATGGGCCACAGGGCGCTTCAAGGCAGGAGGGATCAAGTTCGCCGACACGCCCGAGCAGGCCGAGGCTGCAGCCCGTTCACTTCTCGGTGCGGAAATCAAAGGATTGAAGGTGCAACGGGTCCTGGTTGAAGAGCAGGTGGAGGTGGAAAGGGAATTCTACGCCGGGGTCATCGTGAGCAACTCCTACAAGATCAAGGGGCCGGTCCTGATCTTTAGCTCCGAGGGAGGCAGCTCCATCGAGGAGGTGGCGGGGAGAAATCCCGATCGAATCGGCAGGCTCACCGTGGACTATCTCAAAGGGGTAAGCCGTGACGATGTGAAGGGACTCCTCTCCGGGGTTTCTTTTGACGGGGATGAACTTCCTGAGACCGTGCGGGAATCTCTTGCCGCTGCTGTAGAAAGAATTTATCAGGCCTTCAAAAATTACGATGCCAGGGCCCTGGAAGTGAACCCGCTGATTCTCACGAAAGACAGGAGGACCCTTGCCGCGGACTGCCACATCACCATCGACGACAACTCGGTTTTCCGTCATCCGGAACTGGGAATCGAATTGCCCCGCGACATGGAACGGCCTCCCACCGAGCTCGAAAAGAAGGCCTGGATGATCGAGGAAGGGGACTATCGGGGAACAGGATACTTCTCGCAAATGGTGCCGAAAATCGAGGGAGAAGGGTGGCTGGGTTTTCACGGGATCGGGGGCGGGGGCGCCATGCTCGGGGCCAGTGCGTTCGTGGCGCGAGGCTTCAAGATCGCAAACTATGCGGACACGAGCGGCGATCCGCCGGCCAGCAAAATCTACAGCGTCATCAAGTGCATTCTTTCACAGCCCATTGACGGATACGTGCTCATGGGCGCCTGCCTGGCCAACCAGGAACAGTGGCATCATGCCCATGCCCTCGTGAAAACTTTCAAGGAAGAGGTGAAGAAACGGCCTGGTTTCCCCGTGATCATGCTGATCGGCGGCAACAAAGAAAAGGAGACCCACGAGATCATCCGTGAGGGTTTCAAGAACCTTCCCCTCCGCTGGGAGCTCTATGGAAGGGAGTACATCTACAACACGGATTTCATCGCCAACCGGGTTGAGGCGCTGGTGAAGGAATACCAGAAAGAAAAAAAGGGGTGATGACGCGATGAATGACAGGCTGATCTTTCGAACCAGGAAGATGACCATCACGATCGACTACAGCCGGTGCATCCCGGCCGTTGAAAACAATGTCTCTCCGTCCTGCGGGTTTGCTTGCGTCAAGGCTTGCAGGCTTTACGGCAGAAACATCCTCAGGATCGAGGGAAACCGCCCTGTCCTGGCCGTTTCGGACAAGGAGGAAATCAAGCGGCTCGACAACGAGTGCATCAGTTGCGAATTCAACTGCGGGCGTTTCGGCCCGGGGTGCATCAACATCGACATCCCCCTTGAGTGAAAAGAAACAAGAAAGAAGAACGTCCGACTATTCCCTCTCCCTTGAGGGTAAGGGTGAGGGTGGAAGCGCTCAAGGGGGAGAGGAAATCCGGATGGTTGGATATCCTGTTGCGGCAAAGGGATAAAACACGGAGGAATGCATGGCCATATTGATCGATGAGAATACGAAAATGCTGATTCAGGGGATCACCGGCCGTTTCGGCCAGGGGGTTGCACGGCGCATGATCGAGGTGGGAAGCAAGGTGGTGGTCGGCGTGACCCCGGGCCGGGGCGGGCAATCTGTTTGGGGTGTCCCTGTTTACAATACGATCAAGGAGGCGCTGGAGGCCGTGGGCGAGGTGGATGCCGCGGTGGCGGTGGTGCCCGGACCGGACGCGAAAGGAGCCGTCATCGAGGCTTTTGAAGCGGGAATCCGGACTGTGCTCATGCGGGTCGAACGGGTGCCCTTGCACGACTCGCTGGAGGTCATCGCTCATGCGAAGAAGCACGGCATCCGGCTCATCGGGCCGGGGTCGGCCGGGGTCGTCAGTCCGGGCAAGGCGTCTTTCGGGGGACTGGGAGGGTTCATTGGTTCCTCGGACCTGCCCAAGATTGCCTTCAAACCGGGAAGGATCGGAGTGGTGTCACGAAGCGGGGGCCAGACCTCCACGATCAGTTGGGTGGTTTGCAGCGCCGGATTCGGCATCAGCACAGCGGTCCATCTCGGTTCAGAGCCGGTGCTGGGGACGACCCTGGCGGAAGTGCTTCCTCTGTTTCAGGAGGACAGGGAAACGGACGGCGTGGTCTACTTCGGAGAGATCGGGACGGTCATGGAAGAGGAAGCGTGCGACGTGATCCGGGCAGGCGGCTACACCAAACCCCTGGTCGCCTACATTGCCGGCAAGGGGCTCCCTGCCGGGTTGCGGTTTTCCCATGCCAGCGCCATCGTGGAGGGCGGCAAGGGCACCGCTGAAGGAAAGATCAAGGCCTTGAAGGAAGCGGGAGCCACCGTGGTGGATCGGCCCGAGGACCTGGGGCCCGCGCTCAAGAAAGTTTTTGGAAAAGGATAGGGGGAGGCGATTGATGACACGGATCATGAGGTCAATGCTCTATGTGCCTTCGAACAGTTGGAGAATGATCAACAATGCAACGAGTGAAGGCGCGGATGCGATTATCCTCGACCTGGAAGACGGTTGTCCCATGGCGGAAAAGGAAACGGGCCGGGTCTTTGCAAGAGACTCCATCTCGATGCTCAAAGAGCACGGCCTGGATGTTTTTGTGCGGGTCAATTCCATGGAAACGGGAATAACAGCCACGGACATCGAGTACGTGGTTGTGCCGGGCCTTGACGGCATCATGCTGGCAAAGACGGAGTCCCGGGAAGATGTGACGGCCCTCGACGACTTGCTGAAGAAACAGGAAGAGAAAAAGGGGATCCCTCCCGGGAGCGTTCAGGTCATGGCCCTTCTCGAAACGCCAAAAGGGATCCTGAAAATCCAGGAGATCATTGCAGCGAGCCCGAGGATGGTTGCCGTGGGGTTCGGCGCAGGCGATTTTTCCAGGGAAATGGGAGCGGGAATGGGCGTCACCAAACTTTCTCCGGACGAGTACTTCCCCATGGTCCTTCATGCGCGATCGAGCATTGCCATGGCTGCAAGGGCCGCCGGAGTTCAGGCGATCGATACTCCCTACTTCGGGCTGGTCATTGATCTTGAAGGCCTGGCGAGAGAATCGGAGAAGGTCAAGCTTCTGGGGTTTTCAGGCAAGCAGTTGACCCATCCCCGCCACGTGGAGGTTGCGAACCAGGTTTTCTCTCCTGCCGGGCCGGATGTGGCCTATGCCAAAAAAGTGGTGGAAGCCTATCAGGAGGCGAAGGCCAAGGGCTTGGGCGCTACCACCCTGGGCGGCAAGATGATCGACTACGGCTCGTTCAAACGAGCCGAGTCCCTTCTCGCTTTCGCCCGGGCCGTGGAGGAAAAAATCGCAAAAAGAGGTTAACGAATCTGCCAGCGTTTAAGCTCCTCAGGTTAGGTTTTGGGAGGGCCAACGTCGGGAATTCTGTTATACGAGCAAGGATCGAGATTTTTTCGACAATTGCTAAAGAATCATGAGATGGAGATGTTTTTCCAGACCTTATTGAATAGGATTACGTCATACCAGGTTGGAGGTAGGAAAGAGGATCAGAGCGCTTCACTAGGGAAGGAGAGCATTGTCTATTTTGCGGGACAAGATGCCATGCTGGTGTAGCGCGTCCAACGCTTCTTTACGTAATTCAAGCAGCATCATTTAGCTAGAACCACGGATTCCCTCAGAAACGCTGGGTTCCGGGTCAAGCCCGGGATGACAAAATAAGGAAAGGATTTTATGACGCAATGCAGCAGAGCGGCAACTATCTTAAAGATGGTATGTTATGGAGCAGGCGGGCATTGCCATATGGTGCTTTTTAAGGGATCTTAATCGATTATGACAGCATCCAAAAGGACTTCCCTGGAGGTGAAGGTCATTTGACGATTTGAGATAGGGGTTATGACATGTTCTACCGCGCGACGCTTTACTCTGCGATAGCTGTTTTTGGTATTGGGACGATCATCCGAATCATCTCCTGGTTTCGCCGGGACGTCGGGGTGGGAGAGAAGGGAATCCCGGCTTCCGCAAGATTGTCCGCAGCCATGAAAGGCCTTTTCAAGACTTTTTTCAGCGGTAGAATTTTCGGTCTCATCAGGGCCATGATCGTGGATGTGCTCCTCCAGTTGAGAATCTTGAGGGACAGGGAAGACCGGATTCTGTGGATCATGCACATGCTCGTCTTTGCAGGCTTTATCCTGCTTCTCCTCATGCACGCCCTCGGAAGCGTTCTCACCCAGGATCTTTTCCCGGACTACCAGTCCACCTTGAATCCATTCCTTTTCCTGCGGAACTTCTTTGGCGTGCTCGTGTGCGCCGGTCTCATGCTGGCCATCGTGCGGCGAGCCGTCCTCAAGAGGGACCGAGTCAGGACGACGGGCATGGATTCCTTTGTGTTCGTGATCTTCGTCGTCATCATCCTCTCCGGTTTTCTTCTGGAAGGGACCAAGATCAGTTCTTACTCGATATACCGGCAAATGACGGAGGACTATGCTGCCACAGCAAACGCGGAGGAGCGCAAGGCTTTGGTAGCTTACTGGGTGGCGAACTTCGGGGTTGTTTCTCCAAACGTTGAGGAGCCTTTTTCCCCGGAGCTCCTGGCCGAAGGCAAGGAAACTCATGAGATGAGCTGCGCCTCTTGTCATTCCAGACCGCAATGGGCTTTCATTTCCTATTCCCTCAGCCGTGCAATGAAGCCCGTAGCCCTGAGGTTGGATCATGCGGGCTTTCCACATACGCTATGGGTCATTCACTATATGGCTTGTTTTGTGGGCTTGGCCTACGCTCCTTTCAGTAAGATGTTCCACTTTATTGCCACTCCGGTCAGCCTTCTTGCGGCATCGGCGGGCGTGGGGAAAGAAGATCCTGCGACTGCGGCTACTCTCAATGTGATTGAGTTAGACGGATGCAGTCACGGGGGGACCTGCCATCCGCAGTGCCCGGTCAGACAAAAACGGCAAGAACGGATCAACCAGACGCACCCATTCGAGCCCGAAGTAGACTTTATAGGAGGGAAGAGCTGGAAGGAACTCGGATGCAGATCATTCCAAGGATAGGTTTGAGGGGTTATGAGAGGCTTGTCGAGGCCATTTCCTTGGACGACGGGTTTTCTTCCTAGGAGGTAGGAATGCTTTGGGACAGTGACCGAATTGTGAGGGGCGATGATGTATGGGTGCCTACCGTTTGCGCCGGCTGTTACAATTGCTGCGGGATCAGGGTACACCGTGTGAACGGCAAAGTCGTAGAAGTGGCCGGCGACCTCAAGGCGGATAACTCCAGAGGCTACATCTGTGCAAAGGGCATTTCCAGGGTGCTTGATCTTTATCATCCCGGCCGAGTCCTGAAACCTCTGAAAAGGACCAACCCCGAGAAGGGAATCGGCGTAGACCCGCGATGGGTAGAGATCTCTTGGGAAGAAGCAATGGACACAATCGCGGAAAACTTGAGAAAAATCAGACAGGAAGATCCGAGGAAACTCATCATCTCTCATTTCGACATATCGGGCTATAAGATTAGTACCGCTTTTGCACTGGCCTTTGGGACCGGAAACTTCCACTGGAACAGGGCGGATTATTGCGGTTCGGCCTCTCATCCTGTCTGGCTGATCACCAATGGATCGCTGAACTCTGAAATTGACTTTGAGCATTGCAACTATGTAATCCTCTGGGGAACCCAACTCGGGCATGTGGTCAATACCATTCCGCTAGTTTCGGGGGCGGCTCTGGCCAAGGCCAGGCGCGAGGGAAGAAAGCTCGTGGTCGTGGATCCTTTCTGCTCCCATGCCGCGTCAAAGGCCGACGAGTGGCTTCCCATCCGGCCTGGAACGGACGGTGCCCTTGCCCTTGCCATGCTTCATGTGATGGTCTCCGAGCTCGGTCTCTATGATGAATGGTTTATCAAACACCAAACCAACGGTCCCTATCTGGTGAAAACGGATCAGCACTACATGAGGGACGATCCGTCAGGCAAGCCTTTCGTCTATGATCTGAATGACGGAATGCTCAAAACCTATGACGACGAAAGTCTGAAAGATCCTGCGATTGAAGGGGAGTTCTCGGTTAAGGGAGAGCGGTGCAAACCTTCCTTCCGGGTGCTGAAAGAGCATCTGAGCGGCGTGGACCTGGAGGAAATGGCCAGAACCTGCACAATCCCCGTGGAGAGAATCAGAAAGATCACCAAAGAATTCTGTGAAGCCGCGCAAATCGGCAGCACCATCGAAATCGAAGGCCATACCTTGCCGCTCCGCCCGGCCGGGATTGACTATAAGAGGGGAGCTGCGGCTCACAAAGGGGGCTTGAACAGTTGCTTTGCCGTGCACCTGCTGAACCTTCTGGTGGGGGCTGTGGATGTGCCAGGAGGGCAGCGGGGCGTCAATCCGAGAGGCCCTTACTGGAGCGCAGAGACAGGACCGGACGGCCTCCTGACTCCCTCAGATATCATCACGAAATACAACAAGCCTTACCCGGGCCGACAGGCCGGGGTTCCTTCTACCTTTGATTTACAGGAACTCTTTCCTGCTGCCCTCTTCACGAGGGGCCTGTATCCTATGGGAATCGACAATCCCAAGAAATACGGGATTCCTTACGAACCGGAAATGATGATTCACGGCCGCTCCAACCTCATGATGAACAGCCATGATCCGAAGGCTATGGCGCAGACGCTCAAGAAGATTAAATTCCAGGTCTCCATTTGTATGTTCATCGACGAAACGTGCGAGTTTGCCGACATAATTCTGCCTGATGCGCATGATTTCGAGAGATGGGATTTTTTCCCGGCGAATGATCCCTATGCCTTTATCGCTCCCGGACCGGGGAACTGGTACTGGTTGATGAGACAACCCGTTGTCGAACCCCCGGAGGAGGCAAAGCCTTGGAATCAGATCTATCTGGAACTCGCTGAGAGAATAGGCATCATGGAGGACATGTACGAGCTCGGCAACAGCCTTTGGGTACTGAATGACCAGGATAAGCTGGATAAGGGAAAAAGACACACGATCCGCGATATCGCGGAGAGGCAGGCGAAAACGATTGTAGGGCCGGAATTCACATGGGAAAGACTCAAAGAGACTTCCAGCATGGTAAGCCGGAAGAAAACGGTTGGAGAGGCTTTTCCTCGTTTGTTCTTCAGGAACAGGGTCCCCATTTACCTGGAGTACCTGCTGAAACACAAAGAAGAAGTGAAGGCTGTGACGGACAAACTTGGCTTAGAGTGGGATTTTACTCCCTACAGTCCTGTTCCGGTCTGGATCCCTTGTGCGGCTCACCGGGACGACGGGGAATACGACCTTCTGGCGACGAACTGCAAGATTCCCACTCATCAGTTCTCCGTGACCTGTGAGAACCTGTGGATCGATGAGATTGCCACAGCGAATCCGTATAGCTACAACGTCATGATCAACACCGCCGTAGCCAAAAATAAAGGGCTCTTTACCGGTGACCTCGTGACCGTGGAATCAAGATATGGGAATTACACCGGCCGACTCAGGGTGACGGAACTCGTCCATCCCGAATGTGTCAACGTTTGTGGCACCTTCGGTCACTGGGCGGAAGGGATGCCCATTTCCAGGGGTAAGGGTGTAATGCATAATCGCCTGCTGCCCCCGCCGAGCCTGGAGAGGATTGATACGCTCAGTGGCCAGGTGGATCAATGTGTACGCGTGAGAATCTATAAGTCGCAGGGAGTATAGCGATGCCTAGATATGGTATGATTGTGGATCTAAGAAAATGTATTGGCTGCCAGTCTTGCGTCGTAGCTTGCAAGTCGGAGCACAATACTCCCACTGGAGTTTTCCAAACCCATGTTCTGGAAAAGGAGCTGGGGAAGTTCCCGAATGTTGTGCGGGTCTTCTTGCCTGTCCTTTGCAACCATTGCGACAAACCTACGTGTGTTGATATTTGCCCGTCCCAGGCAACCTACAAGAGGGATGACGGTGTGGTGATGATTGATTTTGACAAGTGTATCGGATGCGGGGCCTGCGTGGAGCACTGTCCGTACCACGCTCGAGTTCTTGTGGAGGATGCTCGGACTTTATTCCCGGACGGAAAAACAATGTTCGTGAAGCCTGTCCACCAGCAAATCCCTAACAAGGTAGCGATCAAGTGTGATCTCTGTTACTTCAGAGTGGAGAAGGCTCGTCAACCGGCCTGCGTGGAGGTCTGTCCAACAGGAGCAAGAATTTTCGGGGACCTCTCGGAAGAAGAGGGCATCCTCAGGAAGGCTATCGGACAGTACCAGGGATGGCAAATGCTTCCGGAGAAAGAAACGGATCCTTCGGTGTATTACATCGGATGATACCCTGGATCCCTCCCCCTTGATGGGGGAGGGCAAGGGTGGGGGTGGAAATAGGGGATGAAGTCGGTTTCCACGATATTCGCAGAGTTCATTTTATCAAGCCGTTTCGAGGACCTCGGAACGGACGTTGTCCAGCAGACAAAGAAAGTCATCCTGGATCTCATCGGCGTTTTGCTGGCAGGGTACCAGGCTACGGCCTCTGCGAAGGTGTTCGTGGTCCTTCTGGTCCGGCCTATGAGTCATTATTTCAGAATCGCACCGGCCTCATAGTGAACGGTGGGCACACTAATACCCATTAGCCGGCATTGCTTTAAGAAAAGCGGCTTGCTCTTTTTGCTCGTTCCACCATTCCCCGTCGCTCAACTCGGTCTAAACCGAAAAGGGGTTGACAAATAAATTACATTGTTATAATAAGATGACAATCTCAGATCCGTCTGCTGTGGAAAACCGGTAGGGAGTGGCCTGATCAAGGGCTCTTTTCCCAAGAGCTCCAGAACTTGTCTCCTTCATAGTGTGAATGTTGATTAGAGGAGTGTTGGCTTGAGGCAACTGGTCAAGCCGGGTCTGTTTTTCTTCCTCTACCAGTGGTGCTTGCCGCTCCCTTTGTAGATCTTCGATCTCTTTGGTAATGAGCGAAGGCGTGATAGGGATTAAGGGCAAGGGGTTGATGAGGCAGATGTCCTTCGATAACCGAGATGGAAGCGATACTGATGCCTGGGTCAATGTCCCCCAGATCGGTATTTTTCGTTCCCAATACGATGGAAAAGGGCGATATCCTGCCCAGCTTTCCCTTCAATGGCATAGGGATACAGCCTGACTGGAGGCCCACAATGATGCTCGTACGGGAATGCACGTTGTGAATGCTGAACTCATCAATTCCAACATACAAGAAACCTTTCGAGATAGGCGCTTTGTATTTACAGTTCAAATGCTCCTTGTGAATACCCTTGACCAGATTACAACCGATGCCCGGAACTCTGGTTACATCCATCACGGTCTTTCAACGAAACAAATCAAAAGCAAACTGAGCAAAAAGCCGCGTGCGCCCCGTCTGTCCCATGACAAAGGGCAATTCGTGCCATCTCAAGGCCCCAGACGGCGTAAAATTATGACGCCAAGCCTGCGAGCGGAGAATGGTCGGACGCATGATGATAAGGACAAGGCGAAGCATTCTCTCCTTGGGACCTTTTTCCCGGATCAACTTCCAGCTTCCGAGGCAGGGCAAATTTCGATGCGAAAAGTCACCTCTGCCCAGAAAACCATCGACGTTTTTTATATTCTGTATTTTTGTGACACCTTTCAGTCTAACGCAGGATAGAGCAAAGAGGTGGGAATGACGGATACCGTCGTGGTTTCGCCTCCAAAGAGAGTAATCTCTTGTTCCAGCTCTTTTTTACTTATCGGCACTTGTTTACCAAATCAACCAAAACTTTTATGAGGGTATCCTTTGTCGCAAAGCTCTGCCGCTGCTGCATAGAATAGCTTGGACCAGCAGGCTGGTCGAAAATTAAGGGGAATGGGTAATATTCAATTGGCTCTAGAAGGCTTTAACAAAAATACCGTGTAGACTTTTGTAGAGACCAGGCCCAAATAGAAAAGGGCAATGGCAATCAACAGCCCATTGAACGTAAAAATGATGGTATTGTCCAAGAGGTCTTATCAATCAACATCGCTAAGCACAAGGGGGGAGAAAATGAAAAAGAAACTTTTTGTGATTTGCTTAATCTCTGGTCTTGTTCATTTATTCGCGTTTTCTATTATGAATCAAACTGATATCGCAGCTTCTGCAGAGCCAATAAAAATCGGAGCAGTTTTAGGAAAAGCCTCGTTTCTAGCTTACCATGGTAAATTTGCGGAGCGGGGTTATATGATGGCCGCCGAAGAAATCAACGCAGCAGGAGGAGTGCTTGGTCGGCCGATTGAAATAATTTGGCGAGATACAAAAGCGAAACCGGATGTGGCTGCAAGAGAGGCTAGGGCACTTGTTTTCCAGGATAAGGTAGATTTTCTTATGGGCTGTCTTCTTACATCCACTGCCAATGCAGTCTCTGATTTCGCAAAGGAGAACAGAATACTTTACATGAGCGGTGGTCAGAGCGTATCGATGAGAGAGGAGCAGTGGCATCGCTATTTCTTCGGGCTAACAACTAACACGACCATGGTATCAAAAGCGCAGGCTTTCAATATCAAAAATGAAGGCTACAAAAAAGTGTGGTTCATAGGGCCTGACTACTCCTATGGTCATCAAGCGGTTAAAGACTCAAAGCGCTACCTAAGTGAGCTATTACCCGGAGTGAAATACCTTGGCGAAAGTTGGCCGCCTTTGGGAGAAAAGGATTTCGGTCCATTCATTTCCGAAATCAGCCGGGCCAAGCCAGATGTCATTGTTAGCTGGCTTTTTGGTGGAGACCAAGGCGCTTTTGTTAAACAGGCGAATTCTTTCGGCTTGTTCAAAACCACTCAATATGCTGGAGATTTTGGTCCAGAGAGTCTGAGGCCTTTAGGATTAGAGGTGCCGGAGGGATTGCTTGGAGTCTCTATGTACGAATTCTTAACTCCAAATATCCCGGAGAATAAGAGGTTTGCAGACAAATTTCGATCCAAATATAACGATTACCCATCAAGGGAATCTTTACACTATTACAACGCGGTTCATTTTTTGGCACTTGCAATTAAGAAAGCCGGTACTTCAGACACTGAAGCAGTTATTGATGCTCTAGAAAAAGTGCATTTCGATTCGCCTGTAGGTGACCTTTACTTCAGGCAAATTGATCATCAGATTTCATTGCCCCTGATTATTGGTAAGACTATGGGGGTGCCCGGACTCGAGTATTTAGTCATAGGGAAAAATACGGTCCTGCTAAAAGCTGAGGATTTGTGGCACAGCGAGACTGAAGTTTTGGAAAATCGAAAAAGAAACAATTAGTGCAATCAAGAAGACGATTTTTTGGAAAAATATGCTTGATGAAAGGGCAAAAACGAAAGGTATTTTACGGATGTATATAGCCCTGCACAGAAGAATGGTGGCATGAGGATGTAATACTGTGGGTCTAGATGCAATATTATTTCAGGCTATGACTGGCGTGGCAAAAGGCATGAATCTTTTTTTGCTCGCCTCAGGGTTGAGCCTGATCTATGGCGTCCTTAATGTGGTTAACTTTGCTCATGCCACCTTTTATCTGATTGCGGCTTATATCTGTTATACGATAACTAACCTCTTTCCCAATGGATATTGGGTTGCGCTCATTTTAGCTCCTATATCAGTCGCATTGCTCGGTGGTATTTGCGAAAGGCTTTTCAGTCGTCTTTATACAAAGGAGCACTATACGCAGATTATGCTAGCATGGGGAATGATCTTGGTATTTGGGGACTTGATAAAACTGACGTGGGGAAGTGAGGGGAAAATAGTGCCAAGTCCCGATTTGCTTACGGGATCCGTGCCATTACTTGGCGGGAATTTCCCTGTCACTTACTTATTTGTTATTTTTGTTGGAACCGCCATAGCCGTTGCTCTTTATTTTGTGCTTTACAGAACCAAAGTAGGGATAGATATTCGAGCGGCCTCAGCAGACGCAGAAACTACAAGCGCCCTCGGTGTCTCTGTTGAGAGGCTATATAGTGTCGTATTTATTAGCGCATGTTGGCTGGCTGGGGTTGGTGGAGTTATCTCTACACTATTGTCGCCTATTTATCTAGGCTCCGACCTTGAGATCATCCTTGCCGCCTTTATCATAGTTATCATAGGCGGGATGGGAAGTATCCTAGGATCTCTAATAGGAAGCCTTGTTTACGGGGTTGTATTTGCATTAGGTATTTTAGTGCTACCGAAATTTGCTATTGTGTTCCTTTACGTTCTTATGGTGGCAGTTTTAATTCTACGTCCTTATGGCTTACTTGGCAAAACTCGTTAAAGAGAGTATTTTTTGTTTTTGCTGAATTTTACAAAGTCGCGTGCGAGAAGGTTTTTGAACGGCCTATCGGTCATAATGGTTATAGAAAGTTAAAAACACCGTCGGCGGAAAGGGTTCATATTGATGTGTTTAGCAAAGATCCCTAAGAGCATTGTGTGGGAGATCTTTTAGACGAGCCAAGACGACTCCCGCATGTCCTACTAGGGTAACGGATGAATTTTCTTGCACAACCTGGAAACTTCCTCCTTTGCCGCCCTCAACGGCAAGTTGCTCGTTTAACGTCGTCGCGTGAAAAGGCAGGGTATTAATTTTTTGAAATTACTACACAAAGACGGCAACTTAGGCCAGCACCTGTTATTGATTTTGGGTTTGTGTGTTATCGTGGTCTTCCCCTTTTTAGTTGATGTTTCGTGGGTTTTCCTGATCACAGAACTTGCCATATTAGTCCTCTATGCGATAGCCTATAATCTGACCTTCGGAGTCGCCGGAATGCTTTCCTTTGGGCACGGCGGGTTATTTGGGGCCGGAGCGTATGTATTAGCTATCGCGGCCATAAAAGCAAACATTCCGTTCCCTATTGCCTTGCTTGCAGCACCTGTTCTCAGCGCTCTTATTACATTTGTGGTTGGCTGGTTTTGCATACGCCTTACCGGGATTTATTTTGCAATCCTTACTCTTGCCTTTGGCCAGCTTATTTGGGCCACCATATGGAAAATGCGCTCCATTACAGGTGGCGATGACGGCTTAGTCGGATTGCAGGCGCCTTCCGGCATTGCATCTCCCACGCATCAATACTTTTTTATCTTGGCAATTGTGGTGCTATCCTTATTGCTTATGAAGAAAATAATCGATTCACCTTTTGGATTTACCTTAAGGACTATTCGGGAGAATCAAACAAGAGCACAATCTATCGGAATTAATGTAAAAAGATTCTTGCTTCTCGCATTCACCATATCCGGTTTTTTCACAGGGTTGGCGGGCGCTCTTTTTGCCATCCTAATGCGAGGGGCTTTTGCAGATTTTGCATCAGTGAGTAAGGCTTTCGAACCTCTATTTGCCGGTGTTTTGGGTGGAATACATGTTTTCTGGGGCCCAGCATTTGGTGCAGGAATACTATTAGCGCTGGATATATTTGTAGGTTCATATACCGAATATTGGGCTCTCGTCGCCGGTTGCATCCTTATACTGTTAGTGCTGTTTTTACCGGAAGGTATAGTCGGCAGGCTTCAATTGATCAGAAACGCAAGGGTGCGGAGAGCAAAGCATTCATAGAAGCATTCTTAGTCATCGGTTGACCCTTTCCAAGGCTCAGTGAGTGGGTCATAGACCGTTTCGCAATGAAGGGAGCCACCCTATCAGCTAACGAAGCTTTTTTGGTTGCTCCTGAAGGAGTATTTCCCTTGGAATCGAGCATTCTAAGAGTGAATTCGTTAACCAAAGTTTTCGGAAAAATGAAGGCGGTGGATCATGTGACTTTTGATATTCAACCGGGTGTTGTGACGTCCCTGATAGGTCCAAACGGAGCTGGCAAAACAACATTATTCAATGTCATTACTGGCCATCTGCGAGCTGATGCAGGGAATATCGTTTTTGAAGGTATCGATATCACAAACCTGCCTCCCCATAAACTGAATCGAAAAGGGCTAGCGCGATCCTTTCAAATCGTTAATATTTTCCCTCGACTCACCGTGTTGGAAAATGTTCAGGCTGCGGTAATATCTCGCATGGGAAAGAGCTCGAATATTCTTAGTTTCGCCAAAAATGTAGGACGGGATGAGGCATTTCAACTTCTTGAGAGGGTAGGACTTTCAAGTCAAGCCGACTACATTGCTGGAACTCTTTCTTATGGAGATCAGAGAGTGATGGAGATTGCTATCGCTTTAGGAAGCAGACCGGTAGTGCTACTTTTGGATGAGCCTACTGCCGGTATGGCACCTGAGGAAACCTATGCAACTGCTCGTTTGATTAAGGGTTTAGTTAGTGATCTAGGACTCACAATTCTCGTTGTAGAGCACGACATGGATGTTGTTTTTTCTATATCGGAAACTATTGTAGTACTCCATGAAGGAAGAATCCTGGCTTGCGGTACACCAGAAGAGACGCGGCAAAATGAATTGGTGCAAAAAGTCTATCTTGGCGAGGAATTAGTTAACGATAAAAGCTATTAATGGTATTCAAGGCAAAATGGGTTCTGACATTGTTCTAGAAGTCAATAAAATTAACACATACTATGGGCTAAGTCACGTCCTTTTCGATGTTTCCTTGTGTCTTCAAAGAGGTGACTTAGTTTGCATGCTAGGCAGAAATGGTGCGGGCAAGACGACTACACTAAGAAGCATTATTGGATTAACGCCGCCTCGCTCAGGAAACATTAAATTCAGTGGACAGGAATTGGTGGGTAAACGACCACATCAAATTGTCCACCTGGGTATGGGCTATGTCCCCGGTGATAGAAGAATCTTCCCGGATATGACAGTGCGGGAAAATCTTGAGGTAGGTAGAAGATTAAAAAGAACAGCCGAGGGGTGGACGTTGGAAAAGGCCTATGAGCTTTTTCCATCTCTAGGAAGAAGAAGTGAGCAGGCCGGCAGTCGTCTGAGCGGTGGTGAACAACAAATGCTTGCTATAGCCCGTTCGCTAATGGGGAATCCGAGAGTGCTCCTCCTTGATGAACCTTCGGAGGGACTTGCTCCATTGCTTGTAAGGGCATTAGAAGACCAAATACTGGAGTTGCTCAAAAGAGGGATAAGCATCTTACTTTCTGAGCAAAATCTAAAGTCGGCGCTGAGAGTGAGCAATCGAGGTTATGTGATAGAAAAGGGACGCATTGTATTTCATGGCACAGCCAAGGATTTTAGAGAAAGCGATGAGGCTAAGAGGCATCTGATGATCTAGGAGTTTCATAAGATGCCTAATTCCTCTTGGGGGTATATTCGGTGTCCCGTCCTTAGCATGTGTCTACTGGTTCGGAAAAAGGAATGTTTCATGGGAGTGTTTGTTAAGTATGCATCATCTGGAAATTGATAATAAGAGGTGTATCAACTGCAGAACATGTGAATTGGCATGTTCATTTCATCACAAGAAAAGTTTTGAGCCGAGCATGGCAAGCTTGAAGATTCATGGGGAAACCAGCGAGGTGGATATATCCATTTTATTTTTTGATGATATGACGAGGGTTGAAAGACAGAAACGAGTCCCATGTGACCACTGCAAAAGTGAAATCTTGCCTTTTTGCGTAAAATACTGCCCGGTAGGAGCTATCAGGGCGCAGGGAGGGGAAAATAACTTTCGATGAGAGAAAAGGTATTCTCTTTTGGTGGAAAAATCCTGCGCGTTGACTTAGGCTCCGGAGGGATCTGGACGGAACCAACCGTGCGGTATGCTGAAAAGTTCCTTGGTGGCAGAGGTATAGACGAGTGGATTCTGTACAATGAAGTCAAGGCTTGGATAACACCATTGGATCCAGGTAATAGGCTGATATTCGGAACTGGAACTCTGGTCGGCACCCTGGCACCCTCTGCTACCCGCCATACTGTAGAGGCTAAGAGCCCAGTAACTGGTGGGGTTGGCTCAGGCAATTCCTGCGGTTTCTTTTCGCCGGAGCTAAAATTTGCCGGATATGACCATATCGTATTTCAAGGGAAATCGACAGAGCCGGTTTATTTGTTGATAAGTGATCAAAACGTTGAGATAAGGAATGGGTCCCATATTTGGGGAAAGACAACTTGGGAAGCGGACGAGCTTATAAAGGCTGAATTAGGAGATAGGAATTGTCAAATTGCTTGTATAGGCCCGGCAGGTGAAAACCTCGTGAAAAGCGCGTGTATCATTGCAAATAGAGCTCGAGCGGTGGGCAGATGCGGGCTTGGTGCGATAATGGGATCAAAAAATCTCAAGGCTGTGGCAGTCAGAGGCTCGGGTTCAATTGAGGTCGCATACCCTAACAGGTTCATCGAAGAGGTGGACAATGCTTTGGAGAAGTTAAGGGTGTCCGACAGAGCTAATGCGCTCAGAACTTTTGGGACGTATGCAAGGGCAGTTGGACTGAATGAAGCATCCCTGTCTCCTGTGAGAAATTTTCAGACCGATGCTTGGGACCCTTGCAAGGTTGGAAAAACCTTACCAGAACTCTATAAGAAGGAGTATGAGGTAAGGAGACAGGGCTATCTCGCGTGCCCACTCTATTGCAGTCATCTCTATCGTGTTGGAGGGGGGCCTTATGCTGGACTGTTATGCGAGGGCTTTGAATTCAATGATGTGTGGAATTTTTTGAATAGGCTTGACATCGACTACCCTCCGGCAGTTATAAAACTACATTCGTTATGCAATCAATATGGTTTGGATCAGGATAGTTCGTCATGTGCAATTGCATGGGCCTTTGAGTGCTTCCAGAAGGGCATTATTACGGCGAAAGATACAGATGGATTGAAACTTGAGTGGGGCGACCATGCGGTCGCGGTAGAACTTATTCGAAAGATGGCCTACCGGGAAGGATTCGGTGAAATTCTTGCTGAAGGTTCAAGAAGAGGCTCAGAGTTAGTTGGGAAGGGCTCTGAGAGGTATACTATCTGCCTGAAAGGCCAGGATTCTATGGAGCCAATGAGAGCGGCTAAGGGTTGGGCCTTGGGCTGTTGTGTCTCACCGAGAGGGGGCGCACACACGCGGGGTGCAAATCTTATCGAACTTTCGCATGACATTATTCCCACTGAAGTTGCTCAAAAAATATGGGGAATTTCCAAAGTCGAGGGTCCTCTGTCTTATGAAGGCAAAGCTAAGCTGGTAGTATATTATGAAAGACTGCAGGCCATATTGGACAGTTTAGGCGTTTGTCTGTTTACTAGCACATGGTGGTCGCCGGACCTTTTAGGTCCTGAAGAATATGCCCGCCTCTATTCTGCTGCCACAGGTCGCGAGACAACTGGAGATGAGCTCATGACAGCGGGCGAACGAATACACAATATTGAGAAAGCGTTCAACACGCTGCACACGGGCTTTGGCCGCAAGGATGACTATCCACCGACAAGGTTTTTGGAGGAACCGATAAGTAATGGACCCTTGCAAGGAGAGCGGCTGCATGCAGATAAGTGGGGGCAGATGCTGGATGAGTATTATGAACTACATAGGTGGGATAAGGAGACGGGCTGGCAAACCAAACGATCTTTGGAGGATTTGCAACTTAGAGAAATAGCCGACGAACTCGAAAAATCCGGAAAGCTTATTGCGTAGTCGATTAGAAAAAATGCCTTGTAGATCTTCAACTTGAATTATAAGTGTTCAGTCGCTGATCGAAGAGTGGTTAATCAGGTCGGCTTGTATTGTTGTGTCGAGAAGGGGTGTGACCTCTCCGGTCACTTACTACCTGACTGGTTGTCTTTTGGTTACTGTGCGGCAGCACTAAGCTCTCCTCTCACTGGCTCGAATTTACTTCTATCGATGTTGGAGGGTTTCGGTTATGCGGTATCTTTCAATGTCTACTAGTTTTGTCTGTCTAAGGATTCGCACTGAGGTGACCAAGATTCTATTTTCCCTCTTCTACCCTGAAGCATTTTCTTGGGAGTCGGTGGGGTTTGCTCGCTTCAGTAAGTATGATCGGCGCACCTGTTCGGGTGGACCATCCCAGGGGAAGCGCCCGAAACCGCATGGCTGAGCAAGAAGTGGTCAAAAAAGTCAGGGACATGGGTGGTCTTCACATGAGCGGTGATTACAGATATGCAGAGTGATGGAGTAATGGATGGCAACGGTTTCGTCCATATATGCTGAGTTCCTCACCGGTACGCGTTTTGAAAGTCTAGACCCTGAAGCCGTACAGCAGACGAAGAGGGTCGTCCTGGATCTCATCGGTGTTTCGCTGGCTGGGTACCAGGCCATGGTCTTTCCGAAAATGGTCGTAGACTACTTTGTGGAGATCGGGGGCAAAGAAGAAGCTACCGTGATCCAGGGCAAGAAAAAAATCCCCGCGATTCACGCAGCCTTTGCCAATGCATCCTGCGCCCATGCCCTCGACATGGACGACGGCCACCGTTTTGCGGCGTCCCACCCCGGTACGGTGGTCATCCCGGCCGCCATCGCGGCAGCCGAACTTGCAGGCGCGAGCACGAAAGCCCTGATCACGGGCATCGTGGTGGGCTACGAGATCATGATCCGTATCGGACGAGCCATTGTCCCATCCAGCCTCAATCGAGGGTTCCACATCACGGGCATTACAGGGACCTTTGGAGCCGCCGCGGCTGCTGCGAACATCATGGGCCTAACTCAGGAGGAAACCATCGCAGCACTTGGGATGGCGGGCCTTCAATCCGCAGGCCTCATCCAGGTCAATCACGAAGTGGAAGGATCCATGGTCAAGCCTTTGAACCCTGCCAGGGCTTCGAGTTCCGGGCTGCTCTCGTGCATCCTTGCCCGCAAGGGGGCAAAGGGACCTGTGCAAATCTTCGAGGGTGAAGACGGCTACCTCAAGGCCTTCGCGGATGAGGCGAAATCAGACCTTCTGATCCACGACCTCGGCCGCGATTACGAGATCTCGAAGGTCTACCTAAAGCTCTACTCGGCCTGCCGCCACGCCCACGCACCCCTTGACGCGGCCCTCGAAGCCTTTCGCCAGGGAGACGGGAAGGTCGAAGACATCGGCCGGATTATCGTGGAGACCTATCCTGCCGCGGTCAGGCTGGCTGGAATCCCTCATGCCAAGACCCCTTCCGCCGGTCGTTTCAGCATTCCCTTTTCCGTGGCCCTTGCCCTGGTCAAAGGGGATGCGGGCGCGGACAAATACTGCGAAGAGAATATCCAGGACCAGACCATCCAGGACTTGGCAAGCAGGGTGGAATTGGTCTCCAGCGAGAAATGGGAGGCGGTTTATCCCCAGCAAAGAGGAGCGACCGTTACAATCGTCAAGAAGTCAGGCGGCTCCGCATCGGCCGAGGTGGACCTCGCAAAGGGAGAGCCCGAAAACCCCGCCAGTTGGGATGAACTGCACCAGAAGTTTTATCATAATGCGAGGTTGTTGCTATCAGAGGAAGAAGTAAAGCGAATCAGCCGGACGATCATGGACCTGGAGCATGTATCGCTTCCCGAATTGGTGGTCTTCATTTAACTCGGGCTGTACAGAAAAATAATGCACCAGCAGGAGACTTAAGATGAGTGATATCCAAGCGATCGATGTGGTGACCAACCTCTATACCGAAGAAATCGTGAAAATGCGGCCAAAGTGGTACCAGAGATTCTACACTGGAAAATTCGGCATGGAATCCGCGATGCTGAAGGGGCTCACTCTTGAAGCGATTGTGGAAAAAATGGATCGGGCCGGGATCGAAATCGGACTATTGATCGCCAACAAAGTGGGACCTCTCGGGTCACCTCATACGTGGCATCTTCCCTATGGCATGGTGGCTGAAGCCGTCAATAAATATCCGAATCGGTTTCGGGGCCTGGCCGGGATAGATCCCACAGAAGGGATGAAGGGTGTTCGGGAGCTGGAGAGCGCAGTGAAGGGCCTTGGTTTTGTAGGGGCACATCTTTATCCTCACTGGTTCAATCTTCCACCAGACCATGCAAAATACTATCCCTTCTATGCCAAGTGTGTAGAGCTGGATATCCCCATCGAAATGCAGGTCGGGCAATGTTTGCTTTATACGCCTGAATACCCATTGCGAAGCGTGGGAAGGCCGATTACGCTGGACACCATAGCTTGCGATTTTCCGGAGCTCAAGCTTATCGGGATCCATATAGGATACCCGTGGACAGAGGAGATGATCTCCGTGGCCTGGAAGCATCCTAACGTGTACATAGGCTCGGACGCCTATGCGCCTAAATACTGGCCCGAGGCCTTTGTCCATTTCATCAACACATGGGGACAGGACAAAGTTCTTTTCGGCACCGATTTTCCTGTGCTTGATTTCGAACGTGTGCGCAGGGAGTGCGATTCGCTGAGTATAAAACCGGAAGCAAAGAAGAAATTCATGCGGGAGAACGCAAAGAAGGTCTTCAGAATCTGACATTCAATTCAAATAACCACCTTGTTTAACACAGGAGGGGGCATTGAAAAAAGGATATGCCGACACCCTTCACGGACAGATCCATTACCGATTCGATGGATCCGGTCCGGCGCTTTTACTCCTTCACAAGACCTCGATGTCATCCGACGAATATTCGGAGATTCTCCCGATATTTTCCAAGTCCTATTTAACACTTGCGATGGACACGCCAGGATATGGGAACTCCGATGAGCCGCCCCGTTTCTTCACCATCGAAGACTATTCATCAACGGTTATCGAATTTCTCCGCGCCCTTGACATCAAGAAAGCAAGCATTGTCGGCCACCTCACCGGTGCGTCAATCGCTGTGGAAGTTGCCGCTTCTCATCCCCATCTCATAGAAAATCTCGTGCTTGCAAGCTGCCCCTACTACCGTCCGGATGTGTTAAAGAAACGTCTTTCGGTTTTCAATTTTGGGCGCGAGGAAATAAAAGAGGATGGCTCTCACCTCCTGGATCTGTGGCGGCGGTATAGAACCATCATGCCGCAAGCTAAACCGGAGAATTTGCAGAGGACCATTCTGGGATATCTCTTGGCCGGTCCTAGAGCTCATGACGGACATCAGGCTGTGTTTAGGTATGATATTGAGAATCGTCTCCCTCTGCTGAAGTGCCCCACTCTGCTCATCTCCGGAGGGGAAAAAGACATTTTCCATGAAAGAATGAATGTGACAAGCAAGCTTATACGGGATTGTAGGACGCGAGTCATAAACGGTGGAGGAGATCTCATCCCTTTGGAGAAACCCGGTGAGTTCGCGGAAGCGACGCTGGATTTTTTGAAGTCTACAAAGACGTAGAATTTCTTTGCACAGTCACATAAAAAGGTCCGGATATCCGATCGAGTTTGAGGTGAGATCTCCAACGGAGGAAAGCGTTAACCACTGAATTACTATTTGGCGAACCTGCCTCATCAAACAGGCTTGGTCCTAATGGGCAAACGGTCATGAGGCAAGTGAAATCAAAGGAGGATTTTCCATAAAACTCACGCAGGAAGAGAGGGAGATCCTGGAAGGCAAGCGAGGCCACCCAGCGCGGAAATCGCTGGAGATGCTTATTGCTGTGGGTGAGTGCTTTGACGCTGAACGGATGGTTCTTATAGGGTCGAGCCACCTATTGTATAGCCTGGATGCTCTGGGGAAAGGAGGATCCTCTTTCGTTCAGCATATGGCGGCGATGGGTGGGAAGTTCACCGTTTTCACAGATACAAATCCTTCCAGCATTGAAGCCTGTATAGATAGAGACTGCCCCATAAGTGAATCGTTTGCTCAGGAGCAGAGATCCCTGGCTAAGACGGTTTCCCGGATGGGAGCATTCTTAAGTAATACTTGTGCCCCATACCTCTCGGGACATGTCCCTCTCCTGGGTCAGCACGTAGCCTGGAGTGAATCCTCGGCAGTGGCCTTTGCCAACTCCGTGTTGGGAGCGAGAACCAACAGTGAGGGAGGCCCCAGTGCCTTTGCCGCTGCCATCACCGGGAGAGTCCCGAACTACGGTTGCCACCTGAGCGGAAAACGTTTGGGAGACTTCAAAATTGTCGTGTCCACTCCGCCGGAACAGCCTTATGAATACGGAACGTTGGGGTTCTTTGCTGGAAAAATCGCTGGAGACAGGGTGCCGGTTTTTGAAGGAATATCCCCAGGGTGCACTTGGGACGGGCTAAAACAATTAAGTGCAGCGATTGCTACCTCCGGCAGTGTCGCCCACTACCATATCGTGGGCATCACCCCGGAAGCCCGGTCTGAGGAGGTCGCTTTCGGCGGCAAAAGGATGCGGGAATCGCAGACATATGAGTTCGGCGAAACAGAACAAAGGGATACAATGGCAAAACTCTCCACTTCGAAGTCAAAAGAGGCCGATCTCCTTGTTTTCGGGTGCCCTCACGCTTCTATCACGGAATTGCAGACCATTGCAGGATCCTTGGCGGGGAAAAAGCTTTCATACGGCACCCAGTTGTGGACATTTACTTCCAGAATGACCAGGGCTTACGCGGAGTCTATGGGATACATCAGCGTCATTGAAGAGGCGGGGGGAAAAGTCTTTTCTGATGCATGTCCGGTATGGCTTTTCAAGAGATTTACAAAAGTGGGACACCCGAGAGTCATCGCAACGGATTCTGCAAAGTTGACCTCGGCTATGGGCGTGCACCGTGCAGGGGGCAAGGATTTTCGGTTCTACTATGGTTCGGCCCAGGAATGTGTTGCGGCGGGGATCCGTCGACGCAAGGTGCCAAAAAAATGAGAGAGCGGATCATTCTCAGGGGACACAAGATTTCGAAAGGCAAGGCCAGAGGGGAGGCACTCGTCTCAAATGAGCCGATTTCCTTCCTGACCGGGGTCGATCCCGAAACCGGGACCGTTATCGAAAAAGGCCACGAACTCGAGGGTGAGCGTGTTACCGGGAAGATCTTGATTTTTCCTAGAGGAAAAGGCTCTACCGTGGGAAGCTATCGCCTCTATGAAATGGCTCTGAACGGCACTCAGCCGGCGGGCATCATCAATCTGCGAGCGGACCCTGTCGTCGCGATGGGAGCCATCTTTTCGGACATTCCAATGCTTGACAGGCTCGATGCCGATCCATTCAGACTGATAAAAACAGGATATCTTTTAGAACTCGATGCGGATCAGGGAATCCTCGTCATTGAAGACAACTCGAAACAGGCGGGGCATTAAGTGATGACGGGTAATCATGAAGTTGAATCAGGTGCCGCGGATAGAGAAGCAGCACAGACAGGCCAGGGATCGTCCAATTCTCCGTACAGGCGCCTTAACCGGGCTTGGCGGATTGTTGTGGCTGTTCTTACGGCTTCAGGAGTGTTCCTTTCCATCAACAACGTCTTCCTGCTCGGACTCGTTAAGGAGCTAGAGTACGACAATGCCTTCATCTATTCCCTGATGGCAGTGTTCCTCCCCATCATTTATATCCTTTACCCCCCTGGCAACAAGGCCTCGAGGACCTCTGTTCCTTTGTATGACGTGGGGCTTGCGTTGATAAGCTTCGGCATTCCCGCCTATCTTTCTCTCATCGCCTACAATATAACCCATAGAAGCTGGGACTTTGTCCCTCCGCTCTATGTCGGCGTCATAGCCATTGTGCTTTGCCTGATCGTTCTGGAGGCCACGAGGCGGGCTGCCGGTTTAGGCATGTTTATTACCTGCGCCGTTTTCGCTTTGTATCCCACATTCTCTAAATACATGCCGGGATTTCTGAGGGGGATTGATTTCCCTCTATATGATACGGCGGTATTCCATGCTTTAGGCCGTGGAAGTCTCCTCGGCATCGCCACAGAAGTTTTTGGCACTCTGCTCGTCGGGTTCATGTTTTTCGGTGTTGTTCTTGTTGTTTCCGGTGGAGGGCAGTTTTTCCTTAATCTTGCCTTCTCCCTGTTTGGAACACGGCGTGGAGGACCCGCAAAAGTGGCTGTCTTCGGCAGCAGCCTTTTCGGATCCATCAGCGGGAGCGCGATTGCAAACGTCATCACCACAGGCTCCATTACCATCCCGACCATGAAGAAGGCAGGCTACCCGCCCCACTACGCTGCTGCGATTGAAGCATGTGCTTCGACCGGAGGAACGATGATGCCTCCTATTATGGGGTCCGTGGCTTTTCTCATGGCTGCATGGCTGGGCATACCATATTTTAGGGTAGCCATCGCTGCAGCCATCCCAGGGCTCTTGTACTATTTTGTACTCTTTCTCCAGGTCGACGCCTTTGCTGTAAAAGCAAATCTGAGAGGCCTGAAAAAAAGTGAAATCACCCCACTGGGACAGGTTCTCAAGGATGGGTTCCCGTTTTTTCTTGGCTTCGCTGCTTTGATCTACTACATGTATCTGGGCAGAGAGGCTCAATCTCCATACGTGGCTTCTCTTGCCGTCCTGCTCGCCTGCGCCATCAAGAAAAGCACGAGGTTGCGCGCAAAGGATTTCTTTCGTCTGATTGAAGAAGCCGGGAAAACGCTCAGCATGCTCCTGGCCATCATGGCCGGGGTCGGGTTTCTCATCGGTTCCTTCGACGTGACAGGTATGGGCTCCGCTTTTTCATCGGAGATGATCCGCCTCGCAGGAGGAAGCATGGTATTGCTGCTGATCCTGGGGGCTTTTGCGAATCTGGTCCTCGGTACCGGGTTAAGCATCACAGCTTGCTATATCTTTTTGGCCATCGTTCTAGCTCCGGCATTGACAAGAGTTGGTCTCAATACCGTCGCGGTGCACCTTTTTATCATCTACTGGGCCGTGGCTTCCAATCTGACACCTCCTGTCGCATGGCCTGCCTATATCGCAGCAGTCATCGCTGGCTCAAGCCCGAATAAGACAGCCTTCCTGGCAATGAAATTGGGTGTGGTTGTCTACCTCATCCCTTTCTTCTTTATCACTCGTCCGGCGCTTGTGCTTCAGGCCCCACTCTTAGAAATATTTCAGCCTCTTGTGACTGTGATCATAGGATGCGGTCTTATGGCTGGTGGGTTGGCGGGATATCTGCACTTTTATGGTGAATTGTCCGCGTATAAGCGGGTTGTGGTTTTTGCAGCCGGGTTATTACTCATGATACCAGGGTGGGTAACGGACCTTGTCGGAGTGACTTTGCTCGTTCTGTCCGTATTTCTTGGTCTGGTGAAAGGGTCATCTCAACGAAATCGAAGAAGAAAGGAGGAGGAGGCTGTCATTGAAGGCTAATGATCGAGATGTCAATTTTAATTTCTCGAAGCAAAGGAGGAACCAGGATGAAAAGGGTAAGTTTTTGGAAGGGGTACATCGTGCTGTGGAGCGTGCTTTGTCTTGGGCTTGCATTGAATTCCGCATCTGTATCTTTGTCATACGGAGCGCAGTGGGATCCGGGACCGATTCCAAAGGAATTGAGGATCGCTTCTTATGATGTTGGGGGTGGTGTTTATATTATAACCGCTGCGTTGGGAGAGGGCATTCAAAAGAAATTCGGCGTACGATTGCGATCTTTGCCCGTGGGGACGGGGACAAGCAGAATTCTGAATGTCAAAATAGGGAACACCGATTTTGGTGCGACCATAGACGGCCTCTTTGCTTCTGAGGGCTTGTATGATTTCGCAAGCCTGGACTGGGGACCCCAACCACTTCGCATGATTTATATGTCCAATCGACAATCCGGGTATTCCATAGCTGCTGCCGCCAGCAGTGGAATAAAGACTTTGGCCGATTTGAAAGGGAAAAGAGCAGCGTGGCTCATTGGTTCTCCTTTCACTCAACTCATGGTTACGGGCGCTCTGGCCTTTGCGGGGTTAAGCATGGATGATGTGAAGCTGGTTGAAACCCGCAGTATTGGTGCGATGTATGAGACCTTGATCGATGGGAAGGCGGATTTTTCTCCTATGGATAGTTCATCATCAACGGCTTATCGCCTGGAGGCTTCCCCAAAAGGCATCACCTGGATTCCCTTTCCGCCTGAGGACAAGAAGGGGTGGGATCGTTTTCGAAATATTAATCCTCAAGTGCAGCCGATTCACTGCAAGTACGGGGCGGGACTCAGCGAGAAGAACCCAGTATGGGTCGCCACAGTTCCCATGCCTCAGTACTTTGTTTACGGGAATGCGGACGAGAAAAGGGTCTACTGGATTGTGAAGATGATCGCCGAATCATTTGATGAATATAAGGATATCTCATTAGGGATGCCCTGGCACAAGTTGGATGATGCGATTAAGGCATATTCCGTGCTTCCTTATCATCCCGGTGCGGTTAGATATTTCAAGGAAAAAGGGGTGTGGAGCGCTCAACTTGAAAAGAATCAAGCGGAACTGCTTAATAGACAGGCAAAGCTTGAGAAGCTCTGGAAGGAAGCTGTAGACGAAGCCCTTGAAAAAGGGATTAAAGACAAAGAGTTCCCAGGTTTTTGGCTTAAGAAGAGGCAGGAAGCCTTTCCCGATTTCTGGGTAGAAACGCCGGTAGGAAAGTGAGACTGCTGAACTGTGTTTATGGCTGGCGCAATCGACAAGGCCGGTTTGAGCAAGGGGCGATTGGCTTTTCGGCGAAAGAATCCCCGGTGACATGACGTCGGAGAGCCTTTCGAGAACGATATTGTCCGGATAATGCCCGGGCATCTTGGGGATACCAAGAAAGGAGAAAACCATGCTGTCCGTTTCTTTTTCAAGATTTTCTCAGTACAGAAGGGTTTTGTTCGCAGGTCTTTTCGTTTGTGCCCTTTTATTTACGGGAAACCCCCTGCTTGCAGGCGGCACGACGGTCAAAATGGAATTTGTGGACATCCCTCTGGCAAAAGGGGAAAAACTGGTGGGGTTGCTGTATACGCCGGAACAGTTCGGGTCGAGGGTCTGCGTGATCAATGTTCACGCCATGCGAGAGAGCCTCGCCGTTGGGGCCCCCCGGTTTTTCGGCCTTCCTGTGGCTGAAGAAGGATATACAGTTCTGAGCTTTAATGAAAGGCGATCCGGATTCGGTGATGTGAGCGGAACAGTTGAAAATTCCGAGGAGGATATAGGGGCCGCTGTAAGATTCATGAAGGAACGGGGGTTTTCGAAGATTGTTCTGACGGGGCACAGCCTGGGTAATGTTGAGATCGTTCACTTTACGGCAAAATCGCAGGATCCGGCCATCAAGGCCCTTATCACCTTTGCTCCGACCATGCCCGTGAATGATTTCGCGAAGAGGGCTTATGGAGAGAGACTCTACCATGACACCCTCGAAGCGGCGAGGCAGAAGGTTGCCGAGGGGCAGGGGGATTACGTGATGGTGGTCCGGTATGAATTTCCTCCGCCGGCCCCGAAGGGGACCATGGGAACCCATGTTCGGACCGCGGCTGCCTGGTTGAGCTGGTACGCCCCTGAAAGCAAAGGCGTACTATTGAACTGGGTAGATAAAATAAGGGTCCCCATGCTCAACCTGGCGGGAACAAAAGATGTGTATGTGCCGGCCGTCTACCTGGATCAGATCAAAGAGCGAGCCAAGAACTCCCCTCGCGTGGACAGCATTTTGTTGACCGATGAGCTTCACTATTTCCAGGTGAACACACCCTTGGTGGTATCCAGGGCGCTGACATGGTTGAAAGAGGTGGTTCCTCCCGACAAATGAGATTTCTCACGACAGCGGAACTGCTTCATACATAGACAGGCAAAGCTTGAGAAGCTCTGGAAGGAAGCTGCAGACGAAATGTAGAGAACCCTTGCGGGGGCGAACTCCACCCCGGGATGAACATAGGGGCACGATGTCGCTCGTTTATGCCCCTATGGCTTTTTAAATTTTTGCGGCTTTTACAAAGGCACCGACGAAGTAATTGGGGCTAAAGGCCTTAATCGGAATGTTAAGCACGAGGAGATCTTCAAAGTGGACGACAGGGAGCGCAGCGAGTTAACGAAATTGAATCGAAGCAGAATCCTGGAGGCGTTAAAGGAAGGGAGATTCGAAGGAGCTCATGAAATCCTGGAAAATGAGTTTAGAGAAAGGGAGAGATTTCACGACCTCTATGTGGATTGGGTGGGCGAACTGACTGCCTTGTTAGCTGAAAAGGCAGGAGACGAGGCTGTCCATGAGTTTTACAAGACCTTTTATGAAAGAAGAAGCCGGGAAGGACAGGACGATTTCAAATTTCGACTCCCCATAGAAGATCTCGTGCGATTGAGGGCAAAGAAGTTCGTTGGTGGAGGGCATGATTTCAATCTCAAGATCCAAGAAGATGAAGAGAAATTCACTTTCGTCCTGGATCCCTGCGGGAGTGGAGGCCGTTTGATCCGAAGATCGGATGATCCTAGGTATCGTACAAAAGGAGCGCATCCCTGGAGTCATATGAAAGCAAACATACCCTATTACTGCATCCACTGTTTCTTTATCTGGGAAATAAGGAGCATAGAGACAGTGGGATACCCAAGGGTCGTCTACGAGATCCCCGAGACGCCGGGCGACCCTTGCATCCAACTTATGTACAAGGATCCAAACAAAATTCCAGACATCTATTTTGAACGCCTTGGCAGGAAAAAACCGGTTTTCGAGACAAAAGAAACCAAGGAGCCCGGGCGATAACGGTTGGTCGGGTTTCAGGCTCTGAAATTGATAAGGTCATAAAGGAACGGGAATAAGCTCAGCGTGCTTTGGAAGAACCGGAGGTGACGATGCAGTTTGAATTTTCCGAAGAGCATCGAATGGTTAGAGAGACGATGCGCAAGGTCGCTGTGAAGGAATTCGGTAAATACATGCAGGAAGCCGAGGAAAAGGAGATTTTTCCGCGGGAGCTGATAACCACGCTTGGCAGAGAAGGTCTTTTATGTGTAGGACTTCCCGAGGAATACGGCGGCGCTAACGCCGACAATATCTCTCAATGTATTCAGGCAGAGGAATTTGCCAAAGTGAACCTGGGGTTTTCAGTGGCTCTTGGTGTAAATGGTGGGGCAAGCACGACAGCCATATGCCGGTTCGGAACAGAAGAGCAGAAGCAACGTTTCGTCGTTCCTGTTGCTAAAGGCGAAAAAATCACCTGCCTGGGCCAGACGGAGGCCGATGCCGGATCAGATCGAAGTCTTATGAAAACGACTGCAAAAAGAGAAGGCGACGAATACGTGATCCATGGGACCAAAATGTATATATCCAACTTCTCGCTTGCTGATTTTGTCATGGTTGAAGCCTTTGTAGATCGAAGCCTTGGCCTCAAAGGAATCGGGCTTTTCATTGTCGAGGCAGATACTCCGGGTTTCGTGCGGGGCCAAAAGTTGAGCAAGTGCGGCGTGCGCTCCTGTGAAACAGGTGAATTGATCTTTGACAATTGCCGCATTCCGGCTGAAAACGTGATTGGAGAAGAGACCGAGGGCTGGGGCAAAGCCATGGATGTCCTGACAGGAGGCAAGGTTCAGACTGCTGCCAGGGCTGTTGGGCTGGCCAGCGCCTCTTTTGAAGCTACGCTCAGATACTCAAAAGAAAGAATCCAGTTCGGCAAGCCTATCGGCCAACACCAGGCTATAACGGTGAGGATTGCTCAGATGGCTACCGAGATCGAAGCTGCCCGTTTGCTTGTCTACCAGGCGGCTTGGCTCTTGGATCAAGGCAAGTTGCCCATCAAGGAGGCGGCCATGGCCAAGCTCTACGCATGCGAGATGGCCTCTCGAGTGACAAGCGAGGCGGTTCATATCCATGGTGCGTATGGTTACATGAAGGAGCCTCCCGTAGAGAGGTATTTCAGAGACGGAAGATACCTGACCATCACAAAAGGCCCAACGGAAATACAGCAGATTATCATCGGGGGTCAACTGGGTCTATTTGGTGAAGTGGGAACCATCAAGTACTGAGGTGAAAGAACTTTTCTTTCGAAAGTTCCCGGCCTTCCCCGGATGGGGCGGGCAGCGATCGGATGCGGTTTCGAGCATGGACTGAGAAGGCGGAAGCAAAAGGAGCGCTTGGGGTGGAAGATATCCTCTACATGCCGCAGGAACAAGTGAGAGACATTCAAGATCGGCTTTTTAGAAAAATGGTTGACCTGTGTTTTCGCGGCCATCCTTTCTATCAGAAAAGATTTAAGGAGATTGGCTTGAAGGAAGGTGACATCCGGACCATCGACGACCTGGAGAAAATCCCTCCGACCTTCAAGAAGGATTATATCAGTGACCCCGAATCGTTTCGGCTGGCCATCGAGGATCTGCCCCTTCCCGAAAGGCTTCTCTGGGATGTCATGTTTACTGCGGGCACTTCAACCGGGCAGCCTGTTCCCTTTTACAGCATGGCCCATGATTTTTATGCCATTCTAGATCTTCAAAGGAAGTGCGGGTCCATCAGGGGATTCAGAAACAGCGATGTCATGGCGAACTTATACCCGCTGACCCTTCACCCTCACGGGGCGTTCACGCGTGCCATCAATAGCGCAACTGTTCTGGGGTGCCCGGTGGTCAGTGCCCTGACCGGTGCCCCTTACCCTGAGTTTCCAGTCCACAACTCCATGCAACAGGCTGTGGATCTCGTGGTGAGAACGCGAGCGACTGTGATTTGGGCCGTTCCAAGCTTTCTGAGGAGGTTTCTGATAGCGGCAGCCGAGAAGAAGGCCGACCTCTCTTCGGTCAGACTCTTTGCCCTGAGCGGCGAACGTGTCGGCAAGGCTTTGCGAGACGACCTCAAAGAAAGGGCTACTTCCCTTGGAGCTAAAAATCCCACGATCAATGTCAGTCTAGGGATGACCGAAATGCAGGCGGGGTGCGTTGAGTGTGAGGAGTTAAGCGGCTTTCACAACCCTGACCCGGGACTGTTCTATCTCGAAATCCTGGATCAGGAGACCTATCAGAGACTTCCTGACGGGGAACTGGGCCTGTTGGCCCTGACCCATCTGAATCGACGGGGTACGGTGCTCCTTAGATACGTCCTGGGCGATCTGACCTCCCTGACCCATGAAACCTGCCCTCGTTGCGGAAGAACCAGCGAGCGTATCGTCTCGAACCCCATAAGGGTTGGTGAAATGACGAAGATCAGAGGAATGCTGGTGAATAAATCGACCCTCCAGGAGCAGATGATGTCTATGAGAGGAATAGAGGCGTTTCAGGTGATCCTGACAAAGGCTGATCCGGATGATGCCCTTTCCATGGATGAGGTGGTCATCAAGGTTGCTCCGTCCGTTTCTCAAAGGGAGACGCTTGAGGAAGAGATAACCCGGAGAGTCAAGGAAGCCACCGGAGTGAGACCCCGGATTGAGTTCGTAGAAAAGGATTTTTTCAAGGAAGATCAGAGGATGAAGATGAGGGGTGTTGTGGACATCCGGAATAACACGGATTAGACGGCCCGCTCGGGCTGCGAAAAAGCCGTACCGACAAACCCGGTGGGGTTATCATGCACATTTATCCAGTCTTGTTCGGTGACTTCATCAGGCTTCTCGTGGCGGTCGACTATAAGGCAAGAATTGTGTTGACAAGTTTCTTTGGTATTGTATTGTTGTTATGATATTAGAGTTAATTCAGAACCCTTTTTCTTTTGCGATCCTTCAAAGATAAGAAAGGAGCTTTTTCTCCTTAATCGGTTGCTGGTTCAGTAAGCGACTGACCGAATTCATGGGATGTTTTGTGCTTCTTATTTACTCACCTAAAAAAGGAGGTCACTCATGAAGCTTCAAAGGAAAATTGGGCTTTTCATTGTCGCCATGTTCATCGTGTTTTTGTTGGTGCCGTTTGTTCATGCCCAGGAATATACGATGAAGATCGGCTCCGCCACCTCCACCCGTTTTGCTGCATCCGGAGTCATGGCAATCGTTAAGGAAGCCCTCGAACAGGCCACATATGGGAGAATTAAAGTAGAGATTTACCCCTCGGGCCAGCTTGGCGGAGAGAAGGATCTGATTGAAAAGACTCAGACAGGGATGATCCAGGCGACCCCTTCCAGTGCGCCGGTTGCCATGACCCTCAATCCGAAGATGGGTGTGGTTTGCCTTCCCTTTGTCCTGGATACGCGGGAGAAGCTTGACAAGTTCTACAAGAGTGAGCTTGGCAAGGAAATGCTGAGCTGTCTGGAGGACAAGGGGCTTATAGGGATCGATTACGTTCCTTGGGGTCCGACATCCTATCTCACCACAAAACCGATTACGAAGTTCGAAGACGCAGGCAAAATCAGATTTCGCGTTACGAACTCTCCTATCTGGCTTGACACGTTCAAAGCCATTGGGGTTACCCCCGTGATCATTCCCTTTCCGGATGCTTATTCGGCTTTGCAAAGAGGGGTCACGGAAGGCGCCGATAACCCTCCTGAGACGCTCGAGGCGGCAAAATTTTACGAGGTCGCCAAGTACTACACCAAAGTGATGCCCTTCTTCAGCCAAACCGTTTTTTTTGTTAATGCCAAGTGGCTGAAATCCCTGCCGCAGGACCTTCAAGATGTCACAGTCAACGTGATCAAACAGTCGTGCACTCTGGCAAGAACCATCGAAGAATACCATCAAGACAAAGCTCTTGCCATGATGATGAAAGACCACGGGGTGAAAGTCTCCACCCTTCCACCGGAAGAGATACAGAAGTTCAGGGAAGCGACAAAACCGGTTGTTGCCAAGTACATGGAGAAAATCGGGGAAGACTATGTGAAGAAGGTTTTTGCATTGGCAGATTACACGTATTAACCATCGAGTCAGATCTGGTCCAGATCATCCGATATTGCCATTTAAATAGGCCAGGGCTTTAGAGTTCAAAGCGATGAACTGGGCCATGCTTCATTTCTTCAAAACATGAGTTCAAGCGAAATCAATCATATGGATCGGATAAGTGCCAATCTCAAGAGCTTTGAGGAGAAATCCCTCTTCGTCCTGGTCGTTGTCATCCTGGCGCTTATCTTTATCAATGTCGTTCTCAGGTACGCGTTTAACAAGACCCTGACCTGGGGTGAGGAATTATCGAGATTCCTATTCGTTTCTGTCACTTACATAGGGGCTGCCGCTGGTGTCAGGAGGAAAGGCCATATCATTGTAGACCTGCTCATGGTGGTTTTTCCTAAGACTAGGTGGTTTTTGATGCTGCTCGCGCATGTCCTCGCGTTTGCTTTTTCCAGCCTGATCCTTGTGTCATCGATTCAATACGCCCACTTCCTGAGAAACGTTGAGCAAATTTCGACCGGACTTGAGATACCCATGTGGCTACCTTACTCCGGGGTCATTCTGGGAAGCCTCCTGATGTGTTTTAGGTTTTTTGAAGCATTCATCAAAGCACTCCCTTCACATGAGCCTTGATCGCGCAAAGAGGTATGTAGGTTCGAGAATAAGGCCGGACTGAGGAAATTGTGGAAAATTTGGTCATACTGACTATTCTATTTGCCCTCATTCTATCGACAACGCCTATCCCGGCGGCCTTGGGTTTAACCAGTTTCATCTGCTTCAGCCTTTTCTTTGACCAACCTATGCTCGTCATTGGCAAAGGAAGTTTCGAGTACCTCAACAATTTCTCCTTCACCGCTGTTTTATTCTTCATCATCATGGGCGCTATTATGACTGTGGGCACCTCCGCCCGCCGCCTCATTGATTTTGTGAATTCTCTGGTTGGCTTTCTTCCCGGGGGAATGGCGATGTCCGTTGTCGGCGTCTGCATGTTGTTTGGCGCCATCTCAGGGTCGGCCATAGCCACTCTCGTTGCCGTAGGCGCAATCATGGTCCCCGCTATGGTCGAAAGAGGCTATGCCAAGGATTTTGCGGTGGGTCTTCTCACTTCATCGGCTGAACTCGGCATTTTGGTCCCCCCAAGTATTCCCATGATCATCCTGGCCCTCACCATCAACATTTCGGTAGGTCGCATTTTTCTAGCCGGCTATTTGCCCGCCGTCCTGTTCGGTCTGAGCTATTCTGCTTACTGCTTTTTTTATGCGCGCAGGAAAGGCATCCCCAGGGAAGCGACTCCAAGTTTGGGAGATATATGGCAGAAGTTCAAAGCCTGCTTTGGGGCGATGATCCTCATTGTGGTCATAGCGGTAGGAATTTACGGAGGCGTCTTTACCGCTAGCGAGGCTGCCGCAGTGGGAACCGTTTATGCGATCATCCTTGAGCTTTTCATTTATCGATCTATCCCGCTTAAGGATATGGCCAGGACCATCATAGACGCCACCGAAACAGTGGGCCCTCTGATGTTTATTGTTGTGGGCGCTTCATACTTCGGGGAGTTTATCACGATCGAAATGATTCCCCAGAAGATTACGGAAGTCATCGTCGGAAGCCTTCAATCCCCTTTCGTCTTTCTCATGATGATGAATGTCGTTTTGCTTTTTGCAGGCATGTTTATCGATATGCTCTCATCCATTATTATCATTAGTCCGGTTCTCATGCCGCTCGCTGCAAAATTCGGCATCGACCCTATACATTTCGGTATCATTTATATTTTCAACATGGGGATCGGTTATATCACTCCCCCTGTGGGGTTGGATCTATACGTTTCCATGGGCTTGTTCAAGATGTCGTTGAATCAGGTTATCAGAGCGTGCTTTCCCTTTTTCCTGATTCTGGGAATCGATCTGCTTATTGTTACTTATGTGCCTGCTGTTTCATTATTTATTCCTAACCTTTTCATGGGTATTGTCAAATAGAGAGTCTCATCGGAGCCAGCTCTATGTCGGATTCGTGCCTAGCTAACAGAATCGCTTTCGTGGACCTTACGACTCGGGATGTAAGGGTCGAGGCGACGGCTGACTACGCAGCCGGTTTTCTGGGAGGAAGAGGGTTGAATCAGCGCCTGCTCCTCGATTTCGAACGCGGTGTGACGACTCCTTTCGATTCTCGAGCGCTTATGGTGTTTGGGGCGGGGAGACTGGTGGGGACCGGGGCTCCCGCTGCAGTCAGGCTCAACATCGATTCAAGAAATGTGTTTACAGGAGGAATCGGGTCTTCCAATGTGGGCGGCAGGCTGGGTTCAGAATTAAAACACGCGGGATTCGATCACCTCGTGGTCGCAGGAAGAAGTGAGAAACCCGTTTTCATCTTTGTTCACGACGGCAATGTTGAGATTCATGATGCGAGGGAGCTCTGGGGTCAATCCATTTTTGAAACAGGAAGGCGCCTCCGATCCTTACTGGCCGATGAGAGGATCAGATTCCTTGCCATCGGACCGGCCGGCGAAAACAGGGGATGGACCTCTGCGGTCATAGAAGACACATCGAGAGCAGCGGCCCGATGCGGTCTCGGCGCTATCATGGGGTACAAGAACCTCAAGGCTATTGTCGCTCGGGGCTTTCCCAAACAGAAGATTTCTACGGCCGACCCCCGAGGATTCTCCAGGGTTGTCGGGCAACTGTACAAGAAATTGTCCGACCTGCCTTCGGTTGCCGGCAAGCGGCGCTGGGGCACGGTGGCGGCGATCCCCCCGCTGAACAACTATAGCGCGATGCCCGTTCGTAACTTTGCCGACGAATACCTGCCCGAAGAAAAGCTGAACGATTACCTGCCAGAACGGTTTGATCCGTTTCTTGTTGGAACGGTGAAATCGTGCGTACCGTGCCCGATCAAGTGTCAACATCGATACAAATCTTCCAATTCAGAGGGCCTGTCTGCCGACAAACTTGAAGCCAATACGGTGTGGGACTTCGGCCCACGTCTGGGACTCACCGACCCGCAGGATCTCCTTGCGTGTCACACCCTATGCACCCAGTACGGACTCGACATGGACAGCACCGCCGCTGCCATCGCGTGGGCCATGGATTGCTTTGAAAGAGGCATTTTGAGTCCTTCTGACACAGAAGGGCTTCTGCTCCACTGGGGTGACCCTGAGGTCATTTTTGCTCTTCTCGGGAAAATTGCGCTTCGCCAGGGCATCGGGGACCTCCTCGCAGAGGGAAGCCTGAGGGCTGCCCGGAGAATCGGAAGAGGGTCTGAGAGATTTTCATTTCACATAAAGCGCCAGGACCTCATCGAACCCATGAGGAGTTGCAAAGGATGGGCCCTGGGTGTGGCTGTATCGCCAAGAGGAGGAACGCATACCCGGGGGGCTCCTCAGACGGAATTCCGCGGAGTCGATCCCGAAACGGGCAAGAAGATTTGGGGGGTTGAAACCGCCGGGAATCCCCGGGAATATTCCGGGAAGGCGAGGCTTGTCGTTTACTATGAGCGCTTCCACGCCCTTCTGGACTCCTTGGGCCTGTGTCATTTCATCACCAACTGGTCTTCTCCTGATTTGCTCGGCCCTCCGGATCTCGCCGAGTTGTGCAGCGTCGCCCTCGGTGAAACAATGGCTGAAAGCGAATGGATGGAAGTGGGAGAAAGGATTCTCAGCCTTGAAAAGATCTATAACCTCATTCACACGGACTTTGATCGAAAGGCTGATTACCCGCCGGAGGCCTTTATGGAGGATCCGATCCGATCCGGTCCTTTCAAGGGGGAGAGACTGGAAAGACAACGATGGGATGAAATGCTCGATGAGTACTACGCAATCCATGATTGGGATGTCGCCACAGGCTACATCCGAGAGGAAGCCTTGAGAAATCTGGGTTTGGCTCGCTACTCCCAGGCCCTGGGAAATGCCGGTAAGCTGATCAGATGACCCTTCAACACAGGAGGGTCCGAAGAGGAAGAGATTCATGAACACCGTGGAAGACAAGTGGATCAAGAGCTACTGCCAGATGTGTTTCAATGCTTGCGCCATTGAAGTGCACGTCAAGAACCGCATGGCCATCAAGATTAAAGGGGACCCTGACGACCACAATACGAATGGGCGGCTATGCGCCAGAGGCCTGTCCGGGTTGACCAGGCTCTACGATCCGGACAGGGTTAAGACTCCTCTTATGAGAACCAATCCTGAAAAAGGTCTGGGTGTCGATCCTAAATGGAAGGAAGTGACCTGGGAGGACGCATTCTCGTTGATCAGTGATAAGCTCAAAAGAATCCGGCAGGAGAATCCGAACAAATTGATATGCTCCTTCTGGCCGTACGAAAAATATATCCAGAGTTTTGCCTGGGGTGCGGCTTTCGGGACCAAGAACGGTGGTTTTTCGTTCAGCGGTGTCAGCAACCAGTGCGCCAATCCGAATCATTTTATCGGGATGCTTTCCCATGGTGCTCTGGTTGAGTTTCCCGACCTCGAATACTGCAAATATCTCATTGTGTTCGGGGCAGAATACGGGATGGGATCTTACCAGCACTTTATACGGATTGCTCAGGAACTGGCTGCCGCTCGAGAAAGAGGCCTCAAACTGGTGGTGGTCGATCCCAGGTTGTCTGTTGGTGCCGGCAAAGCGGATGAATGGATCCCTATAAAGCCTGCAACCGATCTCGCCCTTCTCCTGTCCATGATTCATCTGTTAATTCATGAATACAAGACCTATGACATCCCATTCCTTAAGAAAAGCACGAATGCTCCATACTTGCTGGATGAACACGGTCTCTTCGTCAAAGACCCGGCATCCGGTAAACCCCTTGTCTGGGATTCCGGCGAAGTCAAGGCCAAGGTCTTTGATGATCTCTCTGTGTCGGATTTCGCTCTGGAAGGCGAGTACCTCGTTCATGGTATCCGGTGCTCGCCCGCATTTGAAAGTCTGAAAAGGGGCACGCAAGAGTACTCCCCGAAATGGGCTTCGACGATCACGGATGCGCCTGAAAAGACAATAAGGCGGATCACAAAAGAGTTTGCGGAAGCGGCGAACCTTGGAGGGACGATCAACCTGGGCGGAAAAGATTATCCCTTGAGACCGGCGACGCTTCTCTCATACCGGGGGCTGCAGGCTCATACGAACGGTGGGCTCGCCATGATGGCACAGTCTGTCATCATGATGCTGATCGGAGCATTAGGTTCCCCGGGCGGTCTCCTCGCCAAAAGTATGGATGACAGGCGGTTCGGCGGCCGCCCGGCTTTTCTTTCAAAAGGCGAAGACGGCATCGTTCGACCCCACGCAACCGGTTGGGAGTTTAAAACTCCTTTCACCTTTCCTCCTCAGAGACTGGACCTCCGGGAATTCTGCCCTCTTGCCTTTGACCTCGGGCACTTGGTTCCTCTTTCTATTTTGAACTACAAGCAGTTCGGATTCGATTACAGACCGGAGGCGCTGGTCATTTTTCACAGCAATCCTCTGACTAATTCAGGGGATCTCAATATAGTGACCCAGGCTTTGAAACAGCTTGATATGGTGGTGAGCATCAACGTTTATCTCGATGAATCGACTGATTTCGCTGATTTCGTTTTGCCGGAGCACAGTTATCTGGAAAGATACAACTTATCCAATTGGACCCACGATCACCAAGGTCTCCAAATCAGCCAACCCGTGGTCACGCCGCTTTATGATACCAGGGATGGCATGGATATCTTGATTGAGCTGGCGCATCGGAGCGGGTTTCTCTTTGGGGAGAATGGGTTCAATGCCCACCTCAATCGAACGCTCGGTCTCCGCCCTCCCTTCAGCCTCGATCAAGACAAGAAGTATTCCTATGTGGAAATCCTGGACGTGCAGGCCAAATGCCATTCAGATGGGGCGAGAGACCTGGAGTGGTACAAAAAGAAAGGAAACGACTTCAGACCCCTGCCGCCCCACAAGAAATATCGTATATACGGGGATGCGCGTTTGCCTATTTATTTCAACCACATAAAATTCACAGGAGATGAACTGCGCCGGAATCTGGCTACCTATCAGATTGAGCAAAAATATAACCTCAAGTTCGACCTGAACCAGTACACAGGGATACCTTTCTGGGAGGAAAGCCCTATCCACCACAAGGACAAGGAGTATGATCTCTATCTCATTGCCTATAAATCGTATTTGACAACCTACGCAGACATGGCAACCAACCCTCTGATCATGGATATCGCTGAACAGGATCCGTATCATCTCTCCGTGATGATGAATGAAAATACGGCGAAAGCCAAAGGGCTCCTGGACGGAGAAGCGGTTTGGCTTGAATCACGTCTGGCCAAAGTGGAAGCAAGGATAAAGATAAGCCAAGGGATACATCCTCAGACTGTGGCCATCTCTCAAGGTTTCGGCCGCATGACAAAGCATCCCGTAGCAAAAGGAAAAGGAGTGAAGTACAACCTCCATCTTCCCATCGAGCTATCCTTTTCAGGGATGCTCGGAGGCTCGATGGAGACGGCTGCGCGAGTGAAAATCTACAAGAGGACCGAGGAGCAAAAATCATGAAGTATGGAATGGTGGTCGATCTCAATCGCTGCATTGGATGTCACGCTTGCTCGCTTGCATGCAAAATTGAGAATGCCACATCGAAGGGGGTGTTCTGGAGCCGCGTGTTTCAACTGGAAGACGGGCTTTATCCCAATGTGAGAAGAGCCTATCTGCCCCGTCTTTGTATGCATTGCGAAAATCCGGCTTGCGTCACCGTCTGCCCCACGAAAGCCACCTTCAAGAGCCCCAATGGCCTGGTCCTTGTCGATGAAAGCAAATGCATCGGCTGTAAAGCCTGCATGCTGGCCTGTCCTTACGGGGTTCGGTATTTCAATGACGGAAAAGATTACTTCGCCGGTGGAACACCTCCCTGGGGAGAGTTGCCGGAGAGTCATAAGGAAGGGACGGTAGCCAAATGCACCTTTTGTTCTCACAGGATTGAAGAAGGTCTCGATCCGGCCTGTGTGGAAGCCTGCCCTACGAGAGCCCGCATCTTCGGCGATCTTGATGACCGGGAAAGCGAAATATCCCAACTGATTCAGAGCAGGCAAGGTTTCCAGCTTCGGCCTGAGCTGAATTTGAAACCCTGTGTATACTATCTCCCTCCACGAGGTTTTACCTTTGGTGAGGAAAAAGCTTAAGTGTCTCCGCTTTGCGCTTCAAGTTTTAAGGCGACCTGAAGGTCGTCGGAAGTGTTTTTGATTCAGATAAGGGGCGTGTGCGATGATTTTTGACTTGACCTTGTATGCTTCTCTTTTGATTTTCCTCTTGGGGCTGAGCTACAGGATCTCAGCCTGGTTTAGAACGACCGTAGGGCTGGCCCAGGCTGGTGTCACCGGTTCGAAAAGGCTCGCGGCCGCGGCACGAGGAATTCTTGGTGCGGTGGCAAGCGCCAGGATTTTCACTCTGTTGAAGATTTTTCTATTCGATATCCTGCTCCAGTTCAGAATATTGAGAGAAAAGAAAGATCCGATGGTTTGGATGATGCATATCTCTATTTTTATCGGCTTCACCCTGCTTCTTCTTTTTCACGCCCTTGATAAATTCGTCACGGCTCAACTCTTTGAGGAGTATTATTCGACATTGAACCCTTTCATGTTCCTGAGAGATTTTTTGGGAGCCGTTGTTCTGTTCGGTTTAATTCTGGCGGTGATAAGGCGGATTCGTTTGAGAGGATCCGTGGTCAGCAACAGTCTCGGGGACATTGTCGCCATAGGGATATTGGCACTAATCATCATATCAGGGTTTTTATTGGAGGGTGCAAAAATAAGCTCCTACTCCGCCTACGAGTCGATGGTGGAAGAGTACGCTGCCTTGGATTCTAAGGAGGCAGGGAGGGCTCTGGAGGCTTTCTGGGTGAGGGAACTTGGGGTCGTATCTCCGAACGATTTTCGGAATGTGTCGCAGGAAATTCTTAAACAGGGTCGAGGTCTGAGCGAAATGTCCTGCTCAGGATGCCATGCGAATCCAAGATGGGCCTTTCTTAGCTATGGAGCGGCCGCATTGACAAGACCGGTAGCTTTGAGTTTGGATCGGGCCGGGTATCCGAAATTACTTTGGTATTTGCATTTCCTTTCCTGCTTTTTCGGCCTCGCTTACTTACCTTTCAGCAAATTCTTTCATATCATCGCCACGCCTGTCAGCCTGCTTGTCAACGGGGTTATCGAAGAAGACCAATCAAATGCGGCAAACATTGCGACCAAGCTCAGCATTGAGTTCGATGGTTGCAAGCATGGGGGAGCCTGTCATAGCGGCTGTGAGGTGCAAAAGAAAAGGCAGATGAAGCTGGATCATGCTTCAAAAACGGATCCTTTCCTGGGGGTTTTCAGCAGGAACCTGCATATCGAGAGGAAACAGTAGGGTGCCGAGAATAAAAGCACTCGTCATACATTTGTTTGCCTCAGAGCATCTCTCTGAAAGAAGGACTAAATAAGTCGGAGGTGGACTTGACATGGTGGAAAAAGAATCATCTGATCATGACATGCGTACGTTGGAATCAGTGAAAAAGAAGCGCGGATATGTATTGCCTTACCACGAACTCTTTTGGTGTATCAACCCCGATCTCCTCGCGAAATATGATGCTTTTTACGAACGACTCACTCTCAAGGCCAATCATCTCGATAACAAGACCAAAGAACTCGTTTGGCTGGGCATTCTCATAAGCGTATTTGAAGAGGCAGGAACGATCCACTTAAAACGAGCCACGGAAGCTGGAGTTACCGACGAGGAAATCCGGGATGTCATCAAGTTGACGCAGGTGGCCAGAGGCTTTGAGGTCGTCCGCTTTGTCGGCGACAAATGGAAAGAACATCTGCCCGCCATAGATCCCCTACGTACCTATGGAGACCTTATCGAGTCCGTCACGGAAAGGGTAAGTATTTCGAGGAAGGTGTGTGAATTGGTGTTCATAGGCATATACTGCGCCATCCCAATTCCGGAGGCTTTGAAATATCATCTGTTGCGTGCAAACAAATGCGGTGTCCGAGACGAAGAAATTGCGGAGGCCATGAGCTTCATTTTCATCCCGAGGGGAGGCAATGTGCTCATTGAGGCAGCGCAGGTCCTAAAGGATATAGTCCAGAGCGGCCAGTTCAAGCCGAATTCCGCCTTTCGTCATTGGCTGGACGCAGCTTCCTAAAATTATAACGAGGTAAGCAGATAAACTAACAAAGGAGAAGGAGGGTACTATGGACACGTTTTCGGGTATGAGAAAAACGGCGGTTGTATCTTTTGCACTCTTTTTCGCAGTGTCGATGGTTTTCGCCACTGCAGCGAGTGCGAAAACACGTCTTTCTGTTGTATCGGGGTCGACCGGCGGGACGTTTTACGTAATTATGGCGGGGATGGGAAAGCTGATTGACAAATACTGCGCAGACATGACAGCGACCGTGCAGGGTGGCACAACGGCCACGGAGAATGCCAAACTGGTGGGAAACGGAGATGCTGATCTAGGTATCGGTGGCTCCGATGTTTTAAGCCTGGCATATACCGGCGGTTTCGGGTTTGACAAGAAATATGACAAACTCCGAATGCTTATGAGGGGTTACAACTCCATGTTTCATGTCATTGTGCTCAGCAATTCTCCTTATCAGAAAATTGAAGACCTGAGAGGGAAGAGGATAGCGTCCTATCCTGGATCTACATCAGAGTTTCAGACCCCGGCGATCATGGAGGCATATGGCATGGCGCCCGGCAAAGACTATGTGAAAATACCCATGGGCATTGGGGAAGCCGCAGCCGCACTGAGAGACGGGCACATTGATGCGATTATGCAGTTCGGCGGGGTTCCGTTGTCAAGTGTCACTGATCTGGCAGCGACAAAAGGAATCAGGTTCTTGGGAGTATCTGAAGAGAAGCAGGCGCAGGTCATGAAAAAGCACGGCTGGGTGAGCAGGGGCATGATCGCTGCTGGGAGCTATCCCAAGCTCACCGAAGATGTGCCCGCCCCGGCGCAAATGCAATGCATCTTCACGAACGCGAGCCTTTCCGAAGACGTTGTTTACCAAATCATGAGCGCCGTGCTTGACCATGGCGAGGAGCTCGCCGAGATTCACCCCATGGGTAAATTTTTCCGCCCGGATACAGGGTTCATTGACACAGTCATTCCTGTGCATCCAGGTGCGGTGAAATATTATCGTGATAAAGGTGTGATAAAGTGAGCTTTTTGAAGATTACCTAATTGTTTTGATACACCCGGACCCCCCAACGCAACCCTCTCCCCCAAGGGTGGAGGAGAGAGCAGGGGAAGAGGTGACGAAAAAGCCACGCTGCTTCGAGACGAACAATCATAACGCGGGGAGGAGCAGGGAGGCCCCTGTGCCTCCATCGTGCTCCACACCAGTCATTGGTGAGGGAATAATTATGTCAGCATCCGAGGACAGGGACGAACGGCTTCCTAAATACGTGCGATATCTCCAGGGCTTCTATTCCGCTTTTGCAGTCTTGTTTTCTTTGTACCATCTCTATGCCGCTCAGTTCGGTATTTTGGCCGGGATGCATAAACACAGGGCCGTCCACATTACCGGGATTCTTTTGCTCGTCTTCCTGAGATCCATCATTTCACATTTTCGGAAGTCGCTCAGAGTTATGGTGGACAGTCTGATGATATTGATGTCCTTGGCAGCAGGCGGATATGTGATATATATGGACAACACGCTCTCCATTCGCTCGGGCACAGTCTATCCGTTGGATGTGTTTTTCGGCATCGTTATGGTCCTGGTGATCTTGGAGGCCACTCGAAGGGTGGTGGGTTTGCCCATCACCATCATAGCGATAAGCATGCTGGCCTACTGCTACCTCGGAAACTACATGCCTGACCTGATCGCGCACAGAGGGTTCAGTTTGAAGAGAATTTTCTACTACATGTACCTGACGTCTGACGGCATCTTCGGGATTGCTCTCCAGGTGGCCTCAACGGTTATCATTTTGTTTGTTCTTTTTGGAGCCTTTCTCCGGCAATCAGGAGGAGGCGACTATTTCACTGACTTGGCCTATGGACTTTTCGGCCGAGTGAGAGGGGGACCTGCCAAAATTTCCATTGTCGGCAGCAGTCTGTTCGGAATGGTTTCAGGGAGTGCTATTGCTAATGTGGTCAGCACGGGAACCTTCACGATCCCTCTTATGAAGAAAGTTGGGTACAAGCCCGAATATGCCGCCGCGGTGGAATCGGTCGCGTCAACGGGAGGGCAGCTCATGCCCCCCATCATGGGTGCCTCTGCATTCCTTATTATGGAGATTCTGAGCGTATCTTACTTAAAGGTGATTCTCGCAGCCCTGCTGCCTTCTCTGCTTTACTACTTTGCTCTCTTTGTTGCCGTGGACTTGGAGGCAAAAAAACAAGGTCTGGTGGGGCTCCCTGGTGATCAATTGCCCAGTCCCCTGGCGACTCTCAAGAAGTCATGGCTCGTGATGACTGCACCTCTCCTGCTCGTCTATTTTCTCGCTGTTCCCCGATGGTCTCCGATGAAGGCTGCATTTTGGGCGATCTTAGCGCTTATTATTTTCAGCATGTTCAACAAAAATACACGGATGGGTTATAGTAAAATTAAGGGAGCTTTGGAGCAGGGTGCTACCGGAGCGATAGAGGCCTCGGTAGTTTGTGCTGCCGCCGGAATAATCATTGGCAGTTTTTCGCTAACAGGGTTAGGGCTCAAATTCAGCAACATTCTTGTAAGTCTGTCGGGCGGCAGCCTGATAGTGTTGCTTTTGCTCACCATGATTTCATCCTTGATCCTTGGCATGGGGATGCCGGCTGTTGCCTGCTACGTCGTTCTGGCAGTTCTGGTTGCTCCTGCTTTAATCAACATGGGAATCGACCCCATGGCGGCGCACATGTTCATTTTTTATTTCGGGATCATATCGAATATCACACCACCCGTGTGTGTTGCTGCGTACGCAGGTGCCGGGATCGCTCAGTCGGATCCTTTTAAGACCGGGTTCATTGCATCACGGCTTGGCATTGTAGGCTTTATTGTCCCTTTTATGTTCGTCATGGGGCCTTCGCTCCTCTTTCAGGGGAGTGCGCTGAGTATTATCCTTGCGGCCCTTTCAGGAGTGATCGGGGTTTGGGTACTTGCTGTCGGATTGGAAGGCGTTTTCTTGGAGAAGCTTTCTATTATCGAGCGTATGTTGCTTATCGTCAGTGCTTTGATGTTGTTGAAGGTGGGTCTTATCACCGATGCCTTGGGTTACGTGCTTATCGCAGCCACGCTTGGGTTTCATGTGCTCTATAAAGGCAAGCGGCGTATGGAGAAGGAAAAGTACGCCTAGATTTGCCCGAATAATATGGCTCCGGCCGCGAAGGGTCAGGATCCACTCTAAAAGAAAGGAAATACCCACATGAGTCTTACTTTAATGGAAAAGGTGTATCGCATTCCTGATGTACCATGTGAGACCCTTCCCGGGGGAGGGAAATCATGGCTTCTGGCGAAGGTGGGTAATTTGTCTGCGACCATCATGGAGAGTGAAGGACAGACGACGATTCATCATGACACGGGCGCGGAAGAGGAGTTTGTTTATGTTCTCGAAGGCCATTTGGCCTATGATGACGGGAGGATTGCCCGAACGGGCGAAGCGGTCTACAATCTTCCCAACGTCCCCCATCCGGGCACGTACGCCGGCAAGTTGCTGAGCATCAAAGTGTTACCGGAACTCATGACGAAAAGGCCGCGGAGAGAACTTATGAGCGCGATCATCAGAATCGATGGTCTTAAGACCCTGACGGATCCGGTCAATACCACAACACGCCGCATATGGCTTTTGACGGAAAACGTGTCCGTGTGCATGAATGAGAGCCAGCCGGGTTCGGAATTCATTGATCCTGGACATCCTGAGCAGGAGATCATCTACGTTATCCAGGGTCAACTCGAATACGATAATGGTCGTATCGTCAGAGATGGTGAAGCCATTATCAATCTTGCCGATGTCCCTCACCCGGGCAGACGGGGCGGTGCAAAACCCATCCGGACATTGGAAATAAAGTCACCCTGCAGTTCCAGATTGCTGCAGATGATGCAGGAAAGGGTCTCAACAACATAGGGATAGGAGAGATTCGAATGGACAGGACACTAATGGAAAGGGTGTATGGGATTGCGGAAACGAAACCTTTTGAGGTATTGCCGTCGGGGCACAAGGCGTGGCTTCTGGCACAGGTTGGCAACCTGTCGGCAACCATGATGGAGAGTCAACGGGAGACGCAGCTCACTTCTCATCTCCACAGGGAAGAGGAGTTCCTGTATATCCTCGATGGACGGCTAACTCTCGAAGATGGGCGGGTGGCCAACGCGGGTGAAGCGGTCTACAACCTACCCAACGTCCCCCATCCGGGTACCTACGCCGGGAGGCTTCTGAGCATTAGAGTGTATCCGGAGCCGGGTGCGAGTACGCCGAAGGCGGAGCTCATGAAGCAGGTGATGCGATTGGAAGACGCGGACTCTTTCTACGAGGAGAAGGTGATGACCCTTCGCCGGCTTTGGCTCGCGACCGACAGCTTCTCGATCGTCATGAATGAGAGCGAGCCGGGTTCGGCATTTAAAGGGACGGTCCATCCGGAAAAAGAGATCGTCTACGTGATCCAGGGCCAATTGGAATATGACAACGGGCGGGTGGTGACGGACGGGCAGGCCATTATTAATCTGCCTGACATTCCCCACCCGGGCCGTCGCGGAGGGAAAAAACACATTTGTTCATTTGAGGCCAAAGCGCCGGCTGACCCGCAACTGCTGGCAAGGTTCAAGGAAAAGCGTGGGTGAAAATGGAGGGGTAAACAAGTGTTGAGGCTTGTCGAAAAGGTAGCCATAGTTACCGGTGCCGCAGGGGGGCTGGGAGCCGGGATTTGTTCGGCCCTGGCCAAAGAAGGCGCCGATGTTGCCATTGTCGTCAACAGCAATGTTGAAGGAGGAAAGCGCCTTGCCGAGGCCATCTCCCGAGAGTGCGGAAAAGAGCCCCTGGTGATCAAGGCGGACGTGTCTCAGGCGGCGCAAGTGAGGGATATGGTCAGCACGGTAACTGGTCAATGGGGTAAGATCGACATCCTTGTAAACAATGCAGGCATCACTTCACTCAAGAAAATCGAAGACATCAGTGAAGAGGAGTGGGACCATGTTATCGATGTGAATCTGAAGGGGCACTTTCTCTGTGCGAAGTACGTGATACCACACATGAAACAGCAAGGATTCGGAAAGATCATCAACATGGGGTCGCTTGTCGGAAAGAACGGAGGAATCATTAGCGGGGGGGTATATGGCACATCCAAAGGAGCTATACACTCTTTCACATACGTTCTGGCAAAAGAGTTGGCCCCTTACGGGATCACGGTCAATGCGGTCGCTCCTGGACCGATTTATACCGATATGATCAAGGCTATGCCGGAAGATAAAGTGAAAATCATGATTGAAAACATCCCGTTAAGACGCTTCGGTCGGGTCAGTGAGGTGGCAGGGACAATCGTTTTCCTCGCTTCATCCGCTGCGGATTACATAACAGGCGAGGTCGTAGACATCAATGGGGGTGCATTTACTGACTAGCGCATCCAAAAATAAGGATATGTGTAAAAGGTGTGAACACGTGCCAGCTTTTTCAACGGGGCGTGGATCACATGAAGGGCGGCGTTGCAGATTTGAGAGTTTTGACAAATCCCCTGCGGGAGGTTCCCAGTACCCTGCTAGCCGATGTTCACACAAGTTTTGCGGTCACGGACAGACGCCGCAGAGTATACGGAACCACCAAAATAAGCGACAGCCCCTGAAAGGAGGTTTGGAAAATGCACGGATGGAGAGCAAGGATAGGATTGATCCTTCCTTCCGCTAACTTCACCATGGAGCCGGACTTTTATAAAATGATTCCCGAAGGGATCAGTGTGCATGCCGCCCGGATGTCGTCCGCCCACACAAACGCAGAAGACTTGGTTGAGATGGGTTTGCAAGCCGTAAGAGCGGCAGAGGAGTTGAAAACAGCGGCAGTCGATATCCTGGTCTTCGGCTACACAAGCGGAAGCTTTCTAAAGGGACTCGGTCACGATATGGAAATCACTTCCACAATCGAAAGCGCCACCTCCATTCCCACCTTGACCACATCAACAGCAGTGGTTGATGCTTTACGTGCGTGTAACGTTAAGAATGTATCGGTGGCTAGCCCGTATAATGACGAAATCAATGGTAAGTTGCGGATGTTTCTTGAGGGAAACGGTTTTTCAGTAGTCGCGCTTAAAGGTTTGGGCCTGGGGGAAAGGAAGGCGATTTATTCGGGCTCGGATACGTTGATATCGACCATCGGCATCCAGGAACCCTATGTAGCATACAAACTTGTCAGAAGTATTGCGACCAACGACGCTGACGGCTTTCTTATCCCCTGCACCAATTTCAGGACCATCGAAGTCATTCAGATGTTGGAAGATGACCTTGGGAAACCCGTCATCAGTAGCAACCAAGCCTCATTGGCGATGGCTTTTAGGCGATTGGGGTTAAAGGCCAATATCAAGGGTTTCGGGTCCCTTTTCAACAACTGTTAGCCTTACCAGAGAGTCTCCATGAAGATGTGCCGACGCGTCTGAGCGTTTGCTGAGAATAAGACAGGGTTCAATATCATTCAAGAGGAGGTAAGTGTCATGAAGATCAGAGTCACAGCATATGTGGTAGTGTTGTTTCTGGTTGTTGGACAAGCATACGCTGCATCGGATGGTTTTCCTGTAAAACCGGTGGAACTCGTCTTGCCGTATGCGGCGGGAGGAAGCACCGATTTGTTCGCCAGGGTGTGCGCAAAACACGCCTCCAAGTATCTTCCCAAACCAATGGTCGTTGTGAATCGTGAAGGTGGAGGCGGAGCAGTCGGTGTTGCGTATGCAGCCAATGCCGCTCCGGACGGCTACACCGTGCTCACGGGAGTTTTGACTTTCCTTTTTATGCACAAGACTGTTCCTGGAGTCAAGTTTACGGTCAATGACTTCCGTGGAGTCAGCATGCTGGCCAATGACCAGCTTATGTTCGGCGTTAAGGCGGGGGGCCGAGCCGATCTCCCCGTGCCAAAGTTCGTAGAATTGGCTAAGGCGAAACCTGATGAGATTCTCTGCGGGATAGGGAGCAACTGGGGGGCCTTCGATCTGGCGCGAATCATTTTCGAACGGTCCGCAGGCATAAAATTCCGGCGTGTCAGCTTTGCAGGCGGTGCTCCTACCGTGAAGGCCTTGTTGGGCGGGTTTGTCGATGTTGTTCCCATCTTCGAGGGCGATATGGGGTCCCATGTGGAGGCCGGCACGGCAAAATGGCTTGGGGTGGCCGGCGATGAGCGATTGGAGAAATGGCCGGATGTCCCGACCTTCAAAGAATTCGGCTACGATGTGGTCTGGCAGCAACCAAGGTTTTTCCTGGCGCCTAAGGCGACGCCGGATAACGTTATCAAGGTGCTGGAGCAGGCGTTTAAAAAGGCCTTTGACGATCCTGAATGGAAGAAGGAGATGAAACAGTCGGTGTCCCCCTTGTTGAAGTACCGGAATAGTGCCGAGCTCGATGAATTCCTCGCAAAAACGTTGAGAAGCCTAGATGAACCGCTTGCCATCATGCTTGAGGAAAGAAAGAAAGCATCCCAGTAGTCCAGGTGCTTCCGTGAGGTGTGTTGATGGTGCCTATGCGGATTAACCATGCGATCGTGTACCTTGAGTGCGAAAGGGGGATTTCCGAGGAACTTCTCCGACCGCAATCCAGAGATGAGGCATTATGTCCGACAAAAATATGAGCGACGTTGTTGTTTCGCTGTTTCTGACCGTTTTTTCAGGGGTATGCTTCGCCCATGTCATTGTAGCCTTTCCTAGGAAGGAAAAGATCTATCCGGGCCTCGTGTTGCTACTTATTTGCCTTTTGTCGCTAGGCCAGGCGATAAAATCGTGGAAGGCATTCAGGCAGAATAAGAATGCAGGAAAAGAGGTAGTGCAACGTGCAACACAGGCTGGCAAACGGGGAAGCAGGGCTACGGCCATCACCATTGCCGGTACGGCCGCTTTCGTTGTACTGTTGAACTTGGTCGGATTCGTTTTCGCGTCGCTGGCCCTGGCGATTGGTCTGCCGATCTGCCTTGGGTACCGAAATATCTGGGGCATGTGCCTCCTCGCTTTTCTGGTTGTCGTAGGAGTTCATCTGCTCTTCGCGCAATTGCATGTGCCTGTCCCCGAAGGATGGTTGTGGCAGCATGTTTTTCGTTAGGTGGAGTAAGGCTGCACCGGACCGGCGTCAGGTATCCATGGGCTCATAAAAGGGGTATGAACATTCCCGGAATTAAGAGGCTATGACGGAGTAATCGAGGGATTGATGGGAACAGGAATTCTGGAAAACATCGTACTGGGACTGCAGGTCAGTAGCCACCCTGACACGTTTTTTTTCTCCATATTCGGAGTTGTTCTGGGGATCGTCATTGGTGCTATCCCTGGAATCGGCCCCACCATGGTGATCGCCCTGCTCGTGCCGATCACTTACGTCATGCGGCCCGAGAACGGGTTGCTCATGATGATGGGTATTTTCACTGGTGGGGTTTTCGGCGGTTCCATCTCTGCTATACTCTTAAACATCCCAGGACATGGGTCCTCGGTTGCAACAGCCTGGGACGGGTACGCCATGGCGAGAAAAGGTGAGGCAAAGCGAGCCCTGGGAGCCGCTGTCATGGCATCGGTTTTTGGCGGGCTCATGAGCGCGCTGGCCCTGCTGTTCTTCTCCCCTGTTTTAGCACAAGTAGCTTTGCATTTTGCGCCTCCGGAATATTTTGCTCTAACGGTGTGGGGCCTGGCGCTGGTGAGCTACCTCGAGAGCGGTTCTACGATGCTAAAAGGCCTGATTACTGCCTTGCTGGGTTTGCTGGTAGCGCTGGTGGGCCTGGCGCCTCAAACCGGATATGCCCGTTTCACATTCGAGAATGTTGAGTTGACATCGGGCATACAATTCATTCCTGTGCTCATCGGTCTCTTTTGCCTTTCCGAAGCGTTCTTTCTTGCCAAGAAGAGCCGTGACAAGGCGACCCTGGTGACAGCGGAGAGTCTCTGGCCGAAATTGGATGATCTGATGAAGTATCTCCGGGATGTCATCCACCACCTTTATCTCCTCACCAAATGCGGCATTATCTCCGTAGTGATCGGTGTGCTTCCCGGGGTGGGGGGAGTCGTGGCGACCTTCGTCTGCTACGGTGAGGCAAAGAGAAGCTCTAAACATCCTGAACGCTTTGGCACGGGAGCAGTGGAGGGTATTTTTGCCGCCGAAGTGGCAAACAATGGAGCGTCCTGTTCCTCAATGGTCCCGCTATTGACCTTTGGTATTCCCGGTAGCGCCACAGCCGCCGTCTTCCTCGGGGTTCTCCTTGTTCATGGCATGATACCGGGACCCATGCTTTTTGATCGCAATCCCGATGTTGTCTATGCATTATTGACCGGAAGCGTGCTGCAGCAGGTCATGCTTTTGGTGCTCGGACTGACCCTTTCCCCCTATATAGCGCGGGCAGCCAAGGTGACGCCTGCGCTGCTGGTGCCTGCCATCATCTTGTTCAGCTTTGTCGGGACCTTCGGTGTTCGGAACAACGTGTTTGACGTTTGGGTTATGCTGGCCTTTGGACTCATTGGCTACATCCTCCGGCTCCATGGCTATGGCTTGGGTACTTTCATTTTAGGCATGATACTAGGCCCGATTATGGAGGACAGCCTGAGGTCGAGTCTGGCCTATTCGGCCGGATCTCCAATGGTTTTATTTTCGCGCCCTATTTCCATAGTAATCTATGTGATAACGATCATGGTGATGGCCTTGCCCTATATCAAGAGAAAAAAGAAGTAGAATTCGACAAGCAACCATCGGAGGAGATGGGTTTTAATGGAGTGTCTTACTTTTCAGTGGTGGCCTGAGCGCATTGCTGAATAGTTCTCAGCTCTTTCGGATTTTGTAAATCCGTGCTTCGTTGTAGGAACAGTGGCGCGGGGTAAAATAGCGTCCTCAGCTCCATGTGAGGACTGGTTTTGAAGTGGCACTTTCCCGCAGCGGTGTCCCTTGCAGCATACACAAAGTCCTATCTAAAAGGAGATTTGACATGGCATTAAACCTCGTTGCCCCGGATCAAGCAAAAGCACAGCTTCAGACGCTGAAAGCCAAACGTGGGTATCTGCTGCCGCACCACGGCCTTTTGGCCCTTACGGCCCCAAAGCTTCTGGCCGCTTATGACGACACGTACACCGCGCTCACCTTGGAGTCAAGAACCCTCGATGAGCGCATAAAAGAAATTATTTGGGTGGGAATCCTGGTTGCAACCAATGAGGGGATTGCCGTCCACCACTTGCGTCGCTTGACCGCCGCCGGCGGAAGCGAAGAGGAGGCCTCAGCAGCCATTCGGCTTGCAGCCTTCGGCCGGTCAGCCCCAGCGTTTAAGTTCGTCGAGGATCACTGGAAAAAAAGCCTGTCTACCTATGACCGGGAAATCGCCTACACTGCTGCATTGGAAGCCCTCTGTTATGGACAGCCTATCGAGAAAGGCGTTATCGAAATGACCATGGCGGCTGTTCACACGTGCCTGTACCAGCATTGGGAACTGGCCCTTCACATTCGCCGAGCCTATAAGATCGGCGTCCCTGAGTTAGCCCTTGCAGAGGCTCTCTCTCTGACCATGTTTCCTGCAAGTGTTCCCTATTTTGTCGAGGCTTGCGGTGTTTGGCAGAAGCTGATCAAGGAAGGGCAGGTCCCTGCTTCTGAAAGTCTAAGGGCCTGGGCTGAAATCGCATAAGGGGACCCGCCAGAAAGAGGAGAAGTAACTGCCTCATGCGTTTCAGTGAGGTTGTTTTGAGATGGGGATATCCCGTTGTGTTTGCCCAGGAATTGTTTATCAACTGTTTGCAAATGGAGGAGTGCCAAGAAAGCACCCTGGCGGTGTGCGCCGCAGACGACATGTTGGCCCGGTGGCATGATGAGTTTGCAGGCCTTATCCCCGGTGCCGTGAAAGCGGTAATTCCTGGGATCGCAGCTGACCCAGAGGCTACGGCTGAAATCATCGAGAAATTCTTGCGTGCCGGTGCCGGCTGAACGTATCTACGGCTTGCAGAGATGAAGGGGATGGAGGTAGACGCGGGGATGAGCAAAGAATTAGCAAAGAAAGACGACTTCATTCTTTACACGGAAGGCCTGACACATCTCTCCTGGGATATTGATGTAGATGTGCTCGTCATCGGCGGAGGAGGGTGTGGGCTCATTGCTTCGCTTGCTGCGGCCCAGAAAGGGGCGCAGGTTTTCTTGGTGGAAAAGGAGAAGGCAGCGGGCGGGAACACCTCGCTCAGTCAGGCCATGGTCCCGGCTGCGGGGACGAGGTTTCAGAAGGAAGCCGGCATCGAGGATTCCGTGGAGCTCATGACCGAGGATATCCTCCACAAGAACGACCATGGGAGCGACCCGGAGCTGACGCGGCACGTGGCCCGGGAATCGTCAAAGCTCGTGGAGTGGCTGAACGATTCGCTGGGGATACGGCTGGGGCTGGTGACAGAGTTTCTTTACCCGGGCCATTCTCAATACCGCATTCACTCGAACCGGACCAAGAAGGGAGAGCACCTGGTGAACGACTTGCTCCGGGCTGCGGCGCGGTATGAAAACATCGACATCGCCTACAATGCTCCGGTAAGAAGGCTGATCGCCGATCAAAAGGACGGCGCAGTGCTCGGCGCAGAGGTTGAGATCGAGGGGGTAGGGAAAAACCTGGCAAGAGCGAAGAAAGTGATTCTTGCCCTGAACGGTTTCGGTGCGAACCGGGAGATGCTGGCCAAATACATCCCGGAGATGAAGGATGCCTACTACTTCGGCCACGAGGGAAACACGGGTGAGGGCATCCTTTGGGGTGAGGCCCTGGGCGCAGCCTTAGACTGCATGGGGGCCTACCAGGCCCACGGATCCGTCACTTCTCCTCATGGAACCCTTCTTACCTACGTGACGGTCAGCATGGGCGGCTATCACGTGAACCTGGACGGCAGACGCTTTGTCAACGAGTACCATGGCTATTCCGAGCATGCCCTGGACGTGCTGGCCCAGAGAGAAGGGGTCGCCGTTTCCGTTTTTGACGAAAGGATCTACCGGACCGTCGAGGGCTACGAGGACTTCCAGCAGTGCCTACGCATGGGTGCGATAAAAAAGTTCGACACCATCCGGGACCTGGCCGCTTCCTTCAGGCTGCCGGTCGAGGAAACCGCGGCTACCCATGAGGCTTTTTTGAGAGCCGCGCGAGGAGAAGCCAGGGATCCCTTGGGGAGGACCGATTTCGGCAAGCCTCTCGAACCGCCCCTGTATGGTGCAAAAGTGACAGGGGCGCTGTTTCACACGCAGGGGGGGTTGAAAATCAACCAACAAGCTCAGGTTATTCGGGAGGACGGCGTACCTATCCGGAACCTGTACGCGGGCGGAGGAACGGCGGCCGGGTTCTCAGGGAAAGCAGGGCCGGCAGGGTATTTGTCGGCCAACGGGTTGCTCGCGGCACTGGTCCTGGGAAAAATCGCCGGAGAAGCGGCCGGAGAGGCATGCCGGCAGAAGTCTTAAAAAATGCTCGATCCGTTTTGGCAACAAGGAGGAAGGATATGTCTGATTATCTGGATAAACTGACGACTTTCATTTGCAACAGCAAATTTGGAGACTTCCCTGGCGAGGTTGTTGAACGAGCCCGAGAGGTGGTGGCGGACAGCCTGGCCGTCATTGCTGCAGGCGCTCAGGAGGAGGAAGTCAAGAACATGACCGCCCGGATGGTGCCAATTGGCGGCAGGGAGGAGGCAACCGTTATAGGGACCGTACGGCGTACGGAAGCGGCCAAGGCGGCACTCATCAATGGAACGGCAGGGACCTTTCTTGAGCTCGATGAAGGCAATCAGTTCGGCCGAGGACATCCCGGCATTCACGTGATCCCTGCAGCCCTGGCTGTGTCCGAAGAAAGGAGTTTCTCCGGCAGGGATTTTCTGACGGCTCTGGTGCTGGGGTACGAAATCGGGACTCGCATCGGCATTGCCTGCAAACTGCGCATGTCCATGCATCCCCACGGGACCTGGGGCACAGTGGGGGCTGCGGTGGCGGTGGCTAAACTGATGGGCTACGACAAGGCCAAGATGAGGGAGATCATCAACGTGAGTTCGTCGCTGGGCCTTGCAACAAGCCGCAAGACCATGCTGGAAGGGGGAACCGTACGCAATGTCTACGCCGGTGTGAGCAATTACATGGGGATCCTGGCCCATGATCTGATAGAGTCAGGGTTTACCGGAGAAGCGGACGGCCTGAAAACGGTATACGGCAGCGTGGTGTCCGAAACCTTTAACACGGAAGTCATGGTGGAGGATCTCGGCACGAGGTACGAGATTGCCCGAAATTATTTCAAGCGGCATGCCTGTTGTCGTTACAACCATGGAACCCTCGATGCCCTGGGAGAGATCGTGGCCAAGAAGGCCCTCACGCCGGAAGACGTTGACAGGGTGGATGTAGAGACCTATTCTCTCGCAGCCCAACTTTGCGATCAGAACCCTCAGAACATGCTGGCAGGTAAGTTTTCTATTCCCTTTGCCGTGGCCACGACTATCGTGCACGGAAGCACAGGGGTTGAGAGTTTCAGACCCCAGGTCATCCATGATCCTGCGGTCAAGGATCTCGCTCATCGCGTCTTCGTGACGGAAGATCCAAAACTGACCGCCATGATGCCCAAATTTCGGCCGTCAAGAGTGAAGGTCAAACTCAGGGACGGATCGTCCCTGGAAGCCGAGGCGATCACAAACAAGGGTGACACGGAAGACCCTTACAGCGGAGAGGAACTCCGCGCAAAGTATTTTGACCTGGCCCGGCTGACCTGGAAACGCGAAGTTGCTGAAGCCATCCATGCCGAGGTGATGAAGTTGGAGAGCCTGGCCGACCTGAAGGGGCTGACGGGAAACCTGCGTAAGGTGGATTGATTTGCTGGAGGAATCGCCATGATCAAAACGTTGACATTTCTCAAAAGAAAGCCCGGCGTGAGCAGGGAGGAGTTCCTCCGGCATTGGTTGGAAATCCACGGGCCCTTGGCAGCAAGGGTTGTGCCGGGACTGAGGAAGTATGTGCAGAGCCATCCTGTGCCCGGGTTTGAGTCGGATATCGATGGCATTGTGGAGCTGTGGTGGGACGATGTGGAGTCATTCAAGGCGTTCCTGGCCTGGAGGCAGACCGACGGCTCCAAGGTGCTGAAGGAAGACGAAGAGACGTTCGTGGACACAAGACAATGGGTGCGCTTTGTTGCTGAAGAACACCTGATCGCGGAAAAATAGAGAAAAGGTCGAGAGGGGACCGGAGCCTCCAGCTAGGCTTCCTTCGCCAGACCGGCTTCGAGCTCCGCGAGGACCTCTTGGGCGCCTTGAACTTTTCCGAAAAGCCTCTGGAAGCTGATCAGGGCGGCATCATGGTAACTTTGTGCCGATGCTCCGCATCCGTCCTCGACGATCACGCATCGGAATCCTCTGTCCGCTCCGTCACGAGCCGTGGTTTCCACACACATATTGGTGGAAACCCCGGTGAAGAGAAGGTATCTGGTCCCTCTCGACCACAGAATGGAATCGAGATTCGTGGAATTGAAGGCGCCCATGGTGGTCTTGTTGAGCACCAGTTCTCCGGGTTCGGGTTTTACTTCGTCCAGGATTTCATGCTCCGGTGTCCCGAGCCTATTGTTCGAGGAGGCGAGAAAGTTTTTCAAATGGGGCAGGGCATCGCTGAAATCGGGCATCTCCGATCCCATCGTAAGGTATACGACGGTCAGATGATGGCGGCGGAAGAAGGCGAGGAGCCTCCGGATCGTCGGGATCACGATCTGCTCTATGCGGTCATACCGGTATCGGGCCAGTTCCTCCTTGCCCTGGGCCTTGAGTGACTTTCCAAGCCCAGTTTCCCTGCATGCGCTGGCATATTGCATATCCACCACGACAAGAGCCGTAGCCGCAGGCTCCAGCGCAAAGTCAAACGTGAAATCGGTGATATAATCCAATCTGACTCTTTGAGTCATTTTCCCATCCCTCCATCACTCATCCATTTCGTCCTTACCCCAACCCTCGCCCCCAAATCGCGAGGGAGAGGGGAAGCGCATTAGATTCATCCCAGGATATACTGGTCGTACTTCTTGAGCAGTTCTTCCGTTGCCCCGAGGAAGGCAAGAGATTCTTTTTTGTTCCTTTCTGCAATTTCCGCGAGCAACGCGTTCATGAGCGTGAAGACGGCTGTATAGGAATTGGAAAAGGAGACTCCCTCGATGCTTGGTGTGAAAGCGACGTCCGCGAGTCGGTGGACGGGAGAGAGTTCGTGATCTGTGAAGCCCACGATTTTGGCTCCTGAAAACTTTGCCTGCCTCAGCGTGTTGATGGTCATCCGGCTGTAGTTTGTAAAAGAGAACCCGATCACAGCGCAGTCGTCTCCGAAATGGAGGAAGTCTTCGTACAGATCGTCTGTACCCAGGGTGAGTACAGTCACTCTTTTGGAAAGCTGCCTGAGCTTCAGCCCGAAATAAGCCGAGAGGGGAGCGGATCCCCTGAGCCCGATGGTGTAGACCTGCTCGGCATGATGGATGAAGTCCACGGCTCGATAGAAGTTTTCCGGCACAAGCTCCGCGAGGGTGCGACTGAGATTGTTGACATCCATCCTGAAAAGCTTTTCCAGAAAGCCGTCCCTTTTTCCTTTGCGGACGGGTGTCTTCTTCAATTTGAGGGACTGGGTGATTCGCTCTCTGAGATGGATTTGCAGGTCTTTTTTGAACTCAGGAAACCCTTTGTAGCCGAGGGTGACGGCAAACCGAAAGATGGTGGCTTCGCTGACCCCGACCAGGGCGGCCAATTCCGAGGTGGAGAGAAAGGTGGCCTTTTCATGATTGGAGAGGATGTACCTTGCGATCTTTTTTTGCCCCTTGCTTAAAACAGGATAGGTTTGCTTGATTTTTTCCAACATGGTGTTTACTCCGCCTCCCCGGGACTTCGCATGTGACCCGGTCCCAACCGACTGTCATCGTGGAGAAAAGGGTAGAACAGGTGGCTCTTTCTCGCCAGGGCCCTCATCATTTCAAGGCAGAGGCTCGCCCATTTTCGAAGGTACTGGATGTAAACATGAACAAAGAGAAGCAGGTCCGTTGCAAGGGCTACCGCCATATGGGTCAGCATAGTACGGTCAAAGAGAACAGGTCCCAGGGAACCCCTTCCAAAAAGCAGGAGCACGCCGGTCACGGAAAGCACGGGCATCATGATGAGGATGATGTAGAGATACCAGGCTTTTTGACCAGGGTTGAATTCGCCCATGAAAGGCTCAGGGTTCACTGTGGAGTCTGTCACATGGCGAGCAAAAGCTTTGAGCCATTCGATGTCGGCCTGACCCCAAGAAAAAATCCTGCTCAAGAACCTCCTCATGTGCCTTTTATCGAGAAACAGATAAAGGACAGGCATGAATAGGAGCAACCCTCCCATGATTCGGTGCGCATAGCGAAGGAATGTTTCTTCGAATGAGGGCAGGAGGCCCTGGTAATGGGAAAGGGTGATTCCTGTAAAAGCAAGAGAAAGGATGATCGCTGCAGTCAGGAAGTGGATGACTTTTTCGGCTCGCCTGAAACCCGCCGCATACTCCTTGATCGGTTTGCTCACTTGAGGGCAAGCCTTAATGCAGTTGAAGCACCGCCTGCATTCTTCCCCTACCATGTTTTCAAGAGCCATGGAGGTTCTCTGGTTTTGGATGAACACAAAGCGGCTCTTGTCCTTCACAACCGGACAGGCATCGACGCAGTTTCCGCACGCCATGCACCCCCTGTCACCCATGATCTGGTCACCGGCCAGAATCCGATGATTCTCGTTGATGCCTTCAGAGAAAAGGCGCATGCGGGCCACAGGGGATCGGTTTTCATCAAGAAGAAAATCGAGCATGTGTGTGTCCTGTCCGGACGTTTCAAATAATGCAGGCAAGTCGGATGTGCTGGTCAAAACGAGCCTCCAGGAGTCAACTTTTCATTATGAGACCGCAAGCGGATCAGAAACAGTTCGATTTCCCCGGAGCTACGGGAGTTTTCTTTCAGGAACACCGTCATACACGTGTTCTTTGGGGTTGATGTTTCGCATGGGGCGCATGGTGGTCTGCTCCTCGAAAACGTGGGCGATGACCCCGGCCGCCCTGGCCATCATAAAAAAGGCATTGCCGAGTTGGCTGGGAAAGCTCATCTCGCACAGAAGCGCGGCGATGGCGCCGTCCACATTCAGGGGCAGGCGCTTACCCAGGATCTTCTCGGTTCCCGCTTCAATCGCCTCGGCCACCTTCACATGGGCATGGGCCAGGTCGAGTTCATGGGCCATTCGGAAAAGCCTCTCGGACCGGGGATCCTTCGTGTGCAGCCGATGCCCGTATCCCGGCAACCGTTTCCCTGCACCCCTGTATTCTTGGATCATGGTGAGAGCGGCTTCCTCATAGGTTCCTAGCGTCTTCCTGCGTGACACAGCCTCTTGAAAGAGCCCCATGGTGTCTTCAATCGCTCCCCCGTGATGCTTGGATATGGCAAGAATCGCCCCGGCCAAGGCTGCATTCAAAGGGGCCCCGGTTGATGCAATGGTCCGTGCCACAAGGCATGAGGGAGGGGTGACGCCGTGATCGATGGATGAGACAAGGATTGCATCCAGGATCTTGCTCTCTTTCTCGGTGGGCAGGGTGCCCCGGATGGCTAGGAAGATACCCTGCGAAAAAGTGACGGCCCCCATGAGTTCATCAATCCGGTAACCTCTCAGAAGAAGCTTATTCGGTTCGACCTTCGTGATGCTTGTTTTCCAGGTGACTTCTTTCATGTCCATCCCCCATCAAGCACTGTGTGAAAGCTAACGGTCTTGTAAAAAGTCAGAAAAGCGCCGATTTGTCATCGAAAGTGAAGCGATCTCGTATGGGCCCGGATATCAATGAGATTGCCACGCTTGCCCGCCTCCGGAGGGGCGCTTCGCGCCTCGCAATGACGGGCTGGGACTTTTTACGAATGCATCAAAGCTGATCCAGGACGCTTTGGGTGACCCTGGGTATGTCGTCGAAGTCATCCACCAGGTGGGCGCCTACTTCCTTCAATCGCTTGACTTTGCCTTCATGGGTGCCGCGGCCCCCTTCGATGATCGCGCCGGCATGGGAGAAGCGCGTCCCCGATTTTGCCGCCGCACCACCTATGAAGGCGATCAGCGGCTTGGTGAATTCCCCTCTTTCAATGAGATCCGCCACCCTTTCTTCCTGGGAGGTGCCGATCTCGCCGAACATGACGACGGCTTTGGTGGCTTCGTCTTCTTCGAAAAGTCTTACCACGTCCGGGTGAGGCGTCCCGACCACGCTGTCTCCTCCCACGTGAATGATGGTGCTCTGGCCGATGCCGGATCTACCCAGGTAGTAGGAGATGGCCGAGGTAATCCCGCCGCTGCGGGAGGTCACACCCACCGGCCCCGGCTTGAACCACTCCTTTGCCGATTCGGCCCGCCCGCCGATCATTCCCAATACCGCCTTCCCGGGACTGATCAATCCGAGAGTGTTCGGCCCCACAAATCGGGCTCCTTTTTCCTCGGACCGTTTCACGATTTCCAGGACATCGTAGACAGGCACGCGGTCGGGCACAATGACGAGCAACTTGATGCCTGCGTCGAGAGCTTCCAATGCCGCTTCTTTCACCAGCGGGGCCGGGATGAAGATGACGCTCGCATCGAGGGGACCTTCTTTTTCCGCGGCCTCTTCGACCGTGTCATAGACAGGTATTCCGTGGATCATCTCTCCCTGGCGACCCGGGGTTACTCCGGCGACCACGTTTGTCCCGTACTCTTTCATCAGTTTGGCCCTTGCCGTTCCCTCACGGCCCGTGATGCCCTGGATGACAACTCTCAGATCCCGTTCGGCAAGAATGGACATTTCATCGGCTCCTTTTTAGACGATTTGTTCCAAGCCTGGAATGGGAAGGACGATGCGTATGCCCTTGTTTCCGTGAAATTGGCATTCCAGTTCACAGGCCAGGCATTCCGTGCATTTGCCCTTCTTGGCTTCCTGTTCCGGAATGGCAAGCACGGGCAGGGTTCCTTCGAATCTGAGAACATTTGCCCTGCAGGCCTGAACGCAAGGCTTGTCCGCGCAGAGCCGGCATTTTTCGTGATCAACAAGAAGCCTGCCCGTGAGCGTTTCAAAACTATAGGAAGAGGGTGAAAGCCTTTCTCCAGTATCGTGATAGATTGGAGCGGAGGCGTAATCCCACCCTTCCACCAACTCCTTGAGCCGGGTCGCACAAAATGCGGCGGAGGTATCTCTCCCGTAAGCTTCCACTTTACCCGGAAGGTCACGGGTGTAAGTCTCCAGGATGTGAATGGCCTGCTCTTCAGAGTTTCCGCCTATCCTGATCACAGCCGGTATGCTCAGGTTCGTTTCCCTGAATGCCTTGACGAGACCTCTCGCTGAATGAAATTGCTCTTGGCTGGCCACCCCTGATCCGGAGGCGAAATACCCGTCAATGTTCCGCTGGCTCAGAATGATCCTGGCAGCCCGGTAAACTTTTGATGCCGAGGGATTTCCGCTCGTGTCGCAATAGTTGGCGAGCTTGAATCCGCTCTTCAAAAGGGCATCCATGGACATCATGGCACCGCCGCCCCCGGCGCCGTGAAATCCGACGAAGCCCGAGCGGGGCTCAAAGGTGCTCGCCATCTGAAGGAAATAGAAGGTCCCCCGATGATCCTTGGCTTCCACCTGATACGCGATTCTTTCCAGGGCTGTTGGAGGTCTGTCGAATTCACGGGCTATGCCGATGCCCAGGTCCGGATGCCTGAAAACAGCATAGTCGTCGATGACCGCATGGCAGTCCGCCGCAACGATCCGGCCGTCTGCGGTGAGCACGAGAGGGTTGATTTCAGCGGAGCGGGCCTCGCTACTCCTGCAAACGCGGTAGAACTTGACCAGGAGATCCGTGAGCTGATTCTGGACAGACCCCCTGATTTCGGCTTTCCTCAGGAGGTTCCTTGCCCGGTAGGCAGGGAGTCCTTCGGAAATGTCGATAGGGACCTTCAGAACACTCTCACCACGTTTTTTGGCGGTTTCCTCGATGCCGGTTCCACCAGCAGAACCGAAAATAAGGAGCGGGGAACGGGTCACATCGTCAATGATCAGACCGAGATAGAATTCCCGGGCTAGATCGAGTTTTTCTTCCACCAGAATTTCTTTGACCGTGAAGCCCTTGAGGTCCATTCCCAGAATCTGCCCGGCCAGAGCCTCGGCTTCACCGGGGTCTGCGGCAAACAGGACACCGCCCGCCTGAGCCCGACCAGTGACCCAGGCCTGGGCTTTTATGACAACGGGTCTCCCTGTTCTTTCGGCGATTCTTTTCGCTTCTTCCTTGCTCCTCGCGACCTCTCCCTGAGGAACGCTTATCCCGCCCATTTTCAGAAGTGCTTTCCCCTGGTACTCGTAAAGTTTTGCCATCGTATCTTCCCGCAAACTTGTTAAGACGAACGCAATCGCGTTATTTTACCTCACAAGCCTCCTCAGCCTTCCCCTCTCCCTCAACAGGGTGGGGAGGGCAGTGCAACAGTCGCTCTCCTGGGCTCGACACAGCAGCAGGGTCGGACGGTAACGATTCGAACCCCGCTTGCCCTCAGGGGTCCGACTTTCAGGAAGGATCCCAGGGCCGTTGTTCCACCCCCGAGGCCAAGGGGGCCCACTCTTGTCTCGTTCAACCACCTCGTGAGCTTCTGTTCCCAGAAATTCTGCCGATCGAGTCTTCCTTCTTTCATGGCTTCCAGCATGAGAGCGGAAGCTTCAGCGTGGCTCCTGCCGATTCCTACGGCCAGAACGCAGGGGGTGCAGCCGAGATGGCCGATTTCCTCCTTGGCCCATCCCGCTGCCTCTGTGAGGACCACCTCCATGCTTCGCCTGTGGAAGATTCGATAGGTCTTGGCCCTGATTTCCGGCCCTCCTCCCAGCAAAAGGACGGTGATTCTCAGCTTGTCGCCGGCCGCCGGTTTCAGGATGGCGGGTGCAGGTTGGACCTTTGCAGGATTCATAAAGAGGCCCTTGGACTGCTCTACCCTTTCAACGTCCGATCCTTTAACCGCCATGGGTCTTCCAGGCATGACCTCGAGTCCCCGGCTTATGCCGAGGTGAACGGCGGAAAGCCAGCCGGCAGGCAGCACCGCCTCGTTCCCGATCTCCAGAAAGAGGTGCGGAATGCCCGTATCGTCGCAAAGGGGGTAGCGCTTTTTTCTTGCAATTCGCGCATTCTCGATCATCGTTTCAAGGACCCACCTCGCCTTTTCGTTCTTTTCGGTTTCGATGGCGCGACGATAAGCTTCGAACTGGTCCTTCCTGAAAGTCGTCCCCGCCCTGACCAGGCATTTTGCCGCAGCTTCGCTAATGGCTTCGCACGTGAGCATGCCTTTTCTCTTCATGCCGTAGACCGGGTGAATATGGTTTTTCCGTGAGCAATGGCGACGATCGCAGGAAAGCCTGCGACGTTGATTTCATAAAGAGCCTCCATCCCTTCCTCTTTGAAAGCCACCAGCCTCCGGGAGACGGTCTTGGCGGCGAACAGGGCGGTGGCAGGGGGGGTCACGGCAAAAACGGCGTTATTTTGCTTCAGGGCTTCAATGCTTTCAGGTTTCAACTTGCCTTTTCCAACATGGATCTTCACTCCTGCCTTGGAGAGGATAGGGATGCTCTCCTCGATCTCCACCTTGTTGCTGGATGTGGGTCCTATGCCGGCAATGCTGACCGCCGTATGGAAGATGACGGCTCCCTGCAAATGGACATTCATGCTATCCAATGCGTTTTTCTCAATGAGGCCGGCCATCTTCGGTAAAACCGCATCCCTCCCGCAGTAGATGTTGCCCCAAATTTCGATCAAGTCTCCGGCCTTCAGATTCAGGATGGTCTCCTCATCGACGGGCGTTCGCACTTTGACGGCTCTGTTTCTGTCGTGCAGACCTTTCATACCGCCGAACCTTTGGTCGCCTGGAGGGACTTGAATTTCTCCTCCAATTCATGCTTTCCGGACGCTTTCAGTTCGAGAAGGTCTTTGCTGAAAACTCCATCCTGGATCTCCTTCAGCCTCTGATCCAGGGTCCCGGGGCGACGGAGGACATGTCTCCCGTAGATTCTCCGGACGAGAAGGGCGATATTGAACGGTGCCAGCTCCGCGGGACATCGGGCTGCACACATGCCGCACATGACACATTCCATGGATAGCTCAACGACCTGCGCCAGGTCGTTTCTAAGTGCTGCACCGATGTAGTTCATCACCTGCAGGTTCATGGGGCAAGATTTCGTGCACGTGTTGCAACCCATGCAACGGGTTAATACAGGATACAACTTCAAGAGGTTCAAACCTTCCGGCAAAACCCTGTTGATGGAGTAGACGGCCTTATGGGCGGGGATGTAGGGCAACTGGGTCAAGAAGATGTCGGGTTGCACAAGGGTTTGGCAGGCAAGACCGATTTGGAGATGGAAGTCGTCCTTTCTTCTGAAAACGGTTACGCAGGCGCCGCACACACCGCCCCGGCATCCACACCCTCGGGTGATTTTATAGCCGGCAAATTCCAGAGCCTTCAAAATCGTGAGCCCCTGCGGTACTTCGTATTTCCTTCCCATCACATAGACCGGGATCATTTTGATGATGTCGTGCATGGACCTTCCTTCATCGCTATTTCGCGTGTTCGACGGTGGTCAGGGCCTTCTCGAAACGGTAGTCGGGAAGGAGCATGGGAGAGATCCGGGATGCAGGGATTTCCGCCGCCTCCAGTTCTTTCTGGTAAGCCCTGACGTGATCCAAGGTCAATTGCTCACCATGGATCCCCTTGATTTTTTCAGCGGCGTGCGCTCCCGCCCTTTGCCCGAAAACGAAAATGTCGAGCAGCGAGTTGGATCCCAGCCGGTTGTGGCCGTGGACGCCTCCGGCGACTTCACCGACCGCATACAGGTTGGGGACATTGGTTTCTCCATGGACGTTGATGGTGATGCCCCCATTTTGATAATGCTGGGTGGGGTACACGAGAATGGGCTCATTCGCCGGGTCAATGTCGTACTTCTTGAACCGGCTTTGGATGCCCGCGAAACGCCGCATAAAGGTCCCCTTGCCTCCGATGATGTCGATGAGGGGTGTATCCAGCCAGACCCCCACCATGCCCGTAGGGGTCACCACTCCAAGCTTTCTTTCACCGCACTCCCGGATAATGGCCGCAGACAGGGCGTCCCGCGTTTCGAGCCTGTCCACGAACATGTCCCCGGCCGAATTGACAACCTGCGCCCCCTGCGCTCTCAGGGCTTCGGAAATGAGGAGCCCCAGCATCTGCTCAGGCCAGGCAATGCCCGTAGGGTGGTATTGGATGAACTCGATATAGATGAGTTTCGCCCCGGCCCGATAGGCCATTACCAGTCCGTCGGCTGTGGCCCCGTAATGGTTGGAGGTAGGAAATCCCTGAGGATGGAGTCGCCCCATTCCGCCGGTAGCCAGGATCGTTGCCTTGGCCTGGACAAGGCAGTGTTGACCCGTGTCCAGGTTATAAAGAACCGCCCCGGCGCAACGGCCCTGAGTGTCGAGGACCAGTTCAACGGCAGGGCTGAATTCAAGAACCAGGATTTCTTCGTTCCGGACCTCGTCACAGATGACCCGCATGATTTCCAGGCCGGTGATGTCCTTGATGGAATGGGATCTCTTCCTGGAGTGACCCGCGGGCATGTGGGTCAGATAAGAACCGTCCGGCCGACGATCAAAATTAACCCCCAGATCCGTGAGCCACCCAACAACAAAGGGTGCGCCGGTCACAAGGGCTTCAACCAGGTCGGGGATATTTTGATATCTTCCTCCGACCAGGGTGTCGATGTAGTGGATGACCGGAGAGTCGTCAGGGGTCGTGGCTGCACCGATACCACCCTCGGCCATGATCGTATTCGAATCGCCGAGCCTAAGTTTGGTGGCCATGAGCACTTCCGCCCCTCTCCCCTTGGCGGTGAGAGCAGCCGTCACTCCTCCACCGCCGCTGCCTATGACCAGGACATCCGTCGTGTAATCCGGTTTCGCCAAATCCACAGCCCCGGCATCCAATCGGCTGTAGGATTCAAGCACTCGGGCCAGTTCCTTGGGGGCTCTCATCCCCCGGTTAGGCCCTACGCGGATGGCCTCTTTCTCCAAGGAGCGAAAGTCGGGGTGATACGCCTCGAGCAATTTCGCCTTCTCAGCAAAGTCCATCTTTGGAAAAGACCTGCCCAAGCGGTCTTTCCTCGATCGACTGACAAGGCCCAGGGAGGGCTGCATTTCAAGAGGATAAGGCATGTAACGGCTCCTCCGGCGCGGCTGGAATGGACCAAAACGAGCGAAAATAAGTTTTCATAGACTCATAAATGAAATAATATTTTCATATTCTGTCACCGCGTGTCAAGGAGAAAACCCCTGATCCGGCCCAAAAAGATCAGGGAAGGTGGGTTTCAAGATGGGAACCGGTTCCAGACGTCCTAAGAGCGAAGGTGGCAAACCCGGCAAGGAGAAAAGTTGAACCGCAAACGAGGAAAGCCGGCGTGTAGCCTCCGGTTACATCGTGGATGAGGCCCCCTGCCAGGGGCCCGAGAATACCGCCCACAAGGCCGATCTGGGTGACCCCAAGGATAGAGCCAAGAGAGCGTGTCCCGAAAGAACGGCCCGTAAGCGCCACCACCATGGGGATCCAGCTTCCGTAGAAATATCCATAGATGCCGACAAAAAGGTAGAACATCCAGAGGGCGGAAATCTGTGTCAGGGAAAAGAGCAAAAAGGCAGCGCCGAAGGCGCACAGCGCAAGTCCCGTTTCCCAGCGAGCCTTCAGTTTCTTTTCAACAAGGGTCGGACTGAGCACTTTTCCGAGGACGCTTGAACCACCGATGAGGGCGATCGCGCCTGCGGCAGCGCCAGGATCGATACCCATCTGAATGGCGTAGGGGACCAGATGCACGAAAACTAAGAATAGACCGAAGTTGAATAAAAACTGGAGCAGGCAGATCAACCAGAGCCGGGATGAGCGGAGTGCCTGAGGCAAGCCGATGCCTTTGCTGTGCGAATCAGAATGTTCCGGGACGGAGCGATCGCCGCCCAACCCGCAAGGGGGCTGATTTTCATGTTTTGGTGTGGAGATGAAAATTGCCGCGAGAAAAAGAACGGCGCACGTGACTATGCCCATCATGGCATAGGCCGTTCGCCAACCGGCGGAATAAATAAAATGGGTCACCAAGGGGGACCAGAAAAAGGTGCCGATTCCAATGCCGCTCAGCGTGATGCCCAGGGCAAGCCCCCGCTTCCGAATAAACCATCGCTGAACGGTGCTCAATGGGAGGGACCACACGACTCCCGCACCGACCGAAGCGATGGAATAGAACAGGTAGAGCTCTGCTATGCTTTGTATCCTGCTGCACAGCATATACCCCAGCCCGAGAAAAATCGCGCCCACAAGCAAAGGAAATCTGGGACTAAAGCGATCCGTTGCCCAACCAATGAAGAAACTGGATATGACGTAGACAAGAATATGAAGGGACTGGACGGAAGAGGTGAGCGTGTAGCTCCAGCCAAAGGATTCCTGCAGGGGTTTAAAGAAAATTCCGAAAGTATAAAAGGTTCCGTAGGTGGCGCAACACACAAAACAGGCCCCCACAACCACCCAGCCATAGTAGAATCGATCTCTTCCCATTCCTGCTTTCTTATCTCGTCTTTCATGGAGCGTCAATCATCATCCGTGGGGTGCCCATTACGAGTATGAGTGCATGAAACCGATCCCCGGAGGAGAAAAGGGATTGACAATGGTCTTGATAAAACAGGAGGATCTGTATCTAATAGCTGTGGAACAGCACAGGGAGGGAGGTCATGGCTGGGAGAGATGGGGGAGACTCCGAAACCATTGTCGCCGCAAGAGAAAAGGAGGCTTGGCAAAGACTGAAGAGCATGCCCCGTCCGTGGAATGCCTCTGAGGCGGCAACAACACTGGCCCATTTTGCGGCTCGGATGGGCGCCTCGGACCTGAGCGAAGAAATTGTTCAGCACACGATTCGAGTCGTTCGCGACACCATCGGGGTTATGCTCGCCGGTTCGACCCTGCCGGAAGTGAGGGGCCTTGCGGACATGGGAAAGGTATTAAGCGCTCCCGGTCAAGCCAGCCTCATGGGAAGATCAAAGACCCGGAGTCCCCATTTCGCGGCCCTTGTCAACGGAACCGGGGCTGTATCCCTGGAACTCGACGAAGGCAACCAGTACGCGGTCAATCATCCCTCGGTTCACATTTTCCCGGCCGCACTGGCCCTGGCGGAAGAATTGGGGAAATCAGGTGCCGAGCTGATCGAAGCCTTTGTAGCCGGTTATGAAGTTGCGGTTCGAATAGGGAAGGCGACTCACCTCCGGGAATGCGTCCATCCTTTCGGGACTCACGCAATGATTGGGACCGCTGCCGCATCAGCCAGGCTGATGGGACTCGGGGAGGAACACATGGCCCAGACCCTTGACCTGGCGGCGGGTCTGTGTATTGCATCGTCCCAGACGGCTGCGAACTCCGGCGCCTCGGTTCGCAATCTGGTGACCGGGCTGACCAACCAACAGGGTCTTCTGGCACCACTCCTCATCCGGGCAGGCCACACCGGTGAGCCCGGCGCTTTGAACGTCGTGTTTGGAGGAATTGTGGGGGATTCATTCTCAGAGGACCACCTGGGAGACGATCTGGGAAAAGAGTTTTACATCACGAAAAACTATTTCAAGCTTCACGCCTGCAGCCGGTGGAACCACGCTCCCATCGAAGCCATGTCGGCCCTTATGGAGCGGAACGGTTTCGATCCCAAAGAGGTGGAGAAGATCACGGTCTGGACATACGATCCAGCTACGCGCCTCAGTTGGAGCAATCCCGTGAACGCCTACGCCGCCAAACATTCCATTCCCTTTAATGTGGCCGTCAGGGTCGTGCGGAAGAGCAATGATCTGGACGTGTACACGGATAGGGTGGTTTCAGACCCGGTGATACGAAATCTGACATCGCGGATTGAGGTACGTGAGGATCCTTCTCTCACAGCGATGCTACCCCATGTGCGACCTGCCCGGGTAGAGGTGACCCTGAAAAGCGGGAAGGTTCTTAAGCGAACTATCGACCGGCCGCAAGGAGGCTTCGACAATCCCTATCCCGAGGAGGAACTGTTGCGAAAGTTCAGAGGCCTTGCCCTCACGGCGATTCCGGGCGACGTCGTCGATGCCCTGGAAAGAAAGATCGTTGCTCTCCCTGAGTTGGAGAATGTGAGGGGCCTCAGCCCCTTGCTTCAAGGCGGGAACCCGGGGTGCACAAAACGAATATGAATGAGATTGCCGCGCTTGCCTGCCTCCGGAGGGGCGCTTCGCGCCTCGCAATGACGGCGTAGGAGTTCGTATGCGAGCGCCAAGAATGGGAGGCGAACATTTTGCAACAGGAGGTGCATAAGCATATGTTCCATCTGAAGGGCAAGGTGGCTGTTGTTACCGGAGGCGGTACCGGTATCGGCCGGGCGATCGCCCTGGCCCTGGCCGAGGCCGGGGCAGGTGTGGTGGTATGCGGCCTGCAGCTCGATCAGTGTGAGGAAACCTGTCTCGATATCAGCCGCAATTTTGGATCCAAGACCCTTGCGCATCCCTGCGACGTGTGTGAGAAGGCCCAGATAGAGACTCTGGTCGATAAAGTGGCGGCTGAGTTTACGCGGCTCGACATCCTCGTGAACAACGCAGGTGTGACGAGCGATTTTCATGTCTTTGATCTTCCGGAGGAGGAATGGGACAGGGTGATCAACACCAACCTCAAGGGGAGCTTCCTCTTCAGCCAGGCGGCCGGGCGTGTCATGGCACAATCCGGCGGGGGCGTGATCATCAATATCGGATCGCAACTGGGCGAAGTGGCCAGGCCCAACAAGGCCCATTACGTGAGTTCAAAAGGGGGGATCCGGATGCTGACCAAGGCTTTAGCCCTGGATTTGGCCGCCTATGGGATACGGGTCAACAGTGTGGCTCCGGGACCCGTTGATACGGATCTGGCTGGGCCTCTCCTCAATGACCCGGTATCACGGTCTGCCGTCTTGGATCGCCTCCCCCTCGGCCGGATCGGTCAGCCCAGCGATATCGCCGGGGCTGTGGTTTTCCTGGCCAGCGATTCGGCCTCCTTTATTACGGGTACGACCCTGTTTGTAGACGGTGGATATTTGGCCGCGTGATGAAAAGACGGCTTTTAGCGTTCCCTCTTGGGACCAACATTTTAATATTACTAAGGTTTTGCTTGCCCTTCGGGTGGGGATGAAGAAGTTTTTCCATTGACAGAATGCTCTGTTATGTACTAAACGTATCACTTTATGACATAGTAAAACGAGTCCTTTGACCCTAGATCGTGCGGAGATTTCTGCAAGGGAAACCATAAAACGGCATGTTTTCATTGTGTGGAGGAACGAGTGTTCACGCTTCCCGGTTTACCGCTCCTGCTTCAATCCATTGTCAGCGGCTTGCTCATGGGGGGTGTTTACAGCCTGGTGGCCGTCGGACTGAGTCTCATCTTCGGGGTCATGAGGATCATCAATTTTGCCCACGGCTCTTTCATGATGCTGGGCATGTTTACGACCTACTGGCTCTATGTTCTATTGGGAATCGACCCTTACCTCTCTTTATTGTTCAGCATTCCTGCCTTGTTTGTCATAGGGCTGCTGGTTGAGCGCTTCGTCATCGACAAGGTGCTCTCTGCGCCCGAACACAACCAGCTACTTCTCACCCTTGGCGTATCCATGTTCATCGAGAACTTTGCCCTCTTCCTCTGGACTCCCAACTTCAGGGCTATGAACGTCCCTTACATCCAGAAGGCAGGCACGGTGGGGTTGGTGATGATCAGTTTTCCCAAAGTCATTGCCTTCCTGTTCGCCATTTTCCTCAGCGCGGCCCTCTACTATTTTCTCAAGAAAACGGATTTGGGAAAAGCGATCCGGGCTGCTTCCGAAGAGAAGGAAGGCGCTCTGACGGTCGGAATCAATCTCAAGCGAATCTATTACGTTGCCTTCGGCATTGGAACCGCTTGCGTGGGAGCCGCAGGGACGCTGACGGCTCCGTTCTTTTACGTGAACCCTCATGTGGGTGGTATCTTTGTCATCACCGCATTTGTGATCGTCGTCCTGGGCGGGATGGGGAATTTCATCGGGGCTCTTGTCGGGGGACTGCTCATCGGCCTGGCCGAATCGGTGGGGGCTGCTTTTATTCCGGGGCAGCTCAAACAATTCATTATCTACTTCATTTTCATCCTGGTCTTGCTTTTCAAACCGGAAGGTTTGTTCGGGAGGTCGAGTGACTAGCCTGAATGGAAAATGGCACATCGTGCTGTTCGCTCTGGCAGGGATAATGGCTATATTCCTGCCTCTCATGGTGGGGCGGTATTTCATCCATCTTGCCATAACCGTTCTGTTTTTTGGCTACCTGGGCATGGCATGGAACATCCTGGGAGGCTATGCAGGTCAGTTTTCCTTCGGCCATGCTGCCTTTTTCGGGATCGGTGCCTTCACGTCGAGCCTTCTTCAACTCCATGCGGGAGTGAACCCTTGGATAGGCATGGCGCTTGCCGGGTCGGCCGGTCTCCTGCTGGGGTTGTTCATCGGGTACCTTTGTTTTCGTTACGGCCTGCACGGACCGTATTTTGCTTTAGCCATGCTGGCCCTGGCTGAAATGCTCAGGCTGGCAGCCGTTCAATGGATGTCCGCGAAGTATCCGCTGGGGATCAATCTCCCGATCCTGGGAGATTCTCTTCTTCATTTCCAGTTCAGAAGCAAGGTGCCGTACTATTATATCATGCTGGTGATGATGTCCGGCGTCCTCTATCTGTCGCATGTTATTGAAGGGAAGAAACTCGGCTTGTACTTCAAAGCAATTCGGGAAAACGAGAACGCCGCCGAAAGTCTGGGTGTCAATGTGTTCAAGAACAAGCTTGTTGCCATGGGGATCAGCTCCTTTCTCACCGCCATGGGAGGGACCTTTTATGCCCAGTACTATCTCACCATTGATGAGGAAGCTGCCTTTGGTACGGCTGTCTCTATCGAGGTGCTGCTGGGACCGATCATCGGTGGAGCAGGAACCGTGTTTGGACCTCTTCTTGGCGCAGGGATTCTGGAATTGCTTTCGGAGACGACCCGGAACCTTCTGGGTGGTCACAGCGGAATGCATCTCATGGTGTATGGCGCCATTCTGGTGACGGTGATTATTTTCCTGCCTAACGGTATTCTGGGAGGACTGAAATCCATTTCCAAGAGGTATGGAAGGAAAGGCGAGGAGATTCGCGAAGCATATGGTGATTCTTGAGGTCAAGAAGCTTACGAAGGCCTTCGGCGGTCTGGTCGCGGTCAAGGATCTTTCCTTTGATTTGAAAAAAGGGGAAATCCTGGGGATCATCGGGCCGAACGGAGCCGGCAAGACGACCCTGTTCAATCTTATCACAGGTTTTATCAAGCCGGACAGAGGGGACATTCATTTTAACGGCGACCGTGTTACAGGACTCAGACCTAATGAAATTTGCAAACGGGGGCTGGCTCGCACTTTCCAGATCACGCAGCCTTTTGGAAATCTGACCGTCCTGGAAAACGTGAGAATCGGGGCGCACAACCGGATCTCTTCGAGCCGCGAAGCGACTGAAGAGGCCCTGCGGATACTTGAAAAGGTAGGCCTTTTCAAGAAGCGGGAAGAGTTCGCATCCGTTTTGTCCATTGGGCATCGAAAAAGTCTGGAACTGGGAAAAGTTCTGGCCACAAAGCCCGAAGTGATCTTGCTGGATGAGGTCGTTGCCGGTCTGAATTCAAGAGAGGCCGACGACATGATCAAACGCCTTAAGCTGCTCCGGGAAGAGGGGATAACCATTTTGCTCATCGAGCATGTGATGAAAGCGATCATGTCCCTTTCAGACCGGATCGTGGTCATTCACTATGGTGAAAAGATCGCAGAAGGTAATCCGAAGGAAATCGCCAGGGATCCGAAAGTGATTGAAGCCTACCTGGGAGAGGAATATGTCCTTGCTACGGGCAACTGATCTCAACGTCTACTATGGAGATGTCCAAGTCCTTTATGGTGTGAGCTTAGGAATAGAGGAGCAAAAGACCCTGACAATTGTCGGTGCGAACGGGGCAGGGAAAAGCACGCTCCTCAAAAGCATAGCAGGAATTCACCCTATTGCATCCGGCCACATCGAATTCATGGGCGAGCGGATAGATCGCCTGGCTTCCCATCAAATCGTTGAGAGAGGATTGATCAGGATTCCTGAAGGAAGGAAGGTTTTCCCTTCCATGAGCGTTCTGGAAAACCTGGAACTTGGATCCTACCTTCCGAAGACCAGAGAAAAACGCGCTGAGAGCCTGAACAAAGTATTCGAACTGTTCCCCATCTTGAAAAACCGCGTTCAGCAATCCGCGGGAACTCTCTCCGGCGGAGAGCAACAGATGCTGGCCATCGGGCGAGGTCTCATGTCTATGCCTCAGTTGCTCATGCTGGACGAGCCGTCTCTCGGCTTGGCTCCTCTTCTCGTAAAACAGATTTTTCAAACGGTCGGGGAAATCAACCGTCAGGGCACGACGATTTTGCTCGTCGAGCAAAATGTTTACAGTGCGCTGGAAATGGCTGATGAGGGGTATGTCCTGGAAAATGGGCGGATTGTCCTGCAGGGAAAGTCCGGTGACCTTCTGCACGACGAATATATCAAGGAAGCCTATCTGGGGGTTTAGCGGGTTCCGATAGGAGAGAGCTTGCCCCGGGGCCCTGAGGGTAGTAACCTATAAAAGAAGGAGGGAGTGCAATGAAAGGCAAAAAGCAAAATGGCGGTATGGACCGAAGGACCTTTCTGAAGGTGGCGGGAGTCGGGAGCTTGGCTGCTTCGACGATCGGTTTTCCCGCAGTTCTTCGAGGAGCTCAGCCAAAGGAAATTCTGGTAGGATCCATTCATCCTGTCACGGGGCCCACGGCTTATGACGGGCAATCGATTGCAAATGGGTTTCAGCTTGCGATCGAGCAGAAAAACGCTGCCGGAGGGATCAAGGCATTGGGGGGAGCAAAACTCAAAGTCATCCTTATGGACACCGAATCCAAACCCAAGGTTGGAGAGGCGGCCGCTGAAAAGCTGATTCAGGACGGGTGCATTGCCCTTGCCGGTGCGTACAACAGCCCGGTAAGCATGGTCACAACGGCGGTGGCCGAAAGGAACGGCATTCCCCACCTGATCACGATTTCCGTGGCGGATGAAATCCTACAGAGAGGATTCAAGTATACCTTCCGTGTGCAACCCGACTCCACAAACATGGCCGAACTAACCTGCAAATACGTCAGAGACTTGGCCGATTTGAAAAAGATGGAGGTCAAGAAACTGGCCTTGATGCACATCAGTGGATTTGGAACCTCCATCGCCAACAAGGCAACGCAGTTCGGACCCCGATACGGGTTTGAGATTGTCGGCGATGTTTCCTATGGTTACGGCGTTTCGGACCTGACCACCGAGATTTCCAAAATCAAGGGGATGAACCCTGATGTGGTTTTCGACACAGGGTATCTCGCGGACGGGATTCTTAAACTGAGGACCTATGCAAATCTCAAGGTGGAGCCGAAAGGGGGCATCATCGGCTGTTCCAACGGTTCTTACAGCAACCCGACGACGGTCAAACAACTCGGCGCTCTCACCGAGTACCTCATGGACGGGAACTACTATTTCAATCCAAAAAGCCCCATGACCAAGCCTGTCATGGAGGCCTATGACAAGCGGTTTCCTGATGTCGCTTTCCAGTCACACTCTGTCCATGCTTACAACGCCGGGCTCGTGCTCTGTGATGCTCTGGAGAGGGCGGGAAGTACCGATCCCAAAAAATTGCGTGATGCGATCGCGGCTACGTCCCTCAAAGCGCATTTGTCGCCCGGCGGCCCGATCCAATTCGACGAGACAGGGCAGAACAAGAATGCGATGATCACCTTGCAACAAATTCAGAAAAGGGAGATCAAAGTCGTGCTCCCCGACGAATATGCTGATGCGAAGCCGATCTATCCCATTCCGCCTTGGAGTGAGCGGAAATAGGCACTTGAAAGATCGTGGAGGAAGGCTCAGGCCTTCCTCCACTTCTTTCCTCCAGTCATTCATCGAACCCTGTTTCTTCCAGGGGTGAATCCCTTGATTCTCTCGAAAACATATCTTAAGTGGAAGCCGCGTGAATGGAAGTCGACCTTCTCATAGAAAACGGCCAACTTGTGATTCCCAGGGGGGGTGTAATCCCCGCATGTGTGGGAGTGGTTGGCGGCAGGGTCGTCGGGATATTCGATTCTCCGGATGGGATCTCAGCTCGGCAAAGGATCGATTGCAAGGGATGTCATATCCTTCCGGGTGTCGTGGAGCCGCATGCCCATTATGGCTACAGAGGCAACCTTAAAGGGAATTTCAGGACGGAAACAGCTTCGGCCGCGCTCGGCGGAATCACCACGGTCATTCCCTTTTACCGCGACATCCTGAATCCCACAAGCCTCTATGAGGATATCCCGAGGGTGAGGGCCCTGGGCGAGGAAAACTCCTATATCGATTTCTCTTTGCACCTCCTTCTCATCACACGCAACCAGCTCAAGAACGTAACCAAATACGTGAAGGAATTCGGCATCACGTCCTTCAAGTTTTATATGGCCTACAAGGGAAAAGACTCGCAATCCATTGGTCTGACGGGTAACGAGACCGATGACGGATTCCTGTTCGATGCTTTCAGTGTCTTGGCTAGGATGAAGGGAGTAGTGGCCTGTGTTCACGCAGAAAACATCGAGGTCATCCTTTCTCTTGTGGACAAGTACCAGAGGGAAGGCCGCCAGGGCCTGAGGACCTGGTCGGAGTGCCGGCCGAATTTCACCGAGTCCGAGAGTGTTCACAGGGCGGCGACTTTTGCAGACGTGGCCGGATGTCCCCTCTATGTCGCACACGTTACGACACAGGAGTCGCTGGAGGACCTGAGGCTCCGTAAGAGCCGGCGTCAAAAAATCTTCATAGAGACCTGTCCCCATTATCTGACCCTCAGCAAGGATTCCCCCTTGGGAAATATCGCTAAAGTGAATCCGCCGCTGCGAAGCGAGGAAGATATTGCAGCACTCTGGAGAGGGATTGCTTCAGGCTTGGTCGATACCGTCGGTTCGGATCACTGTCCTTTCCTGAGAGAGGACAAAGAGGGAACCATCTGGGATGCTAAAACCGGGTTTCCCGGAAGTGCCACCATGTTGCCGGTTCTTCTCAGTGAAGGGGTGCACAAGAGAAAGGTATCGCTCGAAAGAGTCGCTGAACTCATGTCGTACAATCCCGCCAGGATCTTTAACCTTTTTCCCCGCAAGGGCACGATACAAGTTGGCAGCGATGCCGATTTTTGTATTGTTGACCTGGAACTAAGCAAGAAGGTTAACCATGAGATGCTTCTTTCCTGTTCGGACTTCTCTGTCTATGAGGGGTGGGCCCTGAAAGGATGGCCGGTGATGACCATCGTCAGAGGCAAGACGGTGATGAAAGGCGGAAAGATCGTAGGCCCGCAGGGACATGGTCGTTTCATAGAAGCGAATCAAACCTAGCCTGGGGTGGAAGACAACCCCGGCTTCTCAAGTGTCACCTTTTACTTAAATCAGGGGTAATTCAACCATTGCCATAAGGAGTAGAGAACCATGCCTCACATTACAAGCAATGATGGAAAAAAGATCTGGTATGACGTGCTGGGCCGGGGTGAACCTCTCGTTCTCATCGGCGGCAGCAGCCTTGTCCGCAGACAGTGGGATTTCATGGTGCCCATTCTGCAGGATCACTTCAAACTTATTCTCTATGACCAGAGAGGGGCAGGGCTATCCGACAGGTCTCCTGAGGGCATCACCATTGATCAATGGGCGGATGACCTGCGAATGATTCTGGACGAACTCGGAGTCAAGAGGAGTCATATTTTTGGAACCTCCAACGGTTCCTTTATCGTCATTCGGTTCGCGGCGAAATATCCGGAGAGGACGGGAGCGATCGTCCATTATGGCATGCACAAGGCATCTGAGCAGTTTTCCAAAATGTCGAGGATCGGCGCCACGATCGTAGATGAGTTTGGAGTGGGCAATGGCAGCATGGGGGCCTACTACTTGGTGAGGCTCTATGGAATGCCTCCGGCCTACGAGGAATGGGAGACTCGGCGTTTCGATGAAAACCTGACCCCGGAGGGGTATAAGGCTATGCACGATGCCTTAGATGTTGATCTGACAGAGGATCTGCCGAAGATCAAAACGCCCCAGTTGCTTCTGATTGGCGATACCGGGTCGTTGAGCAAGGATTCAGATTATGGTTCAGGGTGGAAAGACGTGAAGCGCCTGTGCCAGGATGTTGAAGTGGCAGTTATACAAGGCGCTGAAGGGACGTACTGCGTGGTGACCCACCCGGCCGAGGTGGCCCGGGCGATCATTCCTTTTCTTGAAAAGCACAAACTTTCATAGCCGGAACCACAAGGCTCTTGCGAGTTCATGAGGAGATCACAGAGGGGTATAGCCGGGCGAGTGTCGCTGGATAGGAATCTTCACATCGTATTCAGCGTCACTCTCATGGCGGTCGTTGGAATCTTCAGTGTCGCACCGGCATTCCCTAAAATGGTTGTTGAACTTGGGATATCGCCTTCCAGAATCGGGCTGCTGATAAGCGTGTTTACAGTGCCCGGTATTTTTCTCATGCCGATTCTGGGGACCTTGGCCGACCTGTTCGGCCGAAAGGCCGTTCTCGTGCCTTGCTTGCTGCTCTTCGCGGTCGCGGGCACTGCATGCTTTTATGCCCGTGACTTTCAGTCCCTGCTGGTTCTTCGGTTTTTCCAGGGTGTGGGTGCAGCCCCTCTGAGTTCACTCAACATAACGGTCATCACAGATCTTTTCTCCGGAAGGGAACGAACGGCCGCGGTGGGGTATAATCAAAGCGTCTTCAGCTTTGGAGCCGCCGGGATGACCGCCCTTGGAGGGGTGTTGGCATCGGTGGGCTGGGCATACCCGTTCCTGCTTCCGCTCGCGGCCCTGCCCGTTGGCTATTTGGTGATGTTTGTCCTGAAGAGCCCGAACACCAAGGGGGGCTCCACGTTGAGAGGGTATTTCAGAGATGTTTTTTTTACACTGAAGAGTCGGGAATTGATTGGGATCTATTTTGCGACTGTGTCGACATTTATTTTTGTTGCCGGTGCATACCTCAATTTCTTCCCTCTGCTCATTGGCATCCGGCAGGGCGCGGAGCCGATCGCCATAGGGGTAATCATGTCGGCGATGACATTAGGTTCGGCCGCCTCCTCAGCCTGGATAGGGAAAATCGCCGGAATCCTATCTGAACGCAATCTGATGGTCCTCGCATTTATCCTCTATGCGCTGGCACTGGGAATCATCCCATTTATTGATCAAATATGGCTCTTTCTTCTTCCATCCGCTGTTTTTGGAATTGCGCAGGGCGTTAACCTTCCTGCCATTCAGGCGCTATTGGGAGGACTTTCAAAGGTGGAAAACCGCGCAATCGTGATGTCATTTTACGGAACATCCTTGAGGCTGGGGCAAACAGTAGGACCGCTCATCGCGGGCGCGCTCTTTACCCTTTACGGCATGAATGGAGTGTTTCTGATCAGCGCATGCCTGGCAGGCTTCACATCTATGCTGGTAGGGTGGATGATGAGAGGATTTCATGGGCGTTGTGCGAAGATGTGAGGAATCAGAGGAGGCATCTGACTATGGCTTATGCAACCGACGGTGAAGGAGATTTCCATGTCTGATTTGTTTGAGCCTTGCGACTTTTGGGGTCTCAAGCTGAAGAACCGGTTTGTGAGGTCTGCAACTTTGGAGGGGATGGCCACCGATGAGAAAATTCCCTCCGACCTTTTGCTGAAACTCTACGAAGACTTGGCGATAAGTGATGTGGGGTTGATCATTACCAGTGCTGTCCGAGCAGACAGATCCTGGGATCCGTCTCCAAAGTCAAGGAACTTGTGCCTTGACAGGGATCAGCTCGTGCCTGGTTTTTCCAGGCTGGCCGGGAGGATTCATGACCTGGGAAGCAAGGTCATTCTCCAGCTTGGAACCTTTTACCGATTCGGGGGCGGGCCTGTGGGCCCTTCGGCGCTTCCCTTTCAATGGACCTCCGGCACGACGATTCTGAGGCCCCTTGAGGAGGGGGAGATTGCAAACATCGTAAAGGGTTACGGTGAGGCGGGCCGAAGGGCCAGAGAGGCCGGGTTCGATGCCGTTCAGATCAATGCCGCCCACGGGTTTCCTCTTTCAAGGTTCCTCTCTCCGGTGTTCAACGAGAGGGAAGACCGATACGGTGGAAGCCCTGAGGCCAGGGCCCGCATTGTTGTGGAGATTAAGGAACAGATCAGCAAGAAGGCCGGGCAGGATTTCCCTGTCCTCGTGAAGATGAACGTATCCGATTTTACAGAAGACGGTTTATTCCTGGAGGATGGCGTCGAGGTAGCCAGGATTCTGTCACAACATGGGATCGCCGCCATTGAGACCTCCGGTGGTGCATCAGGACAAACCGTGACCTGGCTGGGTCCCGTAGACGACTCGAGGTGGGAGGAGGGGTATTTCGTAGACTATAGCGCAGCCATCAAGCAAGCCGTGACTGTGCCGGTCATTGCCGTCGGCGGATTCAGGACCCTGCGGATGATGGAATCTGTCGTTCAGGAGGGGAAAGCCGACCTTGTTGCCATGAGTCGCCCCTTTATTCGGGAACCCGGTATCTTGATGAGATGGAAGGAAGGCAACTTGGCTCCCTCTGATTGCACATCCTGCAATGGATGCCTGGATCTCGTTCTAAGCAGCCATCCGCTTCAGTGCATAGAGCAATAATGACGACTTGATTCTTTCGAACGAACGGTTCGGCCTGTCGACATTTCTCTCCTGCGGAGGTAGAGGCCCTGACACATGGCGCACTCTCCCCATTTTTCTTGACTGAAAGAGCTTTTGTGCTAATCTCGCGCACAGGCAAGATCTTGATCCCTGCAGGCTGACATGATGAAAGAACTCGGCCGTCCCGGTTCCCTGTTCGAAGCCGTTCGGAGGCCTTCAACGGCAGTATCCCTCATGGCTGAGGAAAGAAGAAGCCATCCCAGAAAAGCATCCCTGATTCCCGTGGCCTACGTCACCGATGGGAATGCCCGGAAAGATTATATTCTCAACATCAGCTCAGGGGGGGTGTTCATAGGGACGGAGGGCAACATCCTGTGGGGCAGGGAAATCTTGATGACCTTCGCCCATCCTGTGATCCGGCGTAAAATTTCTATTGTAGGAAGAATCGCGTGGGCGAGCCCGGCAGGGGTGGGGGTCCGGTTCAAGCGCCTGGTCGAAAACGGACAAGGGTCTTCAATGACCTCTGATAGAAGCGGTAGCGAACCTGAAAAAGAGACCAAGGAGGTGAATGTCATGGGGAAGATCAGGAAGAAAAGGATCCGGTGGGAGCCTTCGATGGCGGACGACGTGGTGAAATACAGGCTTTACTGGTCCGAAGACGGGTTGGTGGGTTACACGTCCAAGTACGTGGATGTGGGCAAGGTGACGGAGGTCGTCATTCCGGACGATGTCCCGTCTTTTCCGTTGATCAAGGGAAAGGTAGCCTTCGGCATCGCGGCCCTGACTGAGTCGGGAAACGAATCGGACATGACGAAGATGACGGCGGAGATCGACTTCGTCGTGCCGGATGCGCCGACGAATCTCATGATGGAAGACGTGTAAATCAGTGATCAGTCATCAGTGAACAGTGAGTCAGTAACAGAAGTGCCTAAAGTGCCTGAATACCGGCTCAGGGCAACTTACGGTATGTGCGAATAAATGCGAGAGAGGTGATAAACACGGGAAAGGTGGGAATGAAAAGACTGTCTCTCGCAGTGTTCACAGGGCGGCCGATCGTGACTCCGTGTAGGAGCGACCTCCTGGTCGCGATATCGCAAGCGGGAGCTTGCTCCTACAGAATTTGCTCAGGAATTCTCTGCGTTCTTGGCTTGCCCCGCCATAGCCCTGAGCCTGAGCAATGGGCGACGGCGGGCGGTCTCTGCGGTGAAAAGAAGGAGTTGATCCAATGAAAGTTGTCATAGCAGGCGGCGGGTGGTCGGGATGCGCGGCCGCATTGTCTGCCCGAAAGCAAGGAGCGGCGGTGGTGCTTCTCGAACGGACGGACATGTTGCTGGGGACCGGTCTGGTCGGCGGGATCATGCGGAACAACGGCCGGTTCACAGCCACCGAAGAATTGAAGGCCATGGGCGGCGGGGAACTTTTTGACCTGACCGATCAGAACAGCCTCCACCGGGACGTTGAGTTTCCGGGTCACTATCACGCCTGTCTTTACAATGTGGCGAAAATGGAGCCCATGGTGAAGACAGCCCTCCTTGCCAAAGGCATAGAGATCCTTTGCCAGGCGCGCATGACGGACGTGGAAATGAGGGAGAGCCGGATCATGGCGGTGTCCGGCAAACAAGGAGACGAGCCGTTCCGCGTGGAAGGCGATGTGTTCGTGGACACCACCGGCACGGCGGGTCCCCCTGCAAACTGCAACAAGTACGGCAACGGCTGCGTGATGTGCGTCCTGCGGTGCCATTCTTTCGGCGGAAGGGTGAGCCTTGCGGCAAAGGCCGGCGTGAAGGAGATGTTGGGCAGGCGCGGAGACTCTTTCGGCGCCATGAGCGGGTCCTGCAAGCTCCTGAAAGAATCGCTCGCTCCGGAGATCCTCGGAGAGCTGAACAGGACGGGTGTGGTGGTCGTGCCTCTTCCGGAATCGAAGGTCATTAAAGGAAAACTCGCCTTGAAATGCTGCCAGCAATATGCCCTTCCTGAATTCGAACGGAATGTGGTGCTCCTCGACACGGGACATGCCAAGCTCATGACGCCGTTTTTTCCCCTGGACGCGCTGCGCGAGATTCCGGGTTTCGAGAACGCCCGGTACGAGGATCCCTATGCCGGAGGAAAAGGCAATTCCATTCGCTACCTCGGCATGTCGCCCCGGGATGACAGCCTGAAGGTGGAGGGGGTAGATAACCTCTTCTGCGGCGGCGAAAAGGCAGGACTCCTGGTGGGCCACACGGAGGCGATCTGCACAGGGACCCTGGCAGGATACAACGCCGTAAAATCCGTAAGAAGGGAAAAGCCGCTCCTCCTTCCCGAAACCCTGGCCATCGGTGACGCCATCTCCTATGTCCGGAAACAGATGGGAACCGAAGCGGGGTTGAGCCTCAAGTACACCTTCTCCGGTTCGGTCTTCTTTGAGCGCATGCAGGCGCAGGGCCTCTACACCACGGACGTCCGGAAGGTCGAAGACCGGGTCGGAAAGGCCGGCCTGAGGGGCGTCTTCGCCGGGAAGTAAAGCGCACCGCAGAGACCGCTGAGAGCGCAGAGAAGTTTTGACAGGATCTCTTGTCTGTGCCGTTTCTTGCTGCCCTCTGTGTTCTTGAGCGAACTTGCCCCTCATAAAACGGGTATCCTGTTCATCCTGTTAATCCTGTCAAATATGTGGTCAACCTCTTTCTCTGTGTTCTCGGTGCCTCTGTGGTGAGATGCTAATTACTGCCAGCAGGCGACGAAGTGGCCCGGGTGCCGTTCCTTCATGGGCGGATCTTGTTTCCTGCAAAGATCGGTGACCTTGGGGCAGCGAGACTGAAAACGGCAGCCCTGGGGCGGGTTGAGAGGATTGGGTGTTTCGCCTTTGTAGGTTATCCGTTTACGCGATCTCTGCATCGTGGGATCAGGCACCGGAACCGCGGACAGGAGCGCTTCCGTGTAGGGGTGAAGGGGGTTGTCATAGATCACATCGCGGCCCGCGAGTTCCACGATTTTTCCTGCGTACATAATGGCGATGCGCCTGGAAATATGGCGGACCACGGCCAGGTCGTGGGCGATAAAAAGATAGGTCAGGCCCAACTCGGCCTGAAGGTCCTGCATCAAATTGATGATCTGGGCCCGGATGGACACATCGAGCGCGGATACGGGCTCGTCGGCCACAATGAATTCAGGGTTTAGGGCAAGGGCCCGGGCAATGCCGACCCTCTGGCGTTGTCCGCCGCTGAAAGCGTGAGGGTAACGACTGCCGGCATCCGGCGGAAGGCCTACGCGGTCAAGCAACTCGGACACCTTTCCCATCGCGTCCCTGGTGTTCCTGACAAGCCCATGCACGATGAGCGGTTCGGCCACGATGTCGAAGATCCGCATGCGGGGATTGAGGCTGGCGTAAGGGTCCTGGAAGACCAGTTGCATGTGGCGGCGAAGGGGTCTCAGATTCGCCGGTTCGATTCGGGTGATATCGCGGCCTTTGTAAAAGATTCTTCCCGCCGCCACAGGCACACGTCGAAGGATGGCCCGGCCGGTCGTGCTCTTACCGGAACCGGACTCTCCCACCAGACCCAGCGTTTCACCAGGAAAAATGTCGAAGGAGACGTTTTCCACCGCATGGACGATCAGCCGTTGTTGGCCCCAAAACCCGGCGTGGCCCGCCGGGAAATGCACCGTGAGACCGTCCACCGACACCAAGGGTTTGTCATGTTCCCTAAAATCCCCCCAACCCCCCTTTTCTAAAGGGGGGCGAGGGGGGATTTGCTTTTGTTGCGCAGTGTTCACTTGGTTTTCAGGCAGTTTGGGCATTTTAGGCACTTTAGACGAAGTCCCTGAGCTCGTCGAAGGGGCATTTTAGCGCACTTTAGGCACTTCACGGTCCCCTTCACACGCACACCAGCAGGACACTTTCCGGTTTTCGCCATAATCGACGAGCGACGGCTGGCGGCAACAACCATCCCGGGCATTCAGACACCGGGGAAGGAAAGCGCAACCGGGCGGCAGAGAAATCAGATTGGGCGGCACGCCCTCGATGGCAATCATGCGCTCCGTGACTTCATCGGGCCGCGGGGTTGCCCGGAGAAGTCCCTGGGTGTAAGGGTGAATGGGTTGCTCGAACACATCGACGGCATCCCCCACTTCCACGATCTCGCCCGCGTACATTACGGCAACGCGGTGGCAGAGCTGGGCGATCACGCCCAGATCGTGGGTGATCATGATCACGGACAGGTTGAGCCGCTTCTGCAAATCAGCCAGAAGCTCGAGAATCTGCGCCTGAATGGTGACATCAAGGGCCGTAGTCGGCTCATCTGCGATGAGCAACTGGGGCTCGCATGCCAGAGCCATGGCAATCATGACTCTCTGGCGCATCCCGCCGGAGAACTCGTGGGGATGCTGGTCCAGGCGACTTTCCGGCGCGCTGATGTCCACCAGCTCCAGGAGTTCGACGGCCCGGCGGCGCGCCTGATTCTTGCTCATTTCCATGTGATGGCGGAGCACTTCGGTGATCTGGGCGCCCACGGTGAAGAGCGGGTTCAGGGAGGTCATGGGATCCTGGAAAATCATGGCCATTTCTTTCCCGCGAATCCTCTGGAGAAGATCTTTGCCCCCCGGTGCGAGCAATGACCGGCCTTTCCAGCGCACATCCCCGGCCACGATCTCTCCGGGAGTGGTGATGAGCCCCATGACGGCTTGAACCGTGACGCTCTTGCCCGAACCCGACTCCCCCACGATTCCCAAAGTCTCTCCGTATCCCAGGTGAAGGCTCACACCCCGGGCGCCATGGACGATCCCGCTTCGCGTCGTGAAATGAACCACGAGGTTTTCGATTTCCAGGAGGGGTGTCTCATTCACGGCGCCACAGCCTCCTTCCTCGCCCGTTTTCGCAGGCGGGCCGTCATCTGGCGGGCAAACTGTTTTTCCCGTTCCTGGGGGTCGGAGATCAGGCGCATCCAGCTTGCCACCAGGTTGATGGCAAGCACGGTGATGGATATGGCGATGCCGGGGAAGGTGACGAGCCACCAGGCCCGGAACATGTAATCCTTTCCGGAAGCGACGTCCAGACCCCAGGACGTGGCCGGCGGCTGGATGCCCAGGCCCAGGAAGGACAGGGCCGCTTCAGCCAGGACGATCCGCGCGAATTCCAGGATGGCGAGCGTGAGAAGAGGGGACGTCAGATTGGGAAGGACGTGGCGAAAGATCACCCGCCGGCTGTTGCACCCGAGAATCTCGGCGGCTTCGACATAAGCGGTCTCCCGGACCGAGAGGACGGCGCTGCGCGTCATGCGGCCGTAGACCATCCAGCCGTTGATGGACAGAACGATAATGACGGTGAAGAGGCTGGGGCCGATGACGGCCAGGATGATGAGGGCGAGGAGAAGACCGGGAAAGGCCACCTGGGTGTCGATCCACCGCATGATGATGTTGTCGGCCCGGCCCCGGGCATAACCGGCGATCATTCCGAGCAGGGTGCCGAAGGTCCCAGCCACGAGGACCACGGCAACGCCTACGAGAAGCGAGACCCGTGAGCCGTAAATCACCCGTGAGAGCACGTCACGGCCCAGGTGGTCTGTGCCGAGAACATGGTTCCAGCTTCCCTTTTCGCTCCACGCAGGAGGCTTGAGCCTTGCCATGAGATCCTGGTCCGTGGGGTCGTGGGGCGCCAGCAGGGGGGCTGCCAGGGCCATGAAGAGCAGGGCGCCGATCAGCACCATGCCGGTAAAGCCGGCCTTGTCCCGCCACAGTTCGAGCCCCAGGCTGCGAAGGCTTTGCAGCCTCTCCTGCCAGCGGGGCTTCCACATTTTCTGGGCTACGGATTCCATCACACCTGTCCAAAATAGGACTCTCACCACGGAGGCACAGAGGACACAGAGAGAAGTTTTTGTTTGTCGGGAGATACCGACAAACAAAAAGGTTCTGTCCTAGGATCCGCAAATGATGAAGATTGTGAAAAAGCAACGTTGCAGATTCGTGATCTGCAATATTTCATTGATGAAAAACGCTGTGTCAGGAATTTGTTTTGAGGGGTCTTTTCGTCTATCGGTATCTCCCGATAGACGAAAAAATGAATTCCCCTCTGTGACCTCAGTGCCTCTGTGGTGAACTGAATTTTCATGTCATGCCAGCTTCAATCGCGGATCGATCAGGGTGTACACAAAGTCCATGAGGATATTGATAAACACCACGATGATGGCCACGGTAAAGACAATGGCCTGCAGGAGAACAAGGTCCTCGCGCTCGATGGCCTGGATGGCGGTGAGCCCCAGGCCGGGCCAGGCAAAGACCGTTTCGACCACTACCGAATAGCCTGCAATGGCGCGGATCAACTCCCATCCGCTCAGGGTAACGACGGGCAGGGAGGCGTTTCGCAAAGCATGAATACCGACCACCCGGTAAAAGGGCAAGCCCTTGGCTGTGCAGGTTTTCACATACTGCTGGTTGAGTTCGTCGATCATGGATGAACGAACGATCATCACCATCCGCGCCAGGGCCGGCAAGGCCATGGTGATGGTCGGCAGGACGATGTGGGCAGGCGTTTCGATGCCTGAAGTCGGCAGCCAGCGCAACTGAACGGCGAAGACCACGATCAGAAGAAGGCCCAGCCAGAATTGGGGAACGGATAGTCCGATGAGACTCATGAAAATGGTCGAGCGGTCGGAAATCCCACCCGGCCTCAACGAAGCGATGATGCCGAGAGGAATGGACAGCGCAAAGGCCAGGCCGATGCCGAGAAAGGCGAGCTCAAGGGTGAGGGGCAGTTTTTCGAAGACGATCGTCATGGCAGGACGATGCTGCCAGAGCGACTCACCGAAATCGAGCCTTGCCAGGTCGGTCGTGAAGTCGATGAATTGGACCCAGATGGGCCGGTCCAGTCCGAGCTGTTTCTCGAAGGCCGCCCGCTGCTCGAGCGTGGCTTCCAGGGGCAGCATGACCTTCACCGGGTCTCCAACGAGTCGCGTCACCACGAACACGAAGATAGTGACCCCGAAGATGACGATCACGCCGTGCCACAGACGTCTGAGAATGTACCGGCCCATCCGACTCTCTTGTGATCGCCCTTGGAGCGGAAGACAAACCCTCGCCACCGGGCGAATTCATTCGTTCGACAAATCCAAGATCCAAAACTTTGGTCAAACCCGAAACTCGAAGCACGAAATCCGAAACAATACCCAGCCCGGCAATCTTTCCCTTGGGTCATTGGATTTTTGGTTATTCGAATTTGTTTCGAGATTCGGATTTCGTGCTTCGGATTTGTTCGCTTCCGTCTTAGCGTAATCCGCTACTTAATGTCAGCATTAAGCAGCCAGAAGAGCTATCACTTTTTGATGCTCATCTCGCTGACAAGGATTTTTGCATCCACCCTGCCGGACCATGCCAGTTTCTTGCTGACCCCGTAAATGTCCTCGATATTGAGGAGCCAGACAAAGTAAGCCTGATCATAAGCCCGTTTGACGGCCTGGTGATAAAGGGTGGTGCGCTTGGGCACATTCGTTTCTGTCCTGGCTGCGTCGATCAGGGCCGCGAGTTCCTTGTCGGTGTTGGAGGAACCGATTCCACCTGATTTGTAGTAGGCCGAGAAGCTCTTGTCCGCGTCCATCAGCTCGTTGGAACTGACGACGAAGATGCCGTCGGCCCGGGTCTTGCGGTCAAAAAGACGGTTCAGGTACTCGTTGAACTCAAAGATTCGCACCTTTGTCTTGATGCCTACCTTGTCCCAGAAGGCTGCCACCGCTTCCACGATCTCTCGGTCCTTGAGCCATCGGCCTGCGGTTCCGATCAGCTCCACGGTAGCGCCGGTTGCGCCTGCCTCCTTGAGCAGGGCCTTTGCTTTCTCAGGGTCGTAAGGATAGGCCTTCACAGACTGATTGAATCCGAAAAAGGAGGGGCTCAGCAACTGGCCCGGGGAAATCTGGGCGAACCCCTCGAACAGGCCGTCTGCAAGGGCTTTCTTGTCCACCGCGTAGTTCAGGGCCTGTCGGACCCGAACGTCCTTGGTGGGCCCTCCGTCCGCATTGAGGATGATGATGGGAAATTCGAGCCCCATGATGTGAATCGCTTGCGGCACTTCTTTGGTGAACTCCGGCAGCAGGTTGGTGATCACGTCGAATTCGCCGGCCTTCAGACCTGCCAGCCGGGTGCCTGGATCGGACACAAACCGATAGGTCACTTTTTTGATCACGGGCTTCTGACCGCAGTATTCCGGGTTTGCTTCCAGAATAATGTTTTGTCCCCGAGCCCACTTGACGAACTTGTACGGGCCGGTTCCCACCGGGGTCTCCGCGAATTTGGGATCTTTTGAATGGGCCGGAGGGACCATTTTCATCCAGTAGAGCCGCGAGAGCAGGATGGGATCCGGACCAGTGGTGAAAATCTTGACGGTCAGATCGTCGACCTTTTCAGCCCCCTTGATGGTGTTGAAAAAGGAGATTTGTTCGGAGTTGAACTTGGGGTCAATGATGCGCTGGATGCTGTAGACGACCGTGTCCGCATTGAAGGGTTCTCCGTTGTGGAACTTGATCCCCGAGCACAACTTGACCTCCCAGGTCGTCGGGTCCAGGAGCTTGGGTTCCGATGCAGCCAGGCCCGGCACGAGCGTGCCGTCCGGCTTGCGGGCCATGAGGGTTTCGTAGATGTTGTCATTGACAGCCCTTTCCCCGCCGTCCTCTCTGAGTTGGGGGTCCAGGGTGGTCGGCTCGGAGCCGAGGGCGATAGTGATTTCCTGTGCAAAAACCGGGGCGGATACAAGTCCGACCAGACAGAGCACCAAACTGGCGAAAAGCAGCCTTTGAATCCTCTTCATGGAGGTCCTCCTTTAATGACAATGATTGATCCCTAGGGCATGAAAACACTCTTTTGTATATGAAAACCCGTCGTCGGTGTCAATGCGAGAAAAGAGTAAAAAGAAAGATTGTCTCTCAGAGAGCCCACAGAGGTCACAGGGGCCAATTTTTTCAGTTGACCCTGCAATGAAAAAGCCCTACCCCCCTTATCGGGGGGATAGGGCTTGATCGCCACACGCGGGCGAGGGGGAGGAGAAAGGTATTAATAGTTCTCAGCGAAAAGCTCGAAAAACGCCTGCGGATGTTGGCAAGTGGGGCACTTGGCCGGAGCTTCCACCGCCTCGACAACCCGGCCGCAGTTGATGCACTTCCAAAGGGCTTTCTGGGGCTTCTTGAAGACCGTCCCGTTCTGGACCGCCTCGATGAGCCTGTTGTACCGTCTTTCATGCCACTCCTCGACGGCGGCCACCTGCTTGAAGGTGTTGGCTGCCTCTTTGAACCCTTCCTGGGCCGCCACATCTGCAAAGCCCGTGTAGAGGGTGGTCCACTCCATCTTCTCTCCGGCCGCAGCCGCTTTCAGTTGTTCCAGGGTACCGCCCCCAACGCCCGCCGGGTAGCCCGCCGTGATGGTCGCTTCGCCACCCTGGAGATGGCTGAAGAAAAGCTTGGCATGTTCTTTCTCATTGTCGGCCGTCTCGGTAAAGATGCGGCTGATCTGTTCAAAGCCTTCTTTTTTTGCGATGCTCGCGGCAAAGGTGTAACGGTTTCGGGCCTGGGACTCGCCGGCAAAAGCGGCAAGCAGATTGTGCTCGGTCTTGGATCCTTTCAACGTTGGCATAATTTACTCCTTTCATTCTTTGGGATTCCTAAAGTATTGCCGCAACAAGTTAAAAACGGAAACCCCCGGTGTCAAGATTCCCCCTTTTCCCAGCTTTCTCCGGATAGTTGCCGTGTCTTGACGAGTTGTTAATCATCCCCTGTGAGTGGGCGTGGAGAACGGTGCCAGGCCTTGAAAAGCGGACCTTGATCCTGCATGAAACCTAAGAGACCCCTTTTCGATGGTTATTGAAAAGTCAAGAGTCAAGGCCTGACACCACCTGCGAAAGGATTGACAAATCCGATCGAACAAATTACCGTAATACGGCAGACGATCGATGGAGGTTTTGGCATGCAGACTGTAACGGTATCCCCTAAGTATCAGGTCGTTATCCCGAAAACCGTGAGGGAGGCGTTGCGTCTTCGGCCCGGTCAAAAAATGCAGGTTGTCGAATATGAAGGGCGGATCGAACTTATTCCTGAAAGAGACATCAAAGACCTCCGCGGTTTTCTCAAAGGGATCAATACGGAGTTCGAACGAGAGGAAGACAGAGCATGAACATCGTGGATTCCTCAGGTTGGCTTGCCTACTTTGCGGATGAACCAAATGCCAAGCATTTCCTGACGCCCTTAAAGGATACCGCTTCGCTCGTTGTTCCCTCGGTAACGATCCACGAGGTTTTTAAGGTCGTTCTCCGAGAGTCCGGTGAAAATGAAGCGCTGCAAGCAGCGGTCGCCATGCGGAAGGGGACAGTCGTGGATCTCACGGTTTCACGGGCCATTGCTGCCTCAAAACTGAGCTTGGCGCATGGTCTCCCCATGGCTGACAGTATTATTCTCGCAACAGCCAAGGAATTCGGTGCCGCCATCTGGACGCAAGACGCAGATTTCAAGGGTATGGACGATGTGAAGTATTTCCCCAGGAAATAGGTCTTTGGCCAATGGGAGATGTCCTCCAGGATACGAAGACCATCTCGGTAGAGAAATGAATAATGAAACGAAAATAAGATTTACTGAAAAGCAAGGTCAATACCTTGCATTCATTTACAACTATTCGAAGATTCACGGTCGTGCACCAGCCGAAGCTGACTTGGAACGATACTTTAAGACGACCCCTCCCACCATTCACCAGATGATCCTCAAACTTGAGGAAAAGGGGCTGATCACCCGAGTGCCCGGACAGCGAGATCGATCCGGTTGTTGATATTGCCGGAGGACATTCCCATTTTGCGGTGAGAAAAACGCCTATCGGCGTCTCCTTTCTTACAACAACAGTAGGCGGAATATTGGAGGGCTAATGAGCGAATTACCTATATCGAGCCTCGATCACATCAACGAAACGACTCGCATGGGAGGAAACCTGCTGAGCACAGGGGAGGGTGCCACCTTCCGTATCTGGGCTCCATCGGCTCAAGAAGTGCGGGTTCTTTGGGAGTTCAGCAAGACAGAGGATGGCAACTGGTATCCTTCCGGGGCGGCAAGGCTCCAGCAAACAGGGGATGGAATCTGGGCCGGCTTTATTCCCGGTCTCGAGCACGGCGATCGATACATGTTTTATGTCGTAGGACCTCCGGGCGGAACCGAGGGATTGAAGCGCGACCCCTATGCCCGCGACTTGACCGATGACCCGGGATGGCCTGAGTGTCAATGCCTGCTCTTAAACCCTGATGTCTTTACGTGGCACGATCAGGGGTTCAAACCTCCTCCCTTTCATGAGTTCACGATTTATCAGCTCCACATCGGCACCTGGTACATCCCGCCGAACAGGAACAACGGCACGTTTCTCGACGTGATCGAAAAACTGCCCTATCTCAAAGAGCTCGGCATCAATGCCATCCAACCTCTGCCCGTGGTGGAATTTCCGACCATGTTCAGCCTGGGATATAACGGGGTCGATTATTTTTCGCCGGAGACGGATTACGGCGTCAAAGACAGCGATCCGGCGCTGGAAGCTTACCTGGAGAGGGCGAACCAAAAGCTGCTGGAGATCAACCCGAACTTCACACCCTATAGCCTGAAGGACGTTCAGGGCACGGCCAATCAATTGAAAATGATGATCGACATGTGCCATGTTTACGGGATCGCGGTGATCCTGGATGTCGTCTACAACCATGCCGGCGGCGACTTCGGCGACAGGAGTATCTATTTCTTTGACCGCCAGCCGAACGGCAATCAGAACAACAGCCTCTTTTTCACGGATCGCGGCTGGGCAGGCGGCCTGGTGTTCGCATACTGGAAAGATCAAATCAAACAATTCTTGATCGACAATGCTTTGTTCTATCTCACTGAATACCACTGCGACGGTTTTCGCTACGACGAGGTGAGCGTCATTAAGAACGAGGGCGGTGAACACGGCTGGCTGTTCTGCCAGTACGTGACGGATACCTGCCATTATCTCAAACCGCAGGCGATTCACCTTGCAGAATGCTGGCCGGTGGAAGATGCGATCGTTCGATCAACGGATAGAGATGGAGCGGGGTTCGACGCGGCCCAGAACGACGGCCTGCGTGACGCGATCCGAAACGCCGTCGGGCAGACCTCTCAGGGTGCCTTTTCGTTCGTCGACATGGATCGGATCGGCCGTGAACTCGCTTCACCCAAGTTGAGTGACAAATGGCGGGCCGTACAGTGTACGGAGAACCATGACATCGTTTACAAGGATCGGGATCTGCGTATTCCGAGAATCGCGGGCGGATCGGACAGCCGTTCCTGGTATGCACGGAGCCGTTCCCGCGTTGCACTGGGGCTTGTCATGACTGCGGCAGGCATTCCCCACATCTTCATGGGGCAGGAATTCCTGGAGGACAAACAGTGGCATGACGAGCCGCGGGGGCCGAACCAGATCTGGTGGGACGGGGCACAGCACGACAAATCCATGGTGGATTTCTTGCGCTTCACACGGGAGCTGCTTGCAGTCCGCAACCGCCTCAAAGGCTTGAGAGGCAGCGGCCTCAACGTCTTTCACAGCCACAATGAAAATCGGGTCCTTGCCTTCCACCGCTGGATACCCGGCGAAGGTCACGATGTGGTCGTGGTGGCGAGCTTAAATGAATCAACCTTCTACGGCTATGAGATCGGCTTCCCGAAAGGCGGCACCTGGAGAGAGGTCTTCAACAGTGACGTTTACGATAACTGGGTGAATCCATCGGTGGCGGGAAACAGCGGTGGTGTGGATGCGATCGGCCGGGGGATGCACGACCTCCCAACCTCTGCGAAAATAACCATTCCGGGAAACAGTATTGTCATTTTTGCGTTGTGAAGGGATGACGGTCTCGTAAAGAGTCCGAAAATAGAGGCTTGGTCATTGCGAGCGAAGCGAAGCCGTTCGGCCCCGAGCTCACGGCCGAGGGGCAATCTCGTAACTAGCCGGATATTCGAGAGATTGCCACGGCGCTTCGCGCCTCGCAATGACGGTGTGGGACTTTTTGCGAAGCCGTCAAGGATGGCCCTGCGCAAATACCGTTTACTGTTTGATTCCGATTCAGAATCGCAAAACCGGGGAGACGGCGGAGTCGGCTCCGGCAAATCGGCAATATCGCCTGCTAAGCCTAGTCGTTCAGCGTCAAACCATAACCTGGCGCCCAGAAGGGCGCCGCACATGAGAGGAGGAACGCTATGTACTGCATCACAGTAGCCTATCCCAAGAAGGACGGCGGCAAGTTCGACTTCGATTATTATGCCAAGAAGCACATCCCCATGGTTGCTCGGTTTCTCGGGCCCAACTGCACCAAAACCGAGATCCGAAAAGGAGTCGCTTCGCCGGATGGTTCGGCCGCTTCGTTCGTCTGTCTTGGGAGCCTATGGATAAAGTCCATCGAGGAGTTTCAGGCGACGCTCGCGCAACATGGCCCTGAAATCATGGGTGACATCCCGAACTACACGAATCTTCAACCCATTCTTCAGGTAGATGAGGTCGTCGAGTAGCCCTGGCCGATCGGCTGTTACTCGGTCGCCTTTCTTTGTGTGCGAGGATGCGGGGTGCCATCATTTGCGATAAATCGAGATCAACTCAAGGACATCCTTTTAAGAAACTGGATGACCCACGACGCTCTTTGGTATGGCGAGGTGGCGGCAAGGCTTGGCATGGCCGAGGCAAGCCCCATGAATCTTCGGGTGTGCAGGAACCTGGGCCGAATTGAATTCAAGCGGTTGATGAGCCTGGCCGGGGCGGCAGCCCCACAAAACTTCGAAGCCTACCTGGAGTTGTTTGAACTGGGCAAAGAGGTCTTTGTCCCGGAGTTCATCACCATCCATATCGATTATCCTGGCAACAGCAAGCAGGTATTCCATGTTTCAGAGTGTTTTGCCCATGAAGGGATGAAGAAGCTGGGAGTCCTCGCCGACTACGAGTGCGGGATCTTCGAGAGGATCGAGGGATGGTTCGACGCGATGGGGTTGAAATACACGCGAACGCCGGATCTCAGCCGCTGCCTCAAGTTCAGGGGCGAGGAATGCCGGATCACCGTAGACTTTCGTTTTGGCTGACGGTGTTCAGACCTGCCGGGTAATGCTTCCTGTGATTTTTTTAAGGTATCAGAATTGATGGTTTCGCAAAAAGTCTGCCAGCGCGCTTCCGGTCATGGTTCTATACATCACCATGAACGGAAAATTAGATTCTTACGACTGCTATGAACCCTTCGCCCTGATGTATACAAGGGCGAACGTGGCTATTTACGATGGCCTCACGGTTGAAAGCCGATGGACTTGCCGTACTTGCGTTCGACTTCGTCTTTGGGCAGGAACTCTTCCTCCAGCCGCCTGATTTCCGGAAAACCCGAAAAGGCGTGAAGATTCCCGGTGGGATGGCCTTCAAGAGCCTTGTCTGCCTCGACCATGAACTCCGTACCTCCCTGTGCAAAGCCGTGGGCGTAGTCCCACAGGGCCTTCATCGACGCTCTGAGCAGGCCGGCCGGGTTGGACACGATGGAGACACCGAGCTGTTCCAGGTGGGAAAGGGGCACGTAGAATGAAACGCCGAGGGATGACATGTTGTAATGAATGGGAGCGCCGATCTCCTTGAGGCAGTGCTCCAGTTCCTGGAGGCTGACAAGCCCGTCCGGGAAAATCATGTCGGCTCCTGCCTCCATGTAGGCCCTGCCGCGGCGGATGACCTCGTCGAGGGACCCGTCCACGGCCCCCCTGGCATCGGTGCGGGCAATCAGGAGGAAATCGGGGTCGAGGTCTTTTCGCACCCGGTCTGCCGCGCGGATTTTGCCCACCGCTTCTTCCATGGAGATAAGCTGCTTCCCTGCCACATGACCGCAGCGTTTGGGCGCCACCTGGTCCTCGATGTGAAACCCTGCGGCGCCCGCTTTGATGAACTCTTCGGTCGTTCTGAGAACGTTAATCGCATTGCCGAAGCCTGTGTCGGCGTCACAGATCACCGGGATGCGGGTTGCTGCGGTCACGTATCGAGCCAGGGTGACCATTTCGGTAAGCGTCAGAAAGCCCGCATCCGGTTTTCCGAGCATGGCGATCGATGCGCCGTAGCCGGTGAGCCCCATGATTTTGAAGCCTGCGCTCTCGATGATCTTTGCAGACAGGGCATCGAAGGCCGAAGGCTTGACCAGAAGCTTTTTCTCAGCCAGATATTGGCGTAAACGCGTGCTGCCCCTCATCCTCATTCCTCCCCTCTATTTTCCAAGCTTCGGTCCACCGTCCAGGATCAGATTCAGTCCCCGGTTGGCGCGCAACACGTCGGCCATGCCATAGTCCAAGTAATGGAGGAGGGTGGCTTCGGGCGAAGCGGGGAGAGTGCCGGTCATGCGAGTGTGAGCGAGGATGATGTTGGCCACCCGGGGAGGAAGGCCCTCGGCGAGGGCGATAAATGCGCCGTATGCGGAATGGGGCATGAGCTTCAGGAGCTTACCCCATGTGACGCCCTCCGAGGTTTTTTCGATCTCCACCATTTTGCTGAGATCGTGGAGAAGGACGCCGGTGATCAGATAGTCCCGGTCGAGCTTGAGTTCCGGGTTGTGCTGTTCCAGAATATCCGCAGCCGCGAGAATCAGCTCGCCCACGCAGTTAATGTGCTGGACGAGGCTGATGTCCGGGAAAGGCGGCGTAAAGGGGCAATCCTTGAGATCCACCCAGGTCGATTCCTCCCACATTCGAAGCCAGCACCGGGTGACGGCCTCCTTCATCTCCGGGTCGCGGATTTTCGAGAGGATAGGGAAGCATTCCTTGATTCTTTCCACTTTTTCCGATTGAGACATCTTCAATTTCCTCCTTCAACGATAGGGGTTTTCATCAGAGTTCGGGTCTTTAAGAACATCGCAAATATGCCGATTCCTATCAGGACGGCTGGTAAGCGCAACGACTCCACATGACTGGCCATGCCTACGGCGAGTAGAAGCAGAAGGGCCCGCTCCCAGATCCGGAGAGGCCTCCTGAGGAACCCGATATTGGCGGCGGAAAAAGCAACGGCTGCCAGCGTGCATGACAAGACCACCCACAGGGTCTCCCAGATCCCGCTGCCGGAGAGAAGGAGTTCGGGATTGTACACCCACAGGAAAGGCAGAATGAATCCCACGATGCCCAACCTGACGGCCCAAATCCCGGTCTTCAGGGCATCCCCGCCGGCGATCCCGGCTCCGGCATAGGCGCAGACCGCAACCGGAGGGGTGATGGCGGACATGCAGGCATAGTAGAAGATGAAAAGATGGGCCGTGAGCAGTGTCAGGCCGAGCTGGGTGACGGCCGGGGCAGCGATATAGACCACCATCAGGTAGGAGGCGGCTGTGGGGAGCCCCATACCGATCATGAGACAGCAGGCGGCGGCCATGATCAGAGCGAGGAAAAGATTCCCTTGTCCAACGCTGATGATGGCCTGGCTGAACTTGACGCCCAGCCCCGTTGCTGAAATGCCGCCGATGATGATGCCGATCCCCGCACAGGACACGGCGACCGAAAGACTGTCTCTGCCCCCTTCGACGAGCATGGCCAGGGTCTTGCGCCAGTCAGGCCGCATTTCCTTGATCGCAAAGGACGCGACGAAAAGCACGGCCACCCCGGTCAGCCCGGCAAAGGCGGGGGTCCGTCCGATCATGATCATCAGGACGATGGCTCCGATCGAGATGAGCATCACGGCAATGCGGGGAATCATGGGGAGTGAAAATTTCGGGATCTCCTTTCGGTCGACGAGAGAAAGCTGTCGGAGCTGGGCCCGAAGACGCACGTTCACAAGAAGGGAAAAGCTGTAGAGCAAAGCAGGAACCAATGCCGCGATCATGATCTGGCTGTAAGGAATTCCTGTGATCTCCGACATGATGAATGCACCCACACCCATGATCGGGGGCATGATCTGCCCGACAGTGCTGGCCGTTGCTTCAACGGCGCCTGCGAATTCCGGGAGATACCCGGTCCGCTTCATCAGCGGGATGGTAAAAGATCCTGTGGCGACTACATTGGCAGGGCCTGAACCGTTGATGGAGCCGAAAAGAGAGGAGGCGACCACGGCACACTGAGCGGGCCCTCCGGGATATCTGCCGGTGAGCATGTAGGAAAGGTCGATGAACAGGGCACCGGCCCCGGTAAGCCGCAAGATGGCGCCGAACACGATAAAGATGAAAATAATGTTGGCCACCACGGCCAAGGCGACCCCGAAGACCCCGTTCATGCCGAAGGTCAGCTCCAGGATTTCCGCATAGCCGATGAAATGATGCCCGAGAAAGCCGGGGAACAGGTGTCCTGCGAAGAGATAGAGGAGGACGAGGAGGATGACGGAAAGCAGTGGCCAACCGTCACCCCGGCGAACGCCTTCCAGGATGGACAGGGTGCCGGCCCCGTAACAGATCAGGTCCCACCCGCTGGGCAAGCCCTGCCGCGAGCCGGCGATTTCGAAATAGTTCAGAAGGAGATAGACAATGGAAAACGAGAGCAACCCGATGAAAACAAGATTGATCAATCGATTGATCCATTCCAGCACCGGCTTGCCGGAAAGGGCCCAGCTCCGGCTGAAAGGTTTGAGGCAAAACATGGCCAGGCCCGCCCCCAGCAAGAACCCCCCCCGCTGAAACTGGGCGGTGAGCTGTCCTCTGAGGATCGTGTAGATCGTAAAAACCGTCAAGGCGGCACAGCAGAACAGTCCGAAATAGCGAAGGGCCTGATCAAACGCGTGCGTCTTCGACCCGGATGTGGTCATGAGGTTTTTCTCCTTTGCCGTCGCGGCGCCAGCGTCCCGGCTCGGGACAACCGAACGCCGGTCAGAGCCCCAGGACTACTTGAGCCACCCCTTTTCCTTGTAGTACTTGACGGCCCCGAGATGGAGCTGCGCCGACAGCGATTCGAGACTGTCGTCCTTGTTCAGGTTGGCCAACGCGATGCCGGTGGATTTAATGTCGTTCAGGTTCTCCCAGAAGGCCTTGACGATCTTATAGGCCATGTCCTCAGGCATGTCCTTCCGAACGATGACCTGCATCTGGAAGGTCCAGAAATTGACGTCTCCTTCCTGTACGACTCCGCTGCCATACCCCTTTTTCAGGTCTTCCGACGTGTAGGTTCGCAGGACATAGTGCTCGCCATTCGGGACCATCTTTCTGAACTTGTCGAAAGCATCTCTTTTGAAGGAGGGGAAATGGATGGGGAATTGACGGGAGAAGTTGAACAGGGCTGCCTGGGGGATCCCTCCCCAGACCGCGGCACAATCGAGACGGCCATTTCTCATTTCGTCGAGAGCGGGATTGGGCTGGAGGAATTCCGCCTTGTAGTCCCCTTCCTCGAGACCGTGGGCTTTAAAGATAAGGGGGCTCAGTTTGGCTCCGCCGCCGCCGGGTCGCCCGATAGCCACCTTTTTCCCCTTCAGGTCGATGATTTCTTTGATCCCGCTGTCCGCACGGACCACGTACATGCCCATGCCCGAGGTCACCCCGAAGAGCGACCTGAAGTCCTTGTATTTCTCCCGCAGGTCCGCCGGATCTTTTTCAAAATCGCCCTTGCCGTCCAAGGCCGAGAGATAATGGGGCGTGCTGATGAAGCTGATGTCCCATTTGCCCTGAGCCATGCCCCTAGCGAGCATCACCACGCCTCCTCCTTCAAGAGGGGTGATGGCGACATCCGAATTGATCTTGTTCAGGACGTTCGACCATCCCACGGCCACCATGTACGTGTCCGTCGTCGTACCCATGGCGGCCATGGTCAGGGTTGTTTTGGCGCAGACCAAGGAAGGGAACACCAAGAGCACCAGAAGGGATAGAGCAACAGCAAACCTTTGAATCTTTTTTCCTGTCATGACTGATCCTCCTTTGAATAGAGAGATGAATGCCCTCCCAAACACCGGGACAACTCACCAGCCTTTGAGATCACCATGTCCTTGTATATTAATTGCCTCTGCTTCCCTATGCGGTAGGCCGGGCCCGTGATCCCGATGGCGCAGCAGACCGCGCCCCGGTCGTCGAAAACCGGTGCCGCTACAGACCAGACATCCGGGGCCCGTTCACCCTCGCTCACCGCATAACCGTTGCGGGAGATCGCCTCCAACTCTCGTGCGAGCTGTTTCGGATCGGAGAGGGTGTTCGGCGTGATTTTTTTCAGGAAGTTCCGGGAAAGGACTTTTTTTTGAATGTCCGCAGGAGCAAAGGCGAGCAGAACTTTGCCTGCCGCACCCGCATAGAGTTCCATCCGCTGACCCTCAACCACGGTATAACTGATATCGTGAGATGCTTTCTCGCGGACCAGGGCGACCCTTTCGAGACCGTCCATGATATAGAGGGAAGCCAGCTCTCCCGTCATCTTGACGAGATCCCGAAGAATGGGTCGTGAGATGGAGCCGATCGTGTTGTGCTCTTCAAAAACCTTGCCCAGGGTCAGGAGCTTGGGCCCTACACGAAACTGCCGCTCTTCTCCTTCATAGAGCAGGTATCCCCTGGATTCCAACGTTCCTGTGAGGCGCATCGCTCGGCTGCGGGTCATTTGGGTGATCCCGGCAATCTCTTTGAGCGTCAAGATCGGCCGGGATTGAAAGGCATCCAGGATGTCCAGGGCCTTGAGGACCACCTCCACGTGTCGCCGCATCTCTTTAGCGGGTTTGGTCATGATTCTACCAGGTAGACGCTCTATCTATTTGTCAGAAAAATAACAGAGGTTTTTCTTGAAGTCAAGCACGAGATTTGAACAAACAAAGCTCGGGGGCTAAAACGTCAAGAAGGGGGTGCAGAGGTTCTCAAAAGAGAATTTGATGAAGAGGCGGGTTCGGGGCTAGCCGAAAACCATGTGTTTCTTGTAGTGGAGGTAGTGCTCGGCGATGAAGTTAAGGGGTTTCTTGGCCGCCTGGAACTTCTCGTGGAGGGCCCAAAAAACGGCCGCGAGGTCCGTTTCTTTGGCTGAGGGGTGTTCGGCGGCCAGCCTGTAGAATTTCCGGCCTTCTTCCTCGTACTCTTCAGGACTGATTGTGAGCTTTCCGGGGGTTTGGGGTCTGAGGTGCCCTGAAAACGGATAGCGGTGTTCGCGCTCGACATAGTCGGGAAAAAGCCCCATGATAAAAAGACAGATGTCGGCGATCCTCTTATAAAAGCCGAGCCTGTGTTGGTCTTCCACCACGTCGCAGAAACTCATGAGGCTCTGGATATCCAGGTCATTGAACCGTATCTTGTACCAGAACCCTTTTCTTGCCTTGAATGAAAGGGCATAGCTCTCGATTCTGGTGAAGGAGGACAGCATGTCGGCGAGATAGGCAAGGAGGGATTCCTTGGTCAAGAGTTCCACCACCTCCTTGGCATCAAAGACGGGGATCTTCATGGTGCTGGTTCTTTCTACGGTGTAGCCCGCCTTCTCAAGGTCTTTGGCCGCTTTTCTGAGCAGGACCTCGAAAAACAAGCCTACTGAGATCTTCAGGAATATTTCCTCGTCATCCATGACCCTTCTGAAAACTTTGTCATCCCCAATGAACTTGTTTCGAAAATCTTCATCTTCCCTGATGACCCTTCTGATCCGGTATTGATCCTTGACCTCAGGGGAAACGGTTTCCGTGAGAAAATCCAGATCCCGTTCGGACAACTTGGAAGCTTTCAAGTTCAACCGAGGCATAGGGCTTTGCTCCGTCAAAAATGAATCGAAAACGTAAGAGTATTATAGGAAATTAACGCAGGAGATGTCAATGTCCCAGAACCCGTAGCCAGGGCGACGGGATGTGACTCGGCATCCCATGGCCGTTCCATGAAATGGGGTGGCGGGGGTTTTTGCCTTGATATTTCATCGAGGTTTCATTAATCTACCAGGCGAAGTTCCACCAGTTTCGAACTGAGATTTTCGGTTCCGCTTTTGATCGTTGAATGTCCACTTCTCAGCTCAATTTCACGGCCGGCACTGAAAGACGCTCTGTTACCTGAAAAGGCCAGGACCGGAAGAAGCCCAAGGATTGGGCCGGCAATCGCCTTGCGGCCTCGCACAAGGGGGATGAGGTCGGACAGGAAACGGACCGCCGGCATGCCTCTTGAAGATATCGAAACGCTGATGTCTGTTTGTCCCGGATCGTTTCTGCCTGCATTCGCCGAAGAATTCTTGCCATGAGGGGAAAGGCATGGATGAGACCATCAATCTGACAGCCGCGTGCCATGGGCTCAGGTTTGAGCATTTGCCTGATGAGGTGGTCGATCGCACCAAATACCTCCTCCTGGATTACCTGGGTGTGGCTGCCAGGGGGGCGTTGAGCGATTCAAGCGGCCCGGTGCACAGGGTCGTCATGCACATGGGAAAGAAGGGCTCCGGAGCCGTGGTGATCGGCACGACGATGAGTGCGGATCCGGCCTATGCCGCCCTGGCCAACGGCGCGGCGGCCCATTCCCTTGAACTGGATGACGTGGTCAACGAGGCCTCCCTTCATCCCGGCGTGGCCGTCATGTCTGCGGCCCTTGGGGCAGCACATATCGCAGGGTGTTCCGGCAGGGATTTGGTCGAAGGCATCGTGTCGGGCTACGAGGTGACGATCAGGCTGGGTTTCGCCCTGGACCCCGCAGCCCACTATGCCCAGGGTTTCCACCCGACAGGCACCTGCGGCACCATGGGATCGGCCCTTACGGCAGCGAAGATCCTGAAGCTGGACCAAAGGCGCATGATGAACGCCATGGGCATTGCAGGAAGCCAAGCTGCAGGGTCCATGGAATTCCTGTCGGACGGCTCCTACACCAAACGCCTCCATGCCGGATGGGCCGCGCACAGCGGGATTATTGCAGCCCTGCTTGCCGCAGAGGGCTTCACCGGCCCTGCATCCGTTCTCGAAGGAAAGCACGGATTTTTCCACGCCTATTCGCCGGGATCCGTCCCTTCCAGGCTCATGGAGGGGTGGGGGGCACCTTACAAGGTGATGCGGACCAGCATCAAGCCTCACTCCTGCTGCCGCTACAAACAGGGCCCCATCGACGGGATCCTGGCGATTATGAAAAAGCACGGCCTAAAGCCCTCGGATATCGAGGAGGTGGAGCTGGGCATCCTGAAGGCGGGGTACCCTATCGTAGCCGATCCCCGGGATCTCAAATACAACCCGAAATCTGTGGTCGATGCCCAGTTCAGCATGCCCTTCGGGGCCGCGGTAGCCGTGCTCTACGGACGAGCCTCGCTCAACGAATACACCCAGGAAAAGATCCATTCCGATGAAGTCAAAGAGATGATGAACCGGATTTCCTGCGTGCTTGATCCAGGGCTGGAAAAGGATTTCCCTGCACGGTGGCCGGCCTCGGTCTCCGTGAAGACCAAGGCCGGGGAGGTGTTCAAGACCCGGGTAGACTATCCCAAAGGGGACCCGGAAAATCCTCTGAGCTGGGAGGAACTCATCGGGAAGTTCAAGGATTTGACCGCTCCGGTCTTCGATGAATCTGTGAAAGATCAGATCGTGGATCTCGTGAGGGGCCTGGAATCTAAAAAGGATCTGGAGAGGCTCACTAGGCTTTTGGCCGCCGATCTATGAGGCAATGAGGTGCAACGTCGCGAGGGCGGTGGTGGGGGAAGAGGCTTGTAGAGATTTCGGCCATCGACAAAGGAGAAGCCCATGAGGTTACTGGAACACGAGGCAAAAGAGATCCTGAGGCGATACAAGATCCCTCTTCCCTCCGGGTATGTGGTCGAATCCGCCGCAATGATCAAAGACCCGGATCGCCCTGTCATGGTCAAGGCGCAAATTCCCCTGGGCGGAAGGGGCAAGTCCGGCGGTATTCTCGAGGCTTCTTCATTAAAAGAGGCGAGGGACAACGCTGAACGTCTCCTTGCCGGCTCAATGAGGGGATATACCCCGAGAAAAATCCTTGTCGAGGATAAGATGGATGTGACCCAAGAGGTCTTCATGGCCATTACCTATGACACGGTGGCCAAAGAGCCTTTGGCGATTTTTTCCAGGGAAGGCGGGGTGGACATCGAGGAGCTGGCTGAAACAAAACCTGATCGGGTGATCAGGGAGTGGTTTTCAGTCCGTGGAAGACTGCCTCAGTACCGCGCCCGGGAGATCATCTCGGAGGCGGGTGTGACGGGAAGCATGCTCCTGGGGCTGGGAAACATTTTTTCCGGCCTTGCGGAGGTCTTTTTGGACTATGACGCCACGGTCGCTGAAATCAACCCCTTGGCTCTCACGGCCGACGGCAAATGGGTGACCCTGGACTGCCACCTCGAAATCGATGACGACGCCCTCTATCGGCACAAAGATCTGGCTGAAAAACAGGCGGATGAAAGCCGCTACGGCGGCGGAAGGACAAGCACGGATTTTGAGAAGAAAGCTGCAGAAATCGATCGCCTGGATCATCGGGGTGTTGCCGGCCGCATGATCGAATTCGACGGCTCACTGGGGCTCATCATCGGAGGGGGAGGGGCTTCACTCACAGCCTTTGATGCAGTGAAACAGCATGGAGGCAAACCGGCCAATTACTGTGAAATCGGAGGCAACCCTTCGGTGCTCAAGGTGAAGGAATTGACCAAGCACATCCTTTCCAAGGGAAACGTAAAAAAAATTGCCGTCATCATGAATGTGGTGAGCAACACCAGGGTCGATCTCGTGGCCCGCGGCGTTGTGAAGGGGATCCTGGAAGCCGGGAGGGTGCCCTCTGAGACGGTCGCTGTTTTTCGGGTGCCTGGGGCCTGGGAAGAAGAGGGGTTCAAGATCCTCTCCAAATACGGTGTGCCTTACTGCGACCGAAGCGTTTCCATTGACGGGGCAGCCGAGATGGCCGTAGAGAGAACGAAGAACTGAAATTGATCCGGGAGAAATAGAATGTCCATCCTGGCGGATAAGAATACAAGGGTGATCATCCAGGGTATTACCGGAAGAGAGGCGGCCTCTTTTGCAAAAGATATGCTGGATTACGGGACCCGTGTCGTGGCAGGGATCACGCCGGGCAAGCAGGGCCAGGAGGTCCACGGCGTGCCCGTGTACGACACGGTTCGGGGTGCGCTGAGGAATCATCCGTCCGATGCGGCGGTGATCTCGGTGCCCCCGGGCATGGTGAAAGGGGCGGTGCTCGAGACCCTTGAAAACGGGATCAGGCTTCTCGTGGTTGTCACCGAGCGTGTGCCCAGAAAAGACGTTATCGAGTTTCTGGAGGCGGCAAGGGATCGGGATGCCCGCATCATCGGTCCCAACACGCTCGGCCTGATCTCTCCGGGAAAGGTCAAACTGGGCATGGCCGGGGGACCGGCGGAGGACGTTTCAAAGGCTTACATGCCGGGTCGTGTGGGGATAGCCTCCCGAAGCGGGGGCATGACCACGGAGATCGCCAACCTTCTGACAAACCACGGCATCGGGCAGAGCACCTGCATCGGAGTCGGAGGAGACCCTGTGGTGGGTTCCAACTTTCTGGACCTCATTGCCTTGTTCCATGAGGACCCGGAAACGGATGCCGTGGTGCTGTTCTGCGAGCCCGGAGGGGTGATTGAGGAAACCCTTGCAGAGCTCGTCCTTTCAAGGAACATCACCATGCCGATCGTGGCGTTCATCGCCGGCCGGTTTGTCGATGACATGCCCGGAGTAAGGTTCGGTCATGCGGCGACCATTGTGGAAGGCGAAAAGGGAACCGCCAGAGGCAAGATTGAGAGCTTCAGGAAGGCCGGCATCCATGTGGCCGAGAGCTTCTCGGACATCGTTCCCATTCTCAGGAAACACCTCCCATCGTGAAAGGATGATAAGGCGTGGGTGAATTCATCGAGGTGGAAGTCGATTTTTCAAAATGCACGGGCATCGAGGCCTGCGGCGGATGCGTCAGGGTCTGTCCGGTAAACATTTTCGACAAGGAAGGAGACAGGCCGTCGATCATCGAAGAGAACGAGGATGAATGCACCCTGTGCGACCTGTGCAAGCAGGTCTGCAGCCCGGCGGCGATCACAATTCACAAACGGTATGAAGATCGGTGAGCCTACCGGGGAATATAGGCGAGCCTTTTGGCCGGGCCGGCCATTCCCCTCAAGGCGATATCTATTGGCGTCGGGGGAGGCGAATGGATCTTTGAGGGTTTGAGAGACCTTTGAGTTCGTCGGAGCCAGGGGTTCTGCCGGGGCTTTCGTGGAGCAAACCCTCAAAGATCCATTCGCTGCAATCTCTGGTGAACCCTTTTTGAGATATCGCCTTTCGGGGAACGGCCGGCCTGGCTCGAGAAAACATGGCATTCATCCGCCCGCATGGGCACATGTCGAGACCTTAAACCATGAATAGGGCCAGGAAAACATTGGAGGGAGCACTCCTGTCATGGCTTCGAAGAATCCGCCCGGTCTCTTTTTATGCAGAGACGAGGGGTTGGTTCTTTGTCGTGAGCTGGTGTCACAGGATCACGGGCATTCTCGCGGCCATGATGGTTTTGCTCCACATCCTCCTGTTCAGATCCGCTCCGGAGTCAAAGAGATTTTTCCTCATCGTGTTCTTTCAATGGATCCTGAGCATTCCGGTGATCTTTCACGCTTTCAACGGCGGCCGCATTATTCAGTACGAATGCTTCGGAAGGCGTGATGATGAACGCATGCTCAGGTGGGTCTTGGGGCTCCTGTTGATCTTTGTCTTGGTCCTCGGCCTCTTGATGATCATGGGAGACCAGACCGCATCTCCCTTTTTCTATTGGATGCTGATGAGCGCCGGGGGGCTGGCTACGGCCTACGGCGTCGGAGCGAGGATCTGGAATACGAAACACTCCGTCTTTTGGAGGCTTCAGCGCATAAGCGGCGCCTTCTTGCTGGTTACCATACCCGCCTATATTCTTTTCATGCCTATCCATCCCGCGGTGAGCGCCGGGACCGGCGCCATGGTGAACGTGATTCAGCCCGTGTTTCTAAAGGCGGTCTATATGCTGCTGCTCTTTGCAGCGCTCTTCCATGGGGGATATGGGGTGTGGTCGGTGCTCAGCGATTATGTGTCTTCGAGGACGCTGCAGAGGATCCTGATCGCGGCCGTCGCATGTCTGTTCCTGGTTTTTCTCTGGATCGGCCTCAAAGGGGTGATGTCCATTTGACAGGGGCCCCAGGCGATTCCGGACGGCATCTTGCGGGCGAGGGTCCCGGCAGGGACGGCCATCCCCTCAAGGCGATATCTATGGGCCTCTCGGTAGGCGAACCCATCTTTGAGGGTTTGATAGAAGGAATTTCCGTACATGGCTAATGCGTTTCGAATATCTTCCACCTTGCAATGCGACGTGCTGATTATAGGCGCAGGCGGGGCAGGACTCCGTTGTGCAGCGGAGATCTTCAAGAGAAGACCGGGGTCCAGGGTGATCGCCGTTACCAAGGTGGCCAGTCCCCAGAAGTCCCATACCCAGACCGCACAAGGAGGCTTGGCGGCCGTTGATCCGAGGGATCCCGTGGACAAACCCGTGTATCACATGTTCGACACCTGGAAGGGATCGGATTGCACCGCGGACCAGAACGTCATCAAAAAGATCGTGGATGCGGGATGGGAGCAGGTCCTGTGGATGGAAGAACACGGCATGCACCTCAGCCGCAGGGAGGACGGCAAGCTGAGCAAAAGGACCTTCGGCGGGCATACGCTGAACTTCGGTGAATCCTCGGCACACCGATGCGTGTTTGAGGCCGACAGGACCGGCAAAGGGATTATGGACAACGTGTGGGGGGAGAGCCTGAAAGGAGGCGCCGTCTTTCTAAACCAGACCGTTGCCACGGAGCTCCTGTTCCAGGGCGGAAGATGTGCCGGGGCCGTGCTCTTCAGGCAGAAAGAGGGGGAATTCATCACGGTGACGGCCGGGGCCACGGTTCTGGCTACTGGAGGGAACGGGCAGGTTTTCAGGGTTACCACGAACTGCCGGCAGAACACGGGAGACGCAAACGCCGTGGTCCTCATGGCCGGCCTGCCGATCCTGGACCCCGAGGCCATCCAGTTTCATCCCACAGGAATCGTGGGGCCCGGCATTCTTGCCAGCGAAACACTGAGGTCTGTAGGCGGGATCCTGCGAAACAGGGACCTTGAGCCCTTTATGGGAAACTATGCGCCCAAAATGAAGGAGCTGGCCCCGAGAGACCTGGTAGCACGGGCCATTGAAACGGAGATCCGGGAGGGCAGGGGTGTCTTGAACGCGGACCATGGGATAGAACACGTCTGGATCGACCTGAGGCATTTGCCCGATTACGTCCATGATGTGGAGATACCCGAGGTGTCGGGGTTTTTCAAAAAATTCGTCAACCTCGACCCCAAGAAGGATCTTTGTCCGGTGAGACCCAGCAACCATTACCAGATGGGCGGCATCCCCACCAATGAGTTCGGCGAAGTGCTGGGGGCCGGCGGTGACACGGTGCCCGGCCTTTTCGCGGTAGGGGAGTGCGCGGCGGCAAGTTTCCACGGCTTCAACCGCCTGGGGACCAACTCTCTCCTGGAACTGATCACCATGGGAAAATTTGCCGGCGAGAGAATCTTTGAGCGTCTGGAGGTCGGACCCGCCAAGGCGCCCGGAGATGCCGGAGAAAAGACCTTCAAAATATTTTCGAGCTACATGGAAGCGACGGGCAAGGGCAATCTGGGTGAAATCCGTGCGGAGATGCGAAATCTCATGACTGAAAAGGTCGGGGTCTTCCGCACCGAGGCCGGCGTGAGAGAATCTGTCGAGACGCTCAGGGAATTAAAGGAAAGGGCATGCAGGACCGCCCTGTCGTGCCGTGGCATGATCATGAACCAGGATCTCGTGCAACGGTGGGAGTTGGATAACCTTTTGGCCAATGCCATGGTGATCGCATCGGGCGCCTTGAACAGGAGGGAATCAAGAGGGGGTCATTTCCGGGATGATTTTCCGGAGCGGAACGACGATTTTCATTATCACACCCTGGCTTTGATGACCGACTACGGAGACGTGAGCATTAAAAGTCGTCCTGTGGACATGAGCGTTTTCAAGGCAGGAGATAAACATCACGAAAGATTCGGCATCATTGAACGAAAGTACTGAGGTGAAGTATGCCCCATGTATTATTCGAGCACAAAAAATCTCGTTCTCAGGACCACCTCACAAAATTCAGTGGCTTTGCCCGATCACATGAAAGGGGTCCAAACCCGAAGCACGAAATCCGAAATCCGAAACAATATCTAATGATCAAAATCCAAATGATCCAGAGAACAAGCCGTTGCCTGCACAAGTGCTTTGTTTTTGTCATTAGGACATTTGTTATTTGGGCTTGTTTCGAATTTCGATATTCGGATTTCGGATTTTACCCATAAACGTTGTGTGAACCATCACCTTCGGGCGTTGAAATAAGCTAAGCCCTCGGGACCCGGATCTCTACTATCCAGACGGGGTATTTCATGCAGGCCACCTATGACATCCTTTTGAAGATCAAGCGCTATGATCCTGATACTGGGAAGCGCTGGAACCAGGAATACCCGTTGAAGGCAGGGAGGATCCTGCGCTTCACCGACCTTTTTCGAAAGATCAACAATGAATTGGATCCCACCCTGGCATGGAACTCGTCATGCGAGCATGCCCAGTGCGGCACCTGTGCCGTGAAGATCAACGGCAAGCCGATGCTTGCATGCGAACTGCTTGTTGAGAATGCGGTGCATCGTTTCGGGACCACCGTATTTCAGGTGGAGCCCCTCAATGTGGCCCCGGTGGTTCGCGACCTCGTCATCGATTTAGAGAGGGCCTATGAAAAGGTTCACAAAGCCAAACCTTACATCATCGAGGCGGAGGAGAAACGAGACAAGGACCGTGAATACCCGATTTCTCCACGGGAGATCGACTATTACGTGGATGCGACGCGGTGCATCAACTGCTTCTGTTGTGCCGCAGCCTGCATGAGCAGTCAAGGAAGCTTTCTTGGGCCCAATGCGGTCATGGCAAGCATCATCAGGCTCATGGATCCGAGGGAAAGGGCCAAGGAGGAGAGGTTGAAGCTCCTCTACAGCGAGGAGGGCATCTACCGCTGTCACACGTCCAAGGCCTGTTCCTTCGTCTGTCCGAAGGAGATCGACGTGGCACATTTCATTGCCCTGGCAAAGCAAGGCCAATTCAAATCCTCGTGAGAGGCTTCATTAACCGTCTCGAAATAATATTGACGCTCCGTTTTTGCCGACATGTCATCTCTGTGTAGGAGCGACCTCCCGGTCGCGATCGTGTCGTCCCGCCCTGGGGCGGGGCTCCTACAAAAACGGGCAGGCAATGAATGTCAATACTATTATGAGACCATTAATATGCTTCTTACAGCGAGAGCAAACGGCGCGCCCGCTCATAGACGGGCCGGTCGACCATCTGCCCTTCCAGGGCTATGGCGCCCTTGCCGGATCTCTCCGCCTCTTCGTAAGCCGAAACAACGGCACGTGCCCTGGAGATCTCCTGTTCCGACGGGGAGAGCAGCTCATTGACCACCGCCACCTGTTTCGGATGGATGATCTGCTTGCCCCGGAAGCCCATGCGGCGCCCGGCCAGCGTGTTGGCGATGAGCCCCTGTTCGTTCTTCACATCCGGAAAGACCATGTCAATGGCCTGCACTTCTGCGGCCCGTGCAGCCACGGCAAGGCTCTGGCGGGCGTAATTGAGTTCCTCCGCGCTTTCCGTTCGGGCAATGTCGAGGTCGAGCGCGTAGTCTTCGCCTCCGAGACTCACTCCCACGATCCGCTTGCCGGCTTTCAGGATTTCATGCACATGGACCAGGCCCAGGGCGCTCTCGATGTTGGCGATCAGTCCCAGGGAGTGCGGCTCCAGGCCCCGTCTTCTTTCCGCTTCCTTCAGCAGTTCTTCCACGATGGGAATCTGCCGGGGCGATTCGATTTTGGGCACGCTGATTCCCGTGAGGGAGACGTGGGCGACCGAGAAAAGATCCTCGACAAAGTGGTCTGTTCCGATGCCGTTGACCCGCACGAACAGGGCGGCGCGGGTCCTGCTTGCAATGTCGGGCAGGGCGTTGGAAACCATTTTCCTCGCATTCTGCTTTTCAGCAGGAGGGACGGAATCTTCCAGGTCCAGGATATAGGCGTCTGCGCCACGCTCCGGCGCCTTGGCCAGCATCTGCTCCTGAATGCCCGGGACATACATGTACGTACGAAACAGGTTCATGGCTTCCTCCATCCAATAACGTTTTTGTCGGCCTGAAAAGCCTTTTCTCGAACAATTGTGCTCATTAGTCAAGGCAAAACCCGGCTGCATTTCTCCTTGACCTGTATTCGCCTTTTGAATTATAGTCTTCCAAACAAATCAACCCGTCCTTTTGTCCACCAACAGCCCAACATGGTTGGTTTTTCTAATCAAGTACCCTGGTTCTGTTCACTTTTATTCATAACGCCATAGCGTCATCAATTCGGTCACGCACCTATTCCCTCAAGACCGATGGTGAGGGAGCCGTTTCTGCGACTCGAGACCCACAGATTCGGCAAACCATCAGCGGATCGAAGCACGAAACAGTCCAGCAAAGCGGCAAGGGAGGTGGTGCTTATGGATGTGAACCGTTGGAGATCCTGAGATGCAACACCAGGAAAGAACGAACCGGACATAAAGCATAAAGGAGGTAACGATGAAAAGAATCAAGTTGGGACTGGTTCTGGGATTGGCTGTGGTATTGGTCGCAACCTTTGCTTTTCCTAGCAGTGTGGCAGCCCAAAAAAAGATGTTGAGATGGGGGACGCCTGATCCGGTGAGCTTTTATTACAAAGCATCGGCTTTCATCGCGGATTTTTTGCGAAGAGGGATGCCGGATTACGACCTGACCATCTACCCCTACGTTTCAACTACCGCCAATGTGAAGAGCTTTCTCGTGGGTGACCTCGAAGCTGTATACGTGGCCGAGCCGGGATTTAGAGACTTGTACTCATTTACAAAGGCATACAAGGGCTTTGAACCCAATGTAAAGAAAATGCCGGTCCAGGGTGTTTGGCTCTACACCATGGAAACCCACATCTTGACCCTGCCGGAGAACAAAGACAAATACCGCACCTGGGCGGATTTGGACGGCAAGAAAATTTTCATGACTACGGCGGGATATATGAACCATATCAACATCTTCCGGGCCATGAAGGACATCTGCGGCCTCAATATCACCCACGTCGAGGTCGACGCATCAAAGGTGGCGGACGCCCTGAGGGCAGGAACCATAGACGCCACCGCGAGTTACACGACGGCTTTGGTCTCGGTGGCGAGCTGGATCAAGATGCTTGATGTGGCCAGTCCCCTTCAGGGCGTGAACCCAACCCCGGAACAAATCGAGAAACTGACGGCGGCAGGTTTTAAACCGGTGGCGATCGACATGAAGAAGGCCTACACGAGAGACCTCGGAGTGGAAGCACTCTATGGGGTGCCCTTTTACTTCGGCCAGGGCTTCGGACTCGATTTATCGGAAGACGGAGCTTATAAGATACTGAAAGTCCTCGAAGCGTCGGCGGGCGATCTGGTCAAGCTGGAGGCCGGTTTCGGACCCCTGGCCAAAGACTTCGCCGGTTTCCAGGTCCTGGGGGTCAGGAGTATTCCCGAGGTCCCGGTTCATCCGGGTCTGGCGAAATACCTCAAGGAGAAGAACCTGTGGGATCCCGCATGGAAAATAGCCGATGACAGCACGATCAAGGCAGCCGTCAATGCGATGAAAGCCAAAGCGCAATGAGCCTCTTGGGCGGCACTGCAGAATAAGGCCAACGGAATTTGCGATGGAGGGCTTGCCCCTGCAAGGGCGCAACAAGGGGTGAGCCCCTTTGCTGTTTTCGAGTCAGACTACCGTGGGTGAAAAGATGATGAAAAGTGCCGAGCAAGAGGGAGGGTATTCCCTGTCTGAATTGCGGAAGTTCCTTACGCCCTGCTCTGTCATCGCGACGAGCGTATACCTGGCGTTCTCTCTTCATTATTTCACAACCGGTGTGGGAGGAGCGATGCTCCTCTCCATCACGCTGGTCCCGATCGCGTACGTGATGTACGTGCTGAACTCTCTCGAGACCGGAGAGCTGCTCTACCCCCGGCTGGGACTTATACTCAATATCGTCATAGCCTGCCTTTACATCGCCATGTGCATCTTTTCCGTCATCTACATGAGGGTGGAATTTGACGCCCTCATCTATATGAGGGCAGGGTTTTTCAACACCCCGGACAAAATCGTGGCCGTGATGATGCTCGGTCTCGTGCTCGAATATACCAGGCGGGAGCACAGGATCCTTCTTTATCTCATCCTGTTTCTGATGCTGTATTCCGTTTACGGGTGGCTTTTTCCAGGGATATTTTCACACCCCGGAGTCTCCTGGATGAGGGTCATCACCTCTTCCTCGGTTGAAATCAAGCTGGGCCTGTTCGGAACGTACGCGCAAATCGGGGTGGGCGTCATTGCGGCCTTTTTCCTTTTCTTGGGCATCGCCCAGGGATTCGGCGTGCAGGAGTCCATTGTCAGAACCTTCGTCGGGGTCCTCGGTAAGCGCAGAACCCTCATTCCGCAAACCGCGGTGATTACTTCCATGGCTATCTCTACCTGCAGCGGATCGGGAGCGGCCAATGCAGCTATAACCGGGCAGTACACGATTCCCTTGATGAAAAAAGCAGGGTTTCCTCCTGTTTACGCCGGTGCCGTGGAGGCTTCCGCATCCCTGGGAGGCTTGCTCATGCCGCCGGTCATGGCGATCGCCGGGTTCCTCATGGCTGATTTTCTGGGGGTGACCTATTTCGAGGTTATCGCTCGAGGATATGCGCCGGCACTCATTTTCTACGTCATCATCGTCGGGTCGGTCTACCTCTTTACAACGCGCTTCGTGCGAGGGGGAAGGCGCGGCTCGAGTTCCGCACCGCCTCTGGTCGTCGAAAAGGTCTCCAGGCTGGATGTGGTCAACACGGTCATTTTCTTCACCTTCATCGGGGTTCTGATCTACCTGATGGGGGTGCTTTGGTATGACGCATCGAGAGCCGCACTGGACATTGCGATCGGTTTTTTTATCACCTCCTCGATCATCCGCATGTATCTTCATCCCGGCACGTTTCCGGACAAGATCAAGGAGTGGGGGAGGTGCCTGCTTCGTGCCGTCGAATCCTTTGCCCGGGTCACGGCCCCGCTCATTCTCCTGCTTGCCATGCTCGGGGTGATGATCAACCTCTTCGTGGTCAGCGGATGGATGCTCAAGCTCATGGGGCTCATGGTGGGGATCGGAGAATTCCATGTTTTGGCCCTGATCGGAGTGGGGTTTCTCATCGGGGTCTTCCTTGGGCTCGGAATCCCTCCGTCGGCCTGTTACATCATCTCTGCCGTGATCGTCATCCCGCCTATGACACGGTTCGGGATCAACCCCTGGGTCGCCCATTTCTTTTTGTTTTTCATCGCGGTCATCTCCGAATACTCGCCGCCGACCTCACTCGTCGCCGCGGTCGCTTCCCGCATTTCAGGCGGCTCTTTCATGAAGACGATGATGGTGACGCTTCAAATATCCGTTCCCTTTTTCTTCCTAACCTTCGCTATTTTTAACTGGGATATTTTGCTCCTGGACCCTGGTTGGGTTCAACTGGCTGCTATGGGTGCGCTCATGATCGGATGCCTGACGGCCGCGGTCGCGATCCACGGCAGAATTTTCTCAAATACCCTGCACGACCTTTTTTCAAGACTTTTGGTCCTTCTCGTCGGGCTCTTTATCCTTTTCTATCCTCGAGGGGTCCTTTCGGAGTTGGCCCTGATACCGGCCTTGGCGATGATCATCTTCGTAATCCGCCGGAGCCAAAAAATATCGGCGTCTCATTAGGATCGCAGTGGCGGCCCGTCGCCTCCAGGTCTTCAGCACGACGGGACAGAGCCTGTCGATTTTCACGACGCACCTCCTGGCCGTGAATGCCGACCATCCCAACCTGATTGGTTGTCAATGAGAACCAGGAGATACCCATGGAACAGGCCTCCTTCGATGTCATCGTGATCGGAAGCGGCGCAGCGGGGTTGCGTGCGGCTCTGTCGGTGCGTGAGGCAGGGCGGTCGGTCTGCGTGGTCTCTAAGAGCAAGCCCGGAAAATCCACGTGCACGGGCTACAGCGGCGGGGTGATGGCCGGCAGTTCAGGACCGGACAAACGGGACGCCCATCTGCAGCGCACCCTCACAGCCGGCCGCGGCCTGAATGAGGTCAACCTGGCCGAAATTCTGGCTGAAGAGGCGCCTCTCCGCATTAATGAGCTCAGGGACTGGGGGATCCGCGCGGATTATTTGAACGGATATCTCTTCGCCAAAGGCCCGGCTCCTGCGCTCGGAATGGAGATCGTTCGCTGCCTTCTCGGAAGAAACGAAGATGCCGGTACACAATTCCGGAATGGTCTCATCGTCACCGACGTGATGACCCGTCACGGTGCCATGGGTCTGAAGGCCTACGACAAGCATTCCGGCGAGTGGCTCGTTCTTGCGGCCAAGGCTGTCGTCATTGCCGCAGGCGGCGCATCCGCTCTTTTCCTTCGTCACGATAATCCGAAAACGATCCTAGGCGATGGATACCGGCTGGCCCTGGAAGCCGGCGCGGAATTGAAGGATATGGAATTCATCCAGTTTTATCCGCTCTGCCTGGCCGCACCCGGTGCGGCACCCCTCGTCATACCGCCGCGGCTGGCCGATCGGGGCCGGCTCATCAATGACGACGGCGAGAATATTCTCGAGAAATACCGGATTACGGAGCGTCCGGCCGGCGAGAGGGCCAGAGACCTTCTTTCCCAGGCCCTTTTCAGGGAGATCTACCGGGAAGGCAAGCGGGTCTGGCTGGACCTGTGCGACCTGTCCGAAGAAGACTGGCGTGCGGATCCCTTTGCCATGTCCTTGCAGCATCTGCTTTTAAAGCGCCATGGAGCGGGAAGCCGGCCCCTGCAGGTAGCGCCTGCAGCCCATCACAGCATGGGAGGGGTGAGTGGTGACGCTCGCGGGGCGACCTCGGTGCCGGGGCTCTTTATCGCGGGAGAGGCCGGCGGGGGGCTTCACGGGGCCAACCGGATGGGCGGAAATGCCTTGAGCGAAACGCTCGTGTTCGGAGCCAGGGCCGGCGAGGCCGCGGCCGCATGGGCCGGGGGTTGTCCAGGCGCGGACCCACAGGCCATAGCCAAGGCGCTGGCGGACATGGCCCCAAAATGGTCCGGTGGTTCGTGCGCAGGAGCAGAGCTCAAGGAACGCCTCAGAAAGATCATGTGGGAGGATGGAGGGATTATAAGGGATGCGAAAGGGCTCTACCGGGCACAGGCTGCCGTGCAGGAGATTCAGCAGGAAGCCTCTGCCCCGACATCCCGGCCGAGCGGTAAAGCATTGCTCGACCTCATCGAGCTTCGCTCCGCAGCGAAGGTGGCCATGATCATCCTCGAAGCCGCGTTCAGGCGGCAGGAAAGCCGGGGAGCCCATTTCAGGGAGGACTTCCCGGATCAAAACGACGAGCAGTGGCGTGGGCACCTTCTGGTTCATCTGGACTCCGGAGGCGAACCGGTCTGGCGTTTTGAACCCATGACCGGCGAAGGACCGCCTCAAATCGACTAGGGCCTGGCCGGGACGGCCATTCCCCTCAAGGCGATATCTACGGGCCTCTCGGGAGGCGAACCGGTCTTTGAGGGTTTGAGAGACCTTTGTTCTCGTCGGAGACAGATGTCCTGCCAGGGCGTTCGTGGCGCAAACCCTCAAAGACCGGTTCGCTGCAATCTCCTGTGGAATTTTTTTCAGATATCGCCTTTCGGGGAACGGCCTTCCCGGCCCGTATAAAACCGACATTGTTCCGTCTCGGGCGGGCGAGCCCGCATGGCAAGGGTCGGGAAAGGGAGGTCAACATTGAGTGAAGCAGAGTTTCACGGCGTCTTTCCCTACCTCGTCTCCCCCATCGACCCTTCCGGCGAAATCAAGGGGGACGTGCTCGAGCGACTCTGCGACGATCTGATCCGGGCGGGCGTGCACGGCCTGACGGCCCTGGGTTCGACCGGTGAATTCGCCTACCTTTCGTGGTCGCAACGCCAGCGCATTGTGGAAATCGTCATCGCCTCGGCAAGGGGCCGCGTTCCTGTGATCGCCGGAGTGGCTTCAACCACGACGGCCGACGCAGTCTCTCAGGCCCGCGAGTTCGAGCGTCTCGGGTGCAGCGGCATCCTGGCCATTCTTGAGGCCTATTTCCCCATATCCGATGAAGGCGTGTTTGCCTACTTCAGTGCCATTGCCGAGTCCGTATCGGTCCCGGTGGTGCTTTACACGAATCCGAATTTCCAGCGCTCCGATCTGAGTCTTCCTGTGCTGGATCGACTGAGCCGCATTTCCAACATCGGTTACATCAAGGATGCCTCCTCCAATACGGGGCGACTCCTTTCAATCCTGAACCGGATGGGCGACCGGCTCAAGGTCTTTTCCGCTTCCGCCCATATTCCGGCCTGCGTGATGCTGATCGGCGGAGTCGGTTGGATGGCCGGCCCGGCCTGTGTGGCTCCCCGGCAGAGCGTCCAGCTCTATGAACTTTGCCGCCGTGGGGCTTGGGATGCAGCGATGAATCTTCAACGGCGGTTGTGGGCACTGAATCAGGCCTTCGGCAAATACAATCTTGCAGCCTGCATCAAGGGCGGCCTCGAGCTTCAAGGATATCCCGTTGGTTCTCCCATGCCGCCTCAGGCTCCGCTGGGTCCTGAGGGCATCGCGGACGTGAGACAGGCCCTGGTCGAACTCGGAGCCTTGTGAATCGCAATCGGTCTTGAGAAGGAGGCGAGCATGAGCACATTTCCTGAGTTCCACAAGTATGACGGCTTCGGCCTTGCCGAACTGGTGCGTGCCAAACAGGTGACGGCATCAGAACTCATCGAGGAGGCGATCGGCCGCATCGAGTCCCTCAATCCCGGAATCAACGCCGTGGTGCATAAGATGTACGAACAGGCGCGATCCGCGGCAGAGGCGGATATTCCCGAAGGCCCCTTCAAGGGAGTCCCCTTTCTGGTCAAGGATCTGATCTGCACAGTTGCCGGCGTGCCGACAGGCTCCGGGAACCGCCTGCTGATGAAGATTCCTGCGGCCCACGACAGCGAAATGGTGCGGCGTTACAAGATGAGCGGAGCGATTATCCTCGGCAAGACCAATACCCCTGAATTCGGGCTCGTGCCCTACACCGAACCCGAAGCCACAGGGCCCACGCGTAATCCGTGGGACTTGAGACGCACGCCCGGTGGATCGAGCGGCGGCTCTGCAGCGGCCGTGGCGGCGCGCATGGTTCCCATGGCGGGAGGCGGTGACGGCGGCGGTTCGATTCGGATCCCGGCGTCCTGCTGCGGGCTCTTCGGGCTGAAGCCGACCCGTGGCCGAACACCCACCGGTCCCGATATCGGTGAGGCATGGCGCGGTTTCACGGTTGAGCATGTGGTGACCCGTTCGGTGAGGGACAGTGCGGCCATGCTGGATGCCGTTGCCGGACCCGACGTGGGTGCGCCTTACTATGCGCCGCCGCCTGCCCGCCCCTTTCTCGATGAAGTGACGACCGAGCCGGGGCCGCTGCGCATCGCTTTCACGGCCCATCCACTCTTGGGTCGCACGGTGCATGATGATTGCAGGAAAGGGCTGGAATCAACCGTGGAACTGCTCAAGCAACTGGGACACGAGGTGGTCGAAGCCGCCCCCCAGATCGACGGGGAGGCTTGTGCGATCGCTTTTTTGGTCATTGTCGTGGCCGAGGCACGTGCCGACGCGGAATGGGCTGCGAGGTTGGCCGGCCGCAAACCGTCTTCGAAGGATTTTGAAGACGCCACCTACGCCCTCGGGCTGCTGGGCAAGGCCATGGGTGCATCGGAGTATGCCAATGCGGCGCGCTTTCTTCAAACCACGGCACGCGAGGTGGGCCGCTTCTTCGAACCCTACGATGTGCTGCTCACACCGACCCTCTCACAGCCCCCTGTGCCGATCGGCTCCCTGCAACCATCCGGTGCAGAAAGGGCTTTGATCAAACTCGTAGGGCGGCTGAATGCAGGCTGGCTGCTGAATGCCCTGGGAGTGATCAAGCCGATTGCAGCCAAGACTTTCGACTTCATGCCCTACACGCCCCTGTTCAACGTGACCGGCCAGCCCGCCATGTCCGTACCGCTCCACTGGACCGATCAAGGTCTGCCCGTGGGAATGCAGTTCGTAGGCCGTTTCGGTGAGGAAGGGACACTCTTTCGCCTGGCGGGTCAACTGGAGCGAGCCCGTCCCTGGTTTGACCGGTGTCCCGAGGGATGCTGAGGGGTCAGCTCACGGATCGGACTGTCCGGCTGGCTCTAATCCGAGTTTCGCGATTCGGAAGGAAAAAGGGCTAATGCACAAATGCAATGCCTGTGAGGCAAAAGATCTGCATGGAGCCGGTTTCAAGAGTCCAGGATCCAGCTTCGAGGATCCGGGTCCAATTATATTTTGATGTAGGTTACATTAGAGGACTGCTGATTCGAACGTGTGGAGTTGAGCATGGCTTCTAAAAACTTGCCTATCCCAGTCGAGCGGATCGAAAAAGCGATTCTGCTAGTGCGCGGGCAAAAGGTCCTGTTGGATAGGGACCTGGCTGTCCTCTACGGGGTAGAGACGAGAGCTCTAAACCAAGCTGTTCGAAGGAACATCAACAGGTTTCCTCCGGATTTTATGTTCGAATTGACGCGTGAAGAAATAATGAGGATATCACAAACTGTGATATCCTCTGAGATCAAATACTCGAAACGCGTTCATGCCTTCACCGAACAAGGCGTTGCCATGTTATCCTCTGTTCTCAAAAGTGAGCGAGCCATCGAGGTCAATAGTGCCATAATGCGGGTATTTGTACGACTCCGGGAGATGATGGCGACGCACAAGGAACTGGCCTTCAAGCTGATAGAACTGGAAGAACGTTTGGAAGGTCATGACGAACAGATCCAAAATATCTTTGAAGCGATTCGTCAACTCATGACACCGCCGGAACCAGCGAGGAAGAAAATTGGTTTTGAAGCGAAGGAAGCGGCCGCTCCTTATGGGAAAGGGAAAAGTGGGGGAGCGCGAAAGCAGACTTGTCACGCCATAGTTTTCTGACGAAGGCGGATCTGTGATGGGAACTTGTGACCTGAGCCGCCTAGGGCCAGGAAAAGGGTCCGGGGCGCTATGTCAAATGTCAAGACCTGACACCCAAACTGACACCCAAAACGAGGAAGGTATTCTCACCGTGCACAGCAAAGGCGACAAGGATCGAACCGTTCCTATCCCTCAGGCGATCAGGCCGGAGTTGAAAACCCAGCTTGAAACGGTGAGCGAGCTCCATGACAAGGACCTTGCGTCAGGCTACTCGGGTGTATTTCTCGTCGATTCACTCGAAAAGAAATATCCTGGGGATCTAAATTTGGACACCGTAGTGAATAATCCTTGGTATGGCAGGCACGTTTTTTGCTTTTATAGATAAACCCCTTCTACGGGTGTTAGTGGGACGAATTCCGTCCCTTCAATTACATGTTCGGTTGAAAGGAATTTTTGATGATAAAAACCATTCGCCTGAAGTTTGGAAGCGCGCCTGGAATGGAGCATACGTTTTTCGACTGTACTCCTATGACGGTATTTGTCGGCCCCAATAATTCCGGAAAAAGTAAGGTATTATCTGAAATACAGCGCTACTGCACGCATGGGACCAAAGTCACAAATGATGTCATTCTTGATGAATTAACTTTCAATGAGTATTCCGCACAAACCGCAGAGGAAACCATTAAGCATGTTACACTTGCACCGAACAGAGGCGAGTCTTTGCACGTCGACCACATTATAGTAGGTAAGCGTGGTACCAGGCACCAAGTGCCCAAACAAGGTATTCTGAAATGCCTGCAGAATTCAAATGAGGAAGCACAAAGATTCTGCCAATGGTATCTGGCATACAATACCATTATCCTCAATGGACAGAATCGTATAAACTTAATTCAGGAACAAGACGCCGGCGACCTTCAGCAACCCGCTCATTCGAGTTTTCAAGTTCTCTTTCGCGACGATGACAAGCGATCTGAGGTGCGGCGAATCGTGCATGAGGCATTTGGGAGTCATTTTGTAATTGACCCGACCAAACTTGGTAAATTAAGGATAAAACTTGCGAAACGGGCTCCGCTTGCCATGATTGAAGAACGGGGCATCCATGAAGAAGCTGTTCGCTATCATGCCGACGCATTGCCAATCGAGCAAACTAGTGACGGTGTAAAGGCCTTCACGGGTATGATTACTGAGATTATCGCGGGTGATCCGAAGATTTTGTTGATCGACGAGCCAGAAGCCTTTCTTCATCCGTCCCTCTCGTATAGCCTTGGGAAAGAGATTGCGCAGGCAACAGTTGGAAGCGACAAAAGGATATTTGTTTCCACGCATTCTCCTAACTTCGTGATGGGCTGCATACAATCCGGAACCAAAGTCAACATTGTTCGGCTGACTTACCATAATGAATTAGCTACTGCAAGGGTGCTCCCAAATGACGAAATTCTTCGGCTGATGCGTAATCCTCTATTGCGCTCAACAGGCGTCCTTGAGGGTTTGTTTTACGAATATGTTGTCGTAACGGAATCAGATACTGATCGGGCTTTTTATCAGGAAATTAATGACCGCCTGCTCTCCTTAAAACGCGACTGGGGTATCCCCAATTGCCTGTTCATTAACGCCCAAAACAAGCAAACGGTAAAGACGATCATTAAGCCGCTAAGGTCGTTAGGAATCCCGGCCGCTGCTGTCGTCGATATCGATGTGCTAAAGGAGGGCGGTAGCGTGTGGACAAGCCTTCTGGAGAGTGGCTTTCTGCCTGAGATCTCACATCAGCCGCTGTCTAGCCTTCGGGCTGGGATTAAGACAAAATTGGAGCAAACAGGACGATCCATGAAGAGGGATGGCGGCTTGGACCTACTGCAGGGAGAAGATAAGGAGGCTGGAAACAATCTCTTCGATCAACTAGCTGAATATGGGCTTTTTGTCGTCCGCAGGGGCGAACTTGAGTCATGGCTACAAAGCCTGGGTGTCACAGGACATGGTCCTACTTGGCTTATTGGCGTATTTGAAGCAATTGGAGAAGATCCGGATTCCGCAGACTATTTAAGACCAAATGAGGGTGATGTTTGGAAGTTCATCTTCAGCATAAAGAAGTGGTTCTCCAGTGCCCCTAAAAAGGGAATACCCTCATGATCCGAACAACAGGTTCAACCAGACCGTGAGAAGGGCCGGGGGGTTGATTGCGCCATGTCGGCGCGGCTGATTAATCTGAGCGTTAGCATACCTGAATGACGCTTTCTTTATTTGACGGAGTCAGATTCAATGTCGTCGAATGAAAATCTCGCGAAGAAGGGTAGGCGTGGGCGGAAAATCCTGACTTTTGCCTTGGTGCTCAACTCGCTCTCGCTCATAGGCGGAATCTATTTGGCCAGACTTGAGGATAGCCACAACAGTAAGATGGTGGAATCAACTGACTTTGATCGAAACCACCAAGCATTGCTGGGCATGAAACGTGAGTACATTATGCTTGTGCCTCTTTTGGGCCAACTAAGACTCCTACACACCATGGGTCGAGACAAGTTCAGTGATGATGAACTTAAGATATTGCAAGAGAATGAAAACTGGATGCATAAGCAGATCAGTAGTGACGCCTCGCTTATACTCAAAATGACATACCTGCTTTTCACCGAGCCTCCAAAAGGAAAAGACATAAACTCTATGTTTGCAGGCTTATCAGTTAACGATAGGGTCACGCTTGCTGACAAATACTATTTTGATGACGTTAACCGCTATGTAAACCCCATGGTTGCATAAAAAATATGGATAAGAAGTAGTAATGGGCTTGCGGAGCCCCGTGGATAGCGGTTATAAAGGATTTGCGCAACCAATATAAATCGCATCCAGGAGGCCACCGCA